>Ga0209403_10007237_pt1 | contig 11004 bp, 10 predicted proteins | sample ArcticOcean_MG_C_8_FD_187440 | JGI IMG/M metagenome (GOLD analysis project Ga0209403, IMG submission 187440) | Marine microbial communities from western Arctic Ocean - ArcticOcean_MG_CB11_86 (SPAdes) (version 2) | ecosystem: Environmental > Aquatic > Marine > Oceanic | place: Arctic Ocean...
GGCGCATCTTGTACCGATCGCTCAAGCTCCCTTGGATAACCAGTGATAGTGTACTGCACGACGAAGGGATAGCCGCGGCGGCGCACTTCATCTAGTTGATGAAGGAACGGCCCGATATTTCGGGTCCAAAATACAAAGCCATCGACCGATTCCGGATCGAGCGGGACGTCATAGAGCTGGCCGCCCCAGGGATTGCGCATGCGACAATGACCCAGCCGCAGGCGATTGATGAAGCAATCGCCGTAGAAAGCGGGAATGTCGGTCTTATAGCTGGCTGAGATAATCATGAGTGCGCGGGGTGTCACCATACAAGCAGAGCCAGGCACGAACCACGATCGGCTCGCAACCACATCTGCCAATAACCTGCAAAGAGAGAAAAAAACATGCGACCTGCAGGGTATCCACGCTCAGGGAAAGCGATCGAATGTTAGAAAACGAGCCCGCGTTAGCCGCATCAGCTTGCGGGAGGCATATTCACAACTTATATATCCGATGAATCATCAACCCTTGGGGATCCGGGCGGTGCCATAAAGTGGCCGCTTGGCTCTGCCGCTGTTGAGAGTGAAATAAAATGTCCAAAGTAGTCGGCATCGATCTCGGTACCACAAACTCCTGCGTCGCGGTCATGGAAGGCGGCGATGCGAAAGTCATCGAAAACGTGGAAGGCTCGCGCACCACGCCATCGATTGTTGCTTTCACTGACGACGGCGAGGTTCTCGTCGGCCAAGCCGCCAAGCGTCAGGGCGTTACCAATCCGGAAAATACATTATTCGCGATTAAGCGCCTGATCGGGCGCCGCTACGACGATCCCATGACGAAAAAGGATAAGGCAATGGTTCCTTATCAGATCGTCAAGGCTGATAACGGCGACGCGTGGGTCGAAGCGAGGAGTGAAAAATATTCGCCGAGCCAGGTCAGTGCCTACGTGCTCAAAAAGATGAAGGAAACTGCGGAAGCTTATCTCGGAGAGGGCGTGACGCAGGCTGTGATCACAGTCCCGGCCTATTTCGACGACGCGCAGCGCCAAGCAACCAAAGATGCCGGTCAGATTGCTGGGCTTGAGGTGCTTCGCATCATCAACGAGCCGACCGCAGCGGCGCTTTCCTACGGCCTCGATAAATCAGAAAGCAAAACGATCGCCGTCTATGACCTGGGCGGCGGCACGTTCGACGTCTCGATTCTCGAGATCGGTGACGGTGTCTTCGAGGTCAAGGCTACCAACGGCGATACCTTTCTCGGCGGCGAAGATTTTGATATGCGCTTGGTGAGTTACCTCGCCGATGAATTCAAGAAAGAGCAAGGAATTGACCTGCGCGGAGACAACCTGGCGCTCCAGCGCCTGAAGGAATCCGCCGAAAAGGCCAAGATCGAGCTCTCGAGCGCGATGCAAACCGAAATTAATCTGCCCTTCATCACCGCCGACCAAAGCGGTCCCAAGCATCTGACGATGAAGCTCACCAGGGCCAAACTCGAAGCGCTGGTCGATGATCTCGTTGATCGCACGATCGATCCCTGCAAATCGGCGCTGAAGGATTCCGGGCTGTCGGCTGGCGAAATCAGTGAGGTGGTTCTCGTCGGCGGTATGACGCGGATGCCCAAAGTCATTGAAACGGTAAAGAATTTCTTCGGGCGTGAGCCGCACCGCGGTGTCAATCCCGACGAAGTGGTCGCCATAGGTGCGGCGATTCAAGCCGGTGTTCTGCAGGGTGAAGTTAAGGACGTCCTGCTTCTCGACGTCACACCGCTAAGTCTTGGGATCGAAACCTTGGGCGGCGTCTTCACCCGGTTAATCGATCGCAACACCACCATCCCGACGCGTAAGGGCCAAGTTTTCTCGACCGCCGAAGACCATCAAAGTGCGGTAACGATTCGCGTCTTCCAGGGCGAGCGCGAGATGGCCGGCGACAACAAATTGCTCGGCCAGTTTGATCTCGTCGGACTGCCGCCAGCACCGCGCGGAGTACCGCAGATCGAAGTTACGTTCGATATTGATGCCAACGGCCTCGTCAACGTTTCGGCCAAAGACAAGGGAACCGGCAAGGAACAACAGATTCGTATTCAAGCGTCGGGCGGTCTGTCGGATGACGAGATCGAACGCATGGTCAACGAGGCCGAATCGCATGCCGACGAAGACAAGAAGCGGCGTGAATTCGTCGAAGCGCGCAACCAGGCCGACGCGCTGATCCACATGACGGAAAAGAATCTGAGTGAGTATAGCGATCGTGTCAGCGAAGAAGATAAGGCTTCCATTGAAGCCGAGCTGGAAGGGTTGAAGGCGGTCAAGGACGGCGATGACCTCGCCGCATTGAACGCCAAAATGGAGGCACTAGCCCAGGCCTCAATGAAACTCGGCGAAGCCATGTACCAGCAACAAGCCGGCGAAGACGGGGCCCCACCCGACGGTGCAGACTTTGAAGGTGGCGACGGCGGCCAGGATCAATCCGGGCAGGATGCCAATGTCGTTGATGCCGATTTCGAGGAAGTCGACGACGACGACGACGAGAAAAAGAATAAGTCAGCGTAGCTGTTGCCAATCCTGCGACCGACCTGGACGATGGCCAGTTCACATGTGATTCCGATGCGCCACTGGGTGCAACGGCAATCGACAATCTCGCCGACGACGTAGGCATCAATGGCCAAGCAAGATTACTACGAAGCACTGAATGTTAGCCGCGACGCCTCGCTGGATGACCTTAAGAAGTCATACCGCAAGCTGGCGATGAAGTTTCACCCTGACCAAAACCAGGGTGACAAACAGGCCGAGCAGAAGTTCAAGGGAATCAGCGAAGCCTACGACGTTCTTAAAGATAATGAAAAACGCGCCGCTTACGATCAGTTTGGCCATGCGGCGTTTGAAGACGGTATGGGTGGGCATCGCGGCGCCGCCGGGTTCGACTTCAGTTCCGGCTTTGCTGACGTCTTCGATGATTTGTTCGGCGAGTCCGTGGGCGGTGGCGGTGGACGCCGCCGCACCGCTCAATCGCGCGGGGGTGATCTTCGCTACAACCTCGAGGTTTCGCTTAACGACGCGTTCAACAGTAAGAAAGTGCAGGTCAAGGTACCGACCTCCGTCGCCTGCGATTCATGCAACGGCACCGGCTCCGCCGCCGGTGCGCAGCCGAGCGCGTGTCCGGGTTGCGGTGGCCGCGGTAAGGTTCGGGCCCAGCAGGGGTTTTTCACCATTGAACGCACCTGCCCAACCTGCAGCGGCATGGGCCACGTTATCTCCGACCCGTGCCGTGCATGCTCCGGAACCGGCCGAGTTCACCGCGAGCGAACCCTCGCTGTCAACATCCCGAAAGGGGTTGAAGACGGCACCCGAATCCGCCTCTCGGGCGAGGGCGAAGCCGGCATGCTGGGGGGACCGTCGGGCGATCTCTATATCTTCGTCTCGGTCGCGCCGCATAAGATTTTTCAGCGCGAGGGAGCCAACATCTTCTGCCGCGTGCCCATTCCGATGACCACAGCGGCGCTGGGCGGCAACATAGAAGTGCCGACCGTCGATGGTGGTCGCGCCAAGGTAACGATCCCGTCGGGCTGTCAAGCCGGCCGCCAGTTTCGGCTCCGCGGCAAGGGAATGCCCGTGCTTCGCGGCCAAGGCCGGGGCGACATGTATATCCAGACCTCAGTGGAAACGCCGGTCAATTTGACCAAGCGCCAACGCGAGTTACTCGACGAATTCGATAAAACCGTCACCGACAAAACCAATCCCGAATCCGAGGGCTTCTTCACCAAGGTGAAGGATCTTTGGGAGGACCTCAAGGACTGAAGACCTGGACGCTTGTGGTGCGCGGACGCACGGCAGGTGATAGAGATTTGTGGTCTCGTCATACAAACTGGGCTTCGGTGTTCCTGCCCAACGCAAAGCCCTAGTTAGGCCGCATCCATCGTGCGGATGTTCGATCGCGGGCCACGTATTACGTAGGGCGCTGCGCCGTTCGTATTTGGTCTAAAGACCAAGCCGCTCGCCCGGAGAGGTGCGGAAGTACCTCACCCAGCGAAGTGCGGTATCGGCTGTAGTCGCACGCCTGCGTCCGCCTGCAGGTTTACGCCTCGGTGGTGTTGGTGGCGCGACTGAGGACTTTTTCTGCAAGACCACTATTATATGCGGCTCTGAAAGCATTTCTTGAGACGACAATGGCTGACGTTCGAATTGGAATTACCGGCAGCGCCGGTCGGATGGGAATCACATTGGCGCGCGAGGTAGCCGCCACCAACGGTTGCGTGCTGAGCGGCACCAGCGAGTTGAAAGACCACCCATCGATCGGTCTTGATCCGGGCCAACTTGCCGGAATCGGCACCACCGGTCTCGCCATCAAGGGCGACGCTCGAGAAATATTTCAGACCGCGGACGCGGTGCTTGATTTCACCTTACCCGGCGCCACGATTGCCCATGCTGAACTCGCGGCCGAGCATCAGACTGCCCTGGTGATCGGCACCACCGGCCTTGGGGGTGCACAGTCCGAGGCGCTTGCAAATGCCGCCAAAACGACCGTTATCGTCCACGCCGCCAATATGAGCGTCGGCGTCAATTTGTTGCTCAGCCTTGCCAAGCGCGTGGCCGCAATTCTCGATGAGGACTACGACATCGAAATTGTGGAAATGCACCACCGGCATAAGGTCGACGCGCCCTCAGGTACGGCGCTGGCGCTCGGCCGCGCGGTTGCCGATGGCCGTGCAATCGACCTCGATAGCGCGGCACGGCGGGGTCGCGATGGGATCACCGGCGCCCGCGAGCGCGGAACGATCGGCTTCGCGGCGCTCCGTGGCGGTGATGTCGTGGGCGACCATTCGGTTGTCTTTGCCGCCGACGGCGAGCGCATTGAACTCACTCACAAAGCATCGAGCCGCCAGGTGTTCTCCCGCGGTGCGGTCCGCGCCGCGCGCTGGGCGCACGGCAAACCGCCCGGTCTCTACTCAATGATCGACGTTCTCGGATTGAACGACTAGAGCGCATTTCACCAGTCGATGCCCTTGATAGCCGCGTAAGCGCGTTTCATTATCGCCGCCAAAGGAACGCCATGATTTATCCGCGTAATTTTTGGTATGTCGCAGCTTGGGATTGGGAAGTGCGCCGGCAGGAACCGATGGCGCGCACGATTTGCGGCGAGCCCATCGCCTTTTTTCGTGGCAACGATGGGCGGCCGTTCGCGCTGGAAGATCGGTGCGTCCACCGTCATATGCCGCTGTCGCGCGGTAAACAGGTAGACGGCTTGGTCGAATGTGCCTACCACGGGCTGCGCTACGCCGCTGATGGATCCTGCGTACACGCGCCCGTGCAAGGTCAGATTCCACGCGAAGCGACGGTCCGAGCCTATCCGGTTGTCGAGCGCAATCATTGGGTGTGGGTCTGGATGGGCGACCCCACCTTCGCCAATGAAGACGATATAGAGGACTTCCATTGGCTTGACGATCCCGCGTGGCGCGCCAAGGGCGAACGCCTCACAGTCAATGGCAACTATCTTTTATTGGTCGAGAATCTGCTCGACCTCTCGCACTTGCAATTCGTACACCCAACCACGCTCGGCACCGACAAGGTCGCCGGCGCCAAGGTCAAAGCCGAACGTACCGACAACGGGGTGCGGGTTACCCGCTGGATGCTCGACGGCGTTGCGCCGCCGTTCTACCAACGAGCGGGCGGGTTCGGCCCAGACCAGGCGATCGATCGTTGGCAGATTATTGACTACACGCCGCCGGCCTTTGTCCGTCTTGATGTCGGCGGCGCACGTGCTGGTACCGGCGCACCGCAAGGCGATCGCTCTCAAGGCATCACGATGCGCAACCTCAACGCCATTACGCCGGAGACAGACACCACCACCCACTATTTCTGGGCCCAGGCTCACGACTTCAAACTCGATGATCCCAGCATCACCGAGCTCCTCTACCGACAGGTACACACTGCATTCAACGAAGATCTCGGCGTCATCGAAGCGCAGCAGAAAAATTTAGTGGCGTTCGGCGAAAGCCTCCCGCCGCCGATTGATTTTCTGCAAGACGCCGGCGGTTTACAGGCCCGACGTATGGTCGATGACATTCTTGCCCAGGAAGCGAGCGGGGCGAGCGCAAAGGCGGCTGAGTGAGGCTAGCGCCGGACCGCGAGCTGCGACGTGGCCGATCTACAGGCCCGACAATAGATACTTCTCATCGACTGTGGGTAAGCGCGCGAAACAGCCGTCAAAGGTCATCTCGATCGATCTTCGTGGCGATCGAGGACCGCATTGAGGCGGCGCTCACGTCGAAAGCCGGAATTGGTAATGGTGATGCCGGCAAGGATCAACATCAGCGCCGCCAAGGCCATGCTAGCCGGTTCCTCAGCAAGAAATACAACGCCCCACACCACGCCAAGAATCGGGATGATGTAGTTGTTAAGGGCAACGAACGTCGGGCCGGTAGCTAGGATCAGATAGAAGAACACATAATAACCCGCCGCCGTACCAATCAGGGAACTCGATGCCATGGCGATAATCGAGCCCCACGAGGGCTGGATCGACCACGGCGCTTCAACGAGCGCAAATCCTCCCGCAAAGACCGTCGCGCAGGTCATTACGGCAGCCCCCAGTAAGCTCATCGGCAAGTGACCGACAAAGCGAACGCTGGCGTTCCCCAGCGCGTAGAGCAACGCGGCGCTGGTGGCCGCAAGCTGTGCCCACAGGCGATCACCAAGACCGGTGAGCGAATCAAGGCCCATCAGCACAACGATTCCGGCAAGACCAACAAGGATGCCGCCAACTTTTGTCGCGGTTATTTTTTCGTTGACGCTAATGAAGTGCGCAAGAATGATGGTGAACAGCGGCACCATGGCCATCAGAATCGCGGCCGGGCCACTTTCGACGTGGAGCTCGGCCCAATGGATCAGAAAGAAGGGCGCCGAGGTTCCCGACACCCCGATAATCGTACAAAAACCCCAATCGCGCGCGGTGAGCACGCGTAAACGATAACCCCTCGCCCAAGAAACCGTGAGAAAATAGCCAACGCGATGCCAACCCTACCCGCCACCGACGACATCGGTGGGATGGTTTCAACCGTGACCTTTACGAATGTGAACGATGACGCCCACATCGCGCCCAGCACGAGCAACAGCGCGAAATGCTTGAGCGCAGGTGGTTGATAGATCAAAGCCGAGCACCGAGGGTCGCGGCGGGTCGGCACCATAACCCGTAATCGGTGCGCGCACGATCTAGCGGAAGCCCCCTCGCGTTCGTGGCTCGTTTCCGGTGAGCACCGCGCTACGTGACTGGCGCGACTTGGCTTGCTTCCCAGCCCAGGATTGCGCGCTTACGCGATGGTCCCCAATGATAGCCGGTGATAATGCCGGTATTGCGTATCACCCGATGACACGGCACCAGGAGCGAGATTGGGTTGGCAGCAACCGCGCCGGCAACCGCGCGCGCAGCTCCGGGTTTACCAATCATGCCGCTGAGATGGTCGTAGGATGTGATGCCACCCAGCGGAATGCGCAGCAGACCTTCCCATACCCGAACCTGAAAATTCGTTCCCATGAGAAGGAGTTTGATCTCACTTGCTGCGCGGCCCCGTTGCGACCAGCCGAGATGACCGGCGATCGCGTTCATGATTGGGATCGTTGCATCTATATCGGCAACGTATGTCGCGTGCCGCCAACGCCGTTGCATGTCGTCGAGAGCCGCCCTGCGGTGCCCGGGATCGGCAAACGCTAGCCCACAAAGACCTCGCGCTGTTGCCATTAGCAGACAATCGCCAAACGGCGTGTCGTGATAGCCGTAGCTGATTTCAAGCCCAGCGCCGCGCCGTTTGTATTCGCCCGGAGTCATTGCCTCGCAGGCGACGAACAGATCGTGCAACCGGCTCGGGCCGGATAGTCCTGCATCAAACGAAGTATCCAACACGCTTTGCGATTGTGCGAGACACGCCTTGGCATACTCAACCGTTAGGAACTGGAGAAACCGCTTGGGTGAAATGCCGGCCCAACGTTTGAATAGTCTTTGGAAATGATAGGGACTAAGGCCGACGTGGTCAGCGATTTCTGCCAATCCCGGCTGCTCCGTCACATTCTCCTCGAGGTAGCGCAATGCTTGATCAATCCGCTCGTAGTCGAGAGTCATTTGGCTCATAATCGGGGCCTCGAGCTCGGAAGTGACTGGCAGGGCAACGACGTCAACGGCAGCACTCATTGGTGATATTCCCTCTTAGGTAATTCGTTCCTAAATCAGTCGAACCAATGAATATGTAGCCCGCACGCGGCGCCTGAACGACCCGATTCTTGCGATGCCTTGCGTCTCTTGCCGTCCCTTGGGCTAGCGTCAGCGATAATAAACGTTCTGGAGTTTGGCCAGCGCAGCCCGTAGCGCGTTGGCAACTTCGGCCCGTTCAACCGGCGACAGAAACGTGCCGATCGCCAATCGCCGCCCATGCGATACCAGAACCAGCTGACTTTCGGATCGCTCGGGGTCAGGCATAACTACACGCAGCCAGTTCGGTTGAAAGCGCCAGGTTTGTTCGCGACGATTAGGGTCAATGCGGCGCACGAGCAGGCAGTTTTCGCTGAGCAACAATCGTTCGGAAAGACGCGCGCGGCTGTAGTTTATTTTGAACGCCCAATACAGGACCACGACATCAAGACCGAGAAATCCGACCACCGGCCAGGCGCCGGCAAGATAAAACGCGCCCCCCACCACCAAACAAATCGCCGCTACGCCGCCAATAAGGAGCCAAAATCCAAGCTGCGATAGAGAGCGATGGGGAAACAGGACTGTATCCAAAAGTACCGGCCTGGCAGTGTTCATCGGAGTCGCTTGCGCGCCGCTCATCAACTGAGAATAGTGTTGGGGATAGGGGAGGGCAATGTCGCTGCAACGTTTTCGCTTGCGCACGCTCGCCCACGCGCTACGCTTTTTCGGATGAAAAAAGCCAATGTCGAAACGTTCTTTGCACGGCTATCAGAAGCCGATCCCGATCCTCGTGGTGAGCTCCACTATAAAAATCACTACACGCTTCTGGTCGCCGTCGTGCTATCGGCGCAAGCCACAGACGTCGGGGTTAACAAAGCCACCAAGGGATTGTTCAAAATCGTCAGCACGCCCCGGGCGATGATTGACCTCGGCGAAGCCGAACTGCGTAACCACATCAAAACGATCGGCCTGTTCAACGCCAAAGCAAAAAACGTTATTGCCCTTAGCCAGCTACTGATTGCCGAGCACGGTGGCAAGGTGCCCAACGATCAGGACGCCCTCGAACGTCTACCGGGTGTGGGCCGAAAAACCGCCAACGTTGTCCGCAATATTGCGTTCGGCGAGCCTACTATCGCTGTCGACACGCATATTTTTCGGGTTGGCAATCGCACCGGCCTCGCCCCTGGCAAGACACCGCTTGAAGTGGAAAAGAAACTGCTAAAGGCGGTGCCAACCGGCTACAAGCTGCACGCGCATCACTGGCTTATTCTACTCGGCCGCTACACTTGTAAGGCGCGCAAGCCCGAGTGCCCGAAGTGCGCGGTGCTGGATCTCTGCGCGTTTAAGGGGAAGACAACGGCAGCGAGTGGGTGATCAACCCGCGTCTTGGACCCTGTTCGGCGCGTTTATCAGGGTTGTGTAACAGTGCGGCAGTGCCTCGTTGGCCTTGCGATCGTGAACTTCAACATGCCGTACGAGATAGCTTTCGCCATCACCCGAAATGTAGATAAAGACGTGGAGCACGCAGGCGTCGCTTAAGTATTGCCACATCTCAGCCGGTGGATCGCGGAGCAATATCTTGGGTGGACCCAGCAGCGCCGCAACATCAGCACGCTCCATGCCAATCAGCGAGGCTGGATTGGGATCGACGATAAAGGCGGGCCCGCGCGTGGGTTGGGAACGGACCGGCGCATTTCCGGGGCGCCAGCTGTTTGCTGCCAACGCGGCACCCGACAAAGATCCGGTTTCTGCATCGGTTGCAGCAGCGCCGTTAGCGAGGCCGGCCACCGTCGAACTCGCCTCACCCGCCGGCGTCGCGCAGGCGCCAAGGAACACCGCCGACACCACGACTGAGGTGCACCAAACTAGATGCGGCAAACGCGACACGGACAGAACCAAAATTAGATCCGAAATCTGCGCGAAACAGGCCTTACTCGGCTGCGTCGACGCTGGGGGTTGTCAAGTTTGACTCGGCCTCGCCCTCTTGGCGGCTTCGCACGGTGCCCGAGACTTCGCCACCGCATTCGATTTGTATCTCACCATATTCGAGATCGCCGATGACCCGACCACCGGCGCGAATGACGAGACGTTGCCGCACTTTCAACTGACCCTCAAACAAACCGCTGATTTCGGCCTGGTCGACGTCGGCGGTTCCTTTGAAGACGCCGCCTTTGGAGATCTCCACATATTTTCCGCGCGTGAGTGTCGCATCAACCGTGCCCTCCACGATCAATTGCTCGCAGGCAGTGATCTCACCGTTCAGATTGATCTCTTTGCCGACGATGAGTTTTTTCGAATCCGGAGCACGCTCGGCCCGTTCTTCCGGTGTCAAACTACCGAACTGCGGAGCCCGCCTTACCGGCTCCGGATGAAAGTGGGTAGAGGAAGATTCGCTATCCGACATGCTGTTCCTCGTTGTCGATTCTGCTGGCACCACCGAAAGCACTCGCGTCAACTTACGCCGGTCTGGAGAGACTCTTGAAAGCATGCACCATCGCCGCCACACCGATTATTGGCGCAACCAAATTGACTATCGGCACGGTGAGTAAGAAAGCTATGGCGACACCGGTCAGGAAAAGTTTACCCGCGTTCTTTCGCCTCAGGCGTGTAACCTGGCCGTCATCATGATGGCGAAGAGCAACCAGGTCGAAATACTCTCGGCTGAGAAGGTACCCATTTAACCCATAGAAAATAAAGACATTTATTAGCGGCAGCCAGAACACCAGAAAATGAAGCGGGAGCACCAAAAGATTAAGTACGACCAATAACGAGGTAAACCGAAGGCCGATGACAAAGGCCTCCCAAAACCCAAGCGCGGTAGAAGGCGGGTCGTCGGCATAGTGGCGACGTTCAACTG
>Ga0209403_10007238_pt1 | contig 11004 bp, 8 predicted proteins | sample ArcticOcean_MG_C_8_FD_187440 | JGI IMG/M metagenome (GOLD analysis project Ga0209403, IMG submission 187440) | Marine microbial communities from western Arctic Ocean - ArcticOcean_MG_CB11_86 (SPAdes) (version 2) | ecosystem: Environmental > Aquatic > Marine > Oceanic | place: Arctic Ocean...
ATTGAAGAAGAAGCTATACCAACTCGTAAACCACTCAAATCTTTTTTGTAAGATTCCACAGCTTTATCCATACGGACCTGTATATCATTAGAATTTAATTCAACCATATTATAAACTCCTAGTCAGAAATAATTGTATAAGAACCTTCTCCTAACAAAACTTTTGCAAGGTTTTTGTTTTTAACTATTGAACATACTATAATTGGTATTTTATTTTCTCTTGCTAAGGAAATAGATGAAGCATCCATAACTTTTAAATCTTTGGCTAAGACTTCTAAATATGTTAACTGATTGAACTTTTTTGCATTCTTATCTTTTTTGGGGTCTGCTGAATAAACACCATCAACTAACGTGGCTTTAATTATAGCTTCACAATTCATTTCAGATGCTCTAAGAGCTGCTGCAGTATCTGTAGTAAAGTATGGGTTACCAGTACCGGCTGCAAATATAACTACCCTGCCCTTTTCCATATGCCTAATAGCACGCCTTTTAATATATGGTTCACATATAGCTGAAATTGGAAGCGCTGATTGAACTCTAGTTTCAATGCCAATTTGTTCAAGTGCGTTTTGAATTGCAAGACTATTCATTACAGTAGCCAACATTCCCATATAATCACCTGTAGTTCGGTCCATACCATTTTGAGCGCTAGAAATACCCCTATATATATTACCTCCACCAACAACAATACATATTTGCAATCCATCAGTAACTATTTCACTAATTTCTTTAGCAAATGATTTAACTATGTCTGGGTTAATTCCAAAAGCATTATCTCCCATTAAAGATTCACCAGAAATCTTTAATAGAACTTTTTTCCATTTAAATTTTTTCAAAATTTAACCTCAAATGTATTAAGTTTAATATAAAAAACTATATACCAGCTGTTGCTGCAACTTCTGCTGCAAAATCATTTGCACTTACTTCAATGCCTTCACCTAATGTCAATTTTTTAAAACCAATTAATTTAACTTTAGTATTTAAATTTTTTTCTAATTTTTTTATTACATCTTTTATTTTGGTTTCTCCATCTATGACAAATGTTTGTTCATTTAAAACAACATCTTGGTAAAATTTTTGCATTCTTCCAACAACCATTTTTTCTGCAATTTCACTTGGTTTCCCAGATGCAATAGATTGATCAATTAAAACTTGTCTTTCTCTTTTAACTAAATCTTGATCTAAATCTTCAATATTTAAAGATTGAGGAGATGTTGCTGCAATATGCATTGCAATTTGCTTTCCTACAGTTGATAAACTTACTTGATCTGCTTCTGATTCAATTCCTACTAAAACTCCTAATCTACCTAAACCGTCTTTTACACTATTGTGCACATATGAGATTACAACACCATTAGATACGGTTAATAGTTCAGAACGTCTAATATTCATATTTTCACCTATTGTAGCTATATTATGAGTAAGTTCTTCATCAACCGTTCTATCTGAATTAGGATAAGACATGTTTTTTAATGCGTTTATATCTTCATTACTTTCAATAGCTAATTTACTGCAAGTACTAACAAAGTTTTGAAACATCTCATTTCTAGCAACAAAATCAGTCTCAGAATTTATTTCAATTATAGAACCAACATTGTTTTTCACAGTTATCCCTATTAAGCCTTCTGCTGCAATACGCCCCGATTTTTTAGCAACTGCAGATAATCCCTGTTTTCTTAACCAATCAACAGCCTCTTCCATATTACTATTAGTTTCTTGCAAAGCTTTTTTACAATCCATCATTCCTGCACCACTTTTATCTCTTAATTCTTTTACCATAGAAGCTGAAAGAGGCATTTATATTCCTTTCTAAAATTACTTGTAATTAATAAACCTTAAGAATTTATAATAGTTTCTTTGTTCTCATTATCTATAATTTGTTCTTGTTTTTCATGATTAATATTATCTAAATTTTCTTCCATTAAATTTTCGGAAGCTCCAATATCTATCCCACTTTGCTCAAGATTGCTCTCTAAACCTTGTAAAATTGATGAAGCTACTAAATCACAATATAAGGAGATTGCCCTAAGCGCATCATCATTTCCAGGAATTGGGAAATCTATACCGGTTGGATTACTATTGCTGTCACAAATTGCTATAACTGGTATATTTAAATTATTAGCTTCTGAAACTGCTATTGCTTCTTTATTAGTATCAATTATAAAAATAGCATCAGGCAACCCAGACATATTTTTAATGCCACCTAATGTTAATTCCAATTTATCTTTTTGTCTTTCAATGTTTAATCTTTCTTTTTTTGTTAAACTATTGATTTCATCTAATTCAATTTTTGCTTCTAAGTTTTTAAGTCTTTTTATTGATTTAGAGACCGTTTCCCAATTGGTAAGCATACCTCCTAGCCAGCGATGATTAACATAATACTGGCCACAATTAATAGCAGCTTGTGCAACCAGTGCAGATGCAGAGCGTTTTGTCCCAACAAATAAAAATTGACCTCCATTTTTTGCAATAGAATTAATTGCTTCCAATGCTTCATATAACATTGGAACAGTTTTTTCTAAATTTAAAATATGTATATTATTTCTTTTACCAAAAATGTATGGATCCATTTTAGGGTTCCAACGTCTAGTGTGATGTCCAAAATGCACACCTGCTTCTAAAAGTTGACGCATTGTAAATGTAGGTATTGACATAATTATTTCCTTTTTACCGGTTAATGTAAAGTAACGCTTAAAAAAACACCGGAAGGTTGACTGAAAACCAAGCGTTACACAAGATGAGTTTTTATTAAATTATTTTTGTTATTTATGCAAGCATTTTAGTTCCCAAAATTACTATGAATAACTAATTGATCTTATGCCTTTAATATTTGAAATTGAATTTAAAAAATCTTGTGTAAATTTAATATTTTCTTTAATTTTAATTTTAGCAAGACTTCCATCAACAAGAAGTTCAAGATAAATTAAAGATGGTCCTACCTTTAATGTTTCTATACTTAATTTAATATATTTTATACAACTTAAATCAATGATTGAAAGAGTTATATTAAATTTTGAATTTGTAATATATTCATCAAACTTTCTTAATCTTTTAGCAATAACTCTTACGCCTTTATTAATTTCTTTTTTAATTTCGGCATCAATTAAAATTGGTTTTTTTTCATCTAACAATAATTCAAATTTATCTAAAATGTCAGAATATAATATTACTTCACAATTTCCTCCTAAGTCATTTAACTCTAGAACAGCCCATTTACCTCTTGGAGACACTCTTTTTTGAACTTTAAAAATCAAGCCACATAACTGTATATTTTTTTTATCTCCTTTTTGAGAATGCTCCAATAATTCAGAAGAGTTAATTATATTTAAGTTTTTTAAAATAACTGAAAAATTATTAAGAGGATGTGAAGACAAATATATACCTAATGAAGTAAATTCATTGTTTAATTTTTCAATAAAGCTCCAATCTAATACATTAGGGATATTAATTAACAATTCATCACTATTAATATTATTAAATAGGTTATCCTGATTAGCAATTTTGTCTTTTTGAATAGATTGTGAGTAATTTAACATCATATCAATAGAATTAAAAAGTTTATTTCTATTTGAATCTAAGCAATCAAAAGCACCTGATTTTATCAAACTCTCAAATGCTTTTTTACCAATTAGATTGTATGGAACTTTAATTAAAAAATCATCAATGTTTTTAAAAATACCTTTTTCATTCCTAATTTCTACAATTTTAATAACAGCCTCATTGCCAACATTTTTTAAGGACGATAATGAATACCTTATAAAATCCTTTTTATCCTGAGATGTTTCAATAGAGAAATAATTTTTGCTTTGATTAATACAAGGAGGTTCAAGTAAAATATGTAATTTTTTTAAGTCATGAAAAAAAACTGATAGTTTTTCAACGTTATTAAACTCTACTGACATCATTGAGGCAAAAAACTCATGAGGAAAATTACATTTAATCCAGGCCGTTTGATATGCAATTAAGGCGTATGCAGCAGCGTGAGATTTATTAAACCCATAACCAGCAAAAGCAGAAATTTGATCGAAAATTTCATTAGCAATTTCTTTGTTAATTCCATTTTTATTTGTGCCTTTTAAAAAAGCTTTTTTTTGTTGAAACATTTCATCATGGTCTTTTTTACCCATCGCTCTTCTTAAAATATCTGCACTACCTAAAGAAAAATCAGCTAACACTTGGGCCGCTCTTAAAACCTGTTCTTGATAAATAAAGATTCCATATGTTTCTCCTAAAACCTCTTCTAAATCAGAGTGCATATATAAAATTTTCTCTTTTCCATGCTTCCTATTGATATAACTTGGAATATTTTCCATTGGACCAGGACGATATAATGAAACAACAGCTATAATATCTTCAAACCTATCTGGCTTCAGTCCTGTAAGAACATCTTTCATACCGGCTGATTCTAATTGAAATACTCCAGTTGTAGATCCTGTTGAAAGCATCTCATAGGTTTTAATATCATCTAGTAAAATTTTTGTAAGATTAAAATTTTCTTGCTTTTTTTTTATTAAACCTTCTGCTTTTGCTAAAACTGTCAATGTCTTTAAACCTAAAAAGTCAAATTTAACTAACCCTGCTTTTTCTACAAATTTCATATTGAATTGCGTTGCAGGAATTTCATCATCATTTAATTTATATAGAGGAACTAATTCATTTAATGGTCTATCTCCAATAACTAAGCCAGCAGCATGAGTTGAGACATGCCTATTTAACCCTTCAAGGTCCATAGCTGTTGATAAAAGCTCTTTTACTTGATCATTCTCAGACATCTCTTGTTTAAGAAGATCTTCTGTCTCTATAGCTTCTTGGATTGACATTGGATTAGATGGAATCATGGGTATTAATTTAGCAATTTTATCAATATGACCATATGGCATTTCCATAACCCTACCGACATCTCTTATAGCAGCCTTTGCTTGCAAGCTTCCGAAAGTTATTATTTGGGCAACTCGATCATGGCCATACCGATTCCTAACATACTGTATTACCTCTTCTCTTCTATCTTGACAAAAATCAACATCAAAATCTGGCATTGAAACACGTTCTGGATTTAAAAATCTTTCAAATAATAAGCCCCATTTTATTGGGTCTAAATCAGTAATTTGCAATGCCCAAGCGACTATTGAACCAGCACCTGAACCACGCCCAGGACCAACTGGAATTTCATTATCCTTTGACCACTTAATAAAATCATAAACTATTAAAAAATAGCCGGAAAAGCCCATCTCATTAATAATATTCAATTCTTTTTTCAATCTTGCTTTGTAATCAATTTTTTTTTCAATAGAAAAATTTTCAAAAGAAATTTCAAATCGTTTTTCTAAACCTGCTAATGAGATTTGAAAAAGATAATCATTTTCAGTAATGTTTTTCAAACCAGGAAATGTAGGTAGAATTGGTTTGTGAGTTTTTACTGAAATTGAGCATCTTTGAGCTATAATTAAAGTATTTTCTATAGCTTCAGGAATGTCGCTAAATAGAGAAAGCATGGTTGAACTGTCTTTCAAATAATGCTCTTTAGTCAACAATCTTCTTTCAGGTGAAGAAATGGTGAGCCCTTTGTCTATACACGTAAGTACTTGATGTGAATTATATTTTTTTGGAGATGAAAAATAACAGTCATTAGTTGCAACAATAGGCAAGTTTAAATCTTCAGCAGCTTGAAGTAACAAAGGTTCAGAAATTTCTTCATTTTTCATCCCATGCCTTTGAATTTCAATATATAGATTATCATTAAATATTTTTTTTAATAATTCTAGACGACTATATATGAGATTTGAATTTCCAAGTCCTGCAGGTTTACCAATAAAACCTTTTTCAACGCCTCCAGTTAACAAAATAATTTCATTTTTATTTTCTATGAGATTCTCATAAGATATGAACTTATCAAAATCTTTGTTCATTGATAGATCGCTTGATAATTTTAACAAGTTTTTATAACCAACCTCACTTTTAGCAATAAGTACAACTTCACCTATATTAAATTCGTCTACAGAAGATGGTGCTATTTCAACTTGAATTCCTATAATTGGCTGAACACCTTTAGCAATCATCTCTAAAGAGAATTCTAAAACACCAAACATGTTTGAGGTATCTGTAATAGCAATTGCAGGTTGATTATTTTTTAAACAAAAATCCGACAAATAATCAAAAGACAACATTCCTTCCGCTAAAGAAAAATTGGAATGAACTCTAAGATGAACAAAGGTGTTTTTCATATTCAAAAATTTTCTATCTTATTTATCATTCACTTTTAATAGATTGATGTTCCAATGATATACACCTATCCATAGCGTTTGCTAGATCAACATTATGAGTAGCTACTAAACAACTAACGTTTAATGCTCTAACCAGTTTGTAAAGTAATTCAAAAACCTTTTTTGCCGTTTCAGGATCTAAGTTTCCTGTTGGTTCATCCGCTAAAATTAAATTTGGAGAATTAGCTAACGCTCTTGCAATAGCAACTCGTTGAGCTTCTCCTCCTGAAAGATTAGCTGGTCTAAAAAAAAATCTATCTTCTAATCCAAGTGTTGATAATAATTCTTTTGAATTTGACAAAGCCTGTTTTTTAGAAAGACCCATTATTAATTGAGGTAACATTACATTTTCTACAGATGAAAATTCTGGAAACAATCTATGAGATTGAAAAATAAACCCTATATTTTTTCCTCTTAAAATTGTTTTTCGATCCTCATTTATTAATCTACAATCAGTTCCACAAAGGTTAACAGAACCTAAAGTTGGAGTTTCAAGTAAACCTGCAATATTTAATAGAGTAGACTTCCCAGTCCCACTTGGACCTGTTAAAGCAATAATTTCACCATGAGAAATATTTAAATTTATATTATTTAACACTTTAATTTTATTGGTTTTTTGAAAGTAAGTGTGTGAAATATTTTTTAATGATAATATATCTGATTGAATAAATTTATTATTCATACCTTAAAGCCTCAGCTGGAGAGATACGAGAAGCTTTCCACGCTGGAAAGATACTTGCCAATAAAGTAAGTAAAATAGAGACAAGAATAACCATTATAACTTCATTTATATTAATATTTGACGGTAATTTAGATAAAAAATAAATTTCTGCTGAAAACAATTCAGAACCTAGTATATTAGTTAAAAAATTTCTAATTGCTTCTATATTAGAAGATATAACTATTCCTAAAATAGTACCAGTAAATGTACCAAGCATACCTATAATAGAACCTGTTAGAACAAAAATTCTAATGATAACATATTTAGATGCCCCCATCGTCCTCATCAAGGCTATATCTGACTTTTTAGTTTGAACTAACATTATCATTGATGAAATTATATTAAAAGCTGCAACTAATATTATCAAACTTAAAATTATAAACATTACATTTTTTTCTACTGCTAAAGCACTCATAAAAGCAGAGTTTCTTTTTTTCCAATCTATAACAATTAACTCATTTCCTAATCTATTTTTGACATCAGATGAAACTAAGGAAGTGAATTTTTGATCTTTTAAAAAAATTTCAATGCCATGAGCTATATTGTTTGTAGATAGAAAAAGTTCAGCTTTTTTCCAAGGAATAAATATAAAGTTATTATCATACTCATACATTCCAAGATCAAAAAAACCACCTATTTTAAAGCTTTGTATAATAGGTAAGATACCTAATGCAGTTTCCATCCCACTTGGAGAGATAAGAGAAACAAAATCTCCTACATTAACATTAAGCCTTTGCGCCAACCTGTAACCTATAATAATATTTTCATTGTTTTTATAATTATCAATAGTTAATTGACTTAATGATTTCCAAAGTAATTTTTTTGCAGCAAGGTCTGACCAATTTACACCTCTAATAATCACACCTGATACAGTGCTCTTTGATTTAGCTAAAGCTTGACCTTCAAGATGTGGCGTAACTGCAATAACATTATTAATATCTGAAATCTTATTTATAATCTGATTATAATTAGAGATGTATGGTTCATTCTTGTTATACACGACTAAATGACCATTAATTCCAAGGATTCTATCAACTAACTCTGTTCTAAATCCATTCATAACTGACATAACTACTATAAGAGTTGCTACACCTAACATAATACCTATTAATGAAAACCAAGCTGAAATAGATATAAAACCCTCAACACGCCTAGATTTAATATATCTAAATGCAATCATTTGTTCAGTTTGATTGAAAAATAAAAATTTCACTGCCAACCTATTAATTATTATTTATAAAATTTATTAACTCATTATAAGATAATTTTTTAATATCACCATTTTTTCTGTCTTTTAAATCAAATATTTTATCTTTGATACCTCTTGGACCGATTATTATTTGAAAAGGAAGACCAATTAAATCTGCCTTTGCTAGTTTAGTACCTGCTCTATCCATTGTATCATCATAAAGAACAGTTTTAGCTTTTTTTTCAATTGAATTATAAATATTAAAACAAATTTTATCACACTCCTCATCCCCACTTTTTAAATTAATAAGATTATAATACCATGGAGCTATTTCTTTAGGCCAGATTATTCCATCTTTGTCGTGACTTGCTTCAATAACAGCACCAACTAATCTTGAAAGTCCTACCCCGTATGATCCCATGAATACAGGAATGTTTTTACCGTCATTTGTATTTATATTAGCTTGCATAGGCTTTGAATATTTTTGACCAAAATGAAAAATATGTCCTACTTCAATGCCTCTAGCTTTAATTAAATTATTTGAATCTTTATTATAAGCTTTAGCATCATGTTTTTCATCAGTAGCAGCATAAAAAGATGTGTATTCATCAACTATATCTTGAAGGTTGGAATCATAATCCACATCATCTAAAATACCTTCATAACCTAACAATTCTTTTTCAAGATAAACTTCACTTTCTCCAGTATCCGCAATTATAATAAACTCATGGCTTAAATCACCACCAATTGGACCAGTATCAGCTTTCATTGGAATAGCTTTTAAACCAATTTTTTTAAATAACTGCATATAAGCAATGAACATTCTATTATAAGACATGATTGAAGAAGCATAATCAAAATCAAATGAATAAGCATCTTTCATTAAAAATTCTCTGCCTCTCATTACACCAAATCTTGGCCTTAACTCATCTCTAAATTTCCATTGAATATGAAAAAGATTTAAAGGTAATTCTTTATAACTTTTTATATGAGTTCTAAAAATATCAGTTACTAATTCCTCATTTGTTGGACCATATAATAAATCTCTATTATTTCTATCTTTAATTCGAAGCATTTCCTTTCCATAATCTTCATATCTACCTGATTCCATCCAAATTTCAGCAGGTTGAAGTGTAGGCATTAAAATTTCATTGGCTCCGGCATCAAGCATTTCATTTCTACAAATATTTGTAATTTTATCTAAAATTAATTTTCCAAGTGGCAACCAAGAGTATATTCCAGAAGTAGATTGTTGGCATAAACCAGCACGCAACATAAGAATATGAGAAGGGATTTGGGCTTCTTTAGGGTTTTCTTTTAATATTGGAAGAAAAAAACGTGATAATAACATTATATATGATCCTTTTTAAGGCTTATAAATCAGAAATATAAACAAAAAATAAAACTAAGTTGATTGATAGTTTATTGAGGTATAAATTGCAATCTATGGAATTATTAATAGGACATAATTATGAATCAACCCTTAAATGAACTTTCTAGTGTGAATAGCTTTCCAAGAATAAGAATGCGCAGAAATAGAATGAAAAGCTTTTCCAGAAGGCTTGTTAATGAAACCACCTTGTCTATTGACGATTTAATTTATCCTATTTTCATTACTTTTGGCAAAAGAAAAAAAGAAGAAGTTAAATCCATGCCTGGAATCTACAGATTTTCTTTAGATTTGTTAAAAGATGAGATTGAATACATATCTTCATTAAATATTCCTGCAATTGCCTTCTTTCCTATGATAGAAGATAATCTAAAAAATGCTGATGGAAAAGAAGCATACAATAAAAAGAACTTGATATGTGAAGCAATAAAAGTTTCTAAAAAAACAAATCCTAAATTAGGTGTTATATGTGATGTAGCATTAGATCCATATACTGATCATGGTCATGATGGAATAATTATTAACAATGAAATTGATAATGACAAAACTTTAAAGATTTTATGTAAACAAGCGCTAGTTCAAGCTGAAGCAGGCTGTGATATAATTGCCCCAAGTGATATGATGGATGGTAGAGTTGGTATTATAAGAGATGCATTAGATAATGCAGGTTTTGAAAATGTCCAAATCATGTCGTATGGAGTTAAGTATGCATCAGCTTTTTACGGTCCATTTAGAGATGCAGTTGGATCATCTGTTAGCTTATCAAAAAAAAGTAAAAAAAGTTACCAAATGGATCCCGCAAACTCAGATGAAGCATTAAAAGAAATTTCATTAGATCTAAGTGAAGGAGCAGACATGGTAATAATAAAACCTGGAATGCCTTATTTAGATATTATTTATAGAGTTAAACAAGAATTCAAAATACCTGTATATGCATATCAAGTCTCTGGAGAATACTCAATGATAAAGGGCGCTATTGAAAATGGATGGCTTGATGAAAAAAAAGTAATAATGGAAAGTTTAATGGCTTTCAAAAGAGCGGGTTGCAATGGAATTATAACCTACTTTGCCCCTTTTGTTGCACAACAAATAATTAATAAAAAAAAATAAAAAAAAATTATTGATGTCGTAAATAGTAGTATGGAAATTAAAACAAAAAATATTTTAGACAATTCTATTTATTTGGTTACTAAAACTGCGCCATGCCCATATATAACAGGTCGTTTTGAAAAAAGAATTGCAACAGACATATCCTATAATAGTTCCATTCATGACGAGTTAGCCATAAATGGTTTTAGAAGAGTAGAAAATTGGATGTACAGGCCAGCTTGTGACAATTGTAATGCTTGTAAATCATACAGGGTTATTATAGATGAATTTAAACTTACAAAAAGTCTGAAACGAGTTGTAAATAATTTAAATAATTTAAATATAAAAATAATTAA
>Ga0209403_10007242_pt1 | contig 11002 bp, 7 predicted proteins | sample ArcticOcean_MG_C_8_FD_187440 | JGI IMG/M metagenome (GOLD analysis project Ga0209403, IMG submission 187440) | Marine microbial communities from western Arctic Ocean - ArcticOcean_MG_CB11_86 (SPAdes) (version 2) | ecosystem: Environmental > Aquatic > Marine > Oceanic | place: Arctic Ocean...
TGGTACCGATCGGCGTCGCGCGGGCGCTCAAGGTACCGGAGAGGCACCTCGTCGACCTCGGGTCCCGTGGACTGCATCGCCCCGTGAGGTTTGTGGCGAGGAAGTCCACATACTCATTGCCGATGGTCGCTACCTTCTACAACGCACTTGAAGCGTTCTTTCAAACCCCAGACTGGCTTGACGCGATCCCAGCGTCCTGAACTTGGTTCTTGGGAGCCGGTTTGCAAACAAACCTCGCATGATCTTGGAGAAAAGAGGCCTGTGGAAAATGGCGGTCATCCCTGCACCGCACAGGTTAATCTCGCAGACCCGCGCCGGGCGGCCCGCCCTCTGGCATCGAAAGCGCATCAAAAAAGCGCACACAAGGAGCGTAACGAAGTCTCAGGTTTCTTCGTCGTCGTCGCTTGGCACTTCAAGGGGCGTAAGGGAGAGTCCGGCCAGTGCCGATGGCTTCTCTTCCTCTTCTTCTTTGTCCTCTTCCTGGGGCGCTATTTCCAGCTTCGGTCCGGTTGGCGTGGTTTTCTTCTTGCCTTCGGCGCTCTCCGCGAGCGTCATCTTCAGGCGCAGGTTGTTCTTCGAATCGGCGTTCTTCAACGCTTCTTCCTGAGTGATCTTGCCTTCGTTGTAGAGCTTGAACAGCGACATGTCGAACGTCTGCATGCCTTGTTCGACGGACTTCTCCATCAATTCCTTGAGGGATGACACGTCACCCTTCGCGATGAGGTCTGCGGCGCGCGGCGTGCCGAGCAGGATTTCAATGGCGGCGGCCCGTTTGCCATCAACCGTCGGGATCAGGCGCTGGGAGATGATGCCGCGCATGTTCAGTGACAGGTCCTGAAGCAGTTGATGGTGGCGTTCGTCGGGAAAGAAGTTGATGATCCGGTCCAATGCCTGGTTGGCATTGTTCGCGTGCAGCGTCGACAGACAGAGGTGACCGGTCTCGGCAAACGCGAGTGCATGCTCCATCGTTTTTTGGTGGCGGATCTCACCGATGAGGATGACGTCGGGTGCTTGCCTTAGTGTATTGGTGAGCGCGTCTTCAAAGCTGTCAGTGTCGGTCCCCACCTCGCGTTGATTGACGATGCAACCCTTGTGGGGATGCGTAAATTCAACCGGGTCTTCGATGGTGATGATGTGGCCCTGTGACTTTTGATTACGAAAGTCGATCAGCGCTGCGAGAGAGGTTGACTTGCCGGAGCCGGTGCCGCCCACGAAGAGGATGAGTCCGAGCTTGGACATGATGAGACGCGGAAGTACCGGCGGCAGCCCAAGGTCCTTGTAGTTCGGCAGCGTATTGCCGAGCCGCCTTATGACCATGGATACCTGATTGCGCTGCTTGAAGATATTGACGCGATATCTGCCAAGACCTGGGCGCGAGATCGCAAGGTTCATCTCGGGACTCACTGCGAACTGCTTGCGCTGTTCCTCATTCATGACGCTGTTGGCGATGATTTCCACTTCGCCGGGCTTCATGGGATCGTCACTCAGCTTGTTGAGTGTGCCGAAAAACTTGGCACTCGGTGGCGCTCCGGTGCTGTAGTAGAGGTCAGATCCTTCCTTGTCAGCCAGTTCTTTCAGGCACGCTTCAAAGTCCATTCGATGCTCTCGCTTGTCTCCCGCGAAGAGCGCTGAGCATAAACCGACCGACCCGTACATGAAACCGTGCCGGCCGATCAGGCTCGGTCGTGACAGATGGTTCTCACCGGGATTGTGTGTGGCCTCTAAGAAATGACCGGTTCAAGCGGTCAGTTGGATTGTTGGCCCTTCTCTTTGTCCCGCCTCCGGTCATTCTCGCTTGTCCCTCGCTTGCTTCCTTCGGTCCTGTCTCCTGAACGGGAGGGACCGTGAAGAGAACGCGTCAATGCTCCAAAGTCTGCCCGGTGATGACGGAATTGCGTCCCGCCGGCGAACGATAGCCGGGATCACCCGGGGCCGCTCGTGGCCGACGCGAGTGGCTATTGAATCGATGTTATATACAGCACTCGTCGCAATCCACCAAAGGTCCTGCAACCGCTGACGAAGTCGCTCAGGGTTCTCAAGGCCTCAAATCGAGGTCCATGATGCGGGGACGGGGAGCTTGTGTCAGGTTGCGTAGGTGTGCGCGTTCCCGCTTTCGTAAAGGGTCAGTGAGGTTGCCGTTGCGGCTTCGGTGTACCCGACCTGACGTGCGTGGATGTTGAACGATGCGGCGACGTCGATCACTTCGTTAACGCGCTCGGGGGGTACATACACCTCCATCCGGTGGCCCATATTGAAGACCTGATGCATCTCCTTGCCAGACGTGTTCGATACCCGGCGAATAGCGTCAAAGAGGGGCGGCACCGGGAATAGATTGTCCTTCACAAAGTGAATGCCGGCGGCAAACTTCGTGCACTTGGTCTGTGCGCCACCGGAACAGTGGATGATGGCTCTGACCTCGCGGCCGAGAGCCTGCAACAAGCGATAAATGACCGGCGCGTAGCTGCGCGTGGGGCTGAGGATGGCGTCGCCGACGGTCATCTCTGAGTCGGGCAGGGGATCGCCCAGTCGATAGGGTCCGCAATAGGTCAGTGCCGGGTCCACGTTCGGGTCGAAACTTTCGGCGTACTGTTTGTAATGTGGACTCAGCATGTCGTGACGAGCGCTGGTCAGCCCGTTGCTGCCGATGCCGCTGTTCGGCGAATCTTCAAAGCTCGCCTGTCCCGTGGACGAGAGGCCGACGATGGCGAGTTCAGGCGTGATGTTACTTTCGAGTACGTCTGCTTTTCGCATGACAGATACTGCGCAACTGTCGACGACGATTGATCCGGTGAGATCACCCACGTCCGCGGTCTCCCCGCCGCCCGAATAGATGGCAACGCCATGATCACGGAGGTTGGCGAGGAATGCCTCTCCACCATCGATCAGTTCAGCGATCACTTCGCCCGGACAGTTAAGCGCGTTGCGGTTGATGGTGTTCGAGATGAGGATGCGACCGCCAACGCCGACGCACAGCAGGTCGTCGAGATTCATGACGATGCTGTCCTGGGCGATGCCGCGAAATACTGAGGCGTCACCGGTCTCCCGGTACTGGAGGTAAGCGACGATTGATTTCGTCCCGGCGCCATCCGCGTGAATCACGTTGCACTTGTCGGGATCGCCGGTCAGGTAGTCCTCGGTCACCTTGCAGAATGCACGCGGAAAGAGGCCCGCATCCAGGTGGTCAACCACGCCGTGCACTTCAGTTTTGGCTGCAGAAACGCCCCTTGCGCCATACCGGGAGTCCGGCCCTGCCGACTGCACCTGATACCCGCTCCGGTCGCGCGATTCGATCAAGCCCCTGAATTCAAGCTGTCGGTAGGCCTTGACGACGGTATTAGCAGCAACATCGAGATCTTTGGCCACACTTCGGATCGATGGCAGAGCGTCACCCGCGGCCAGTTCACCAGAGCTGATGGCGAAACGAAGTTGATTAATGATCTGCTGAAATCGGGGCGTCGCGTCACTGGGCTCAATCCGTAGTTGCATCGTGGGGGCTCTCGGCAAAAAGTCGTTGTAAAAGCGCGGCCAGTTATCTGTGTCAATATTATGATACAGATGATCGAGGCGTGCCAAGAGCCCTCAGCCAAGAAAGAGCCCTCAGTCGTCAACGACAGAGCCACGAAACAGCGAGTAATCGGCGCGACCGGGTGTTACGTCGAGCGTCCCTGACTATAATGCGCCCTCGCTGAAGGCCAGGGGATTTCATTGATTGCGATAGTCGACTACGACGCGGGAAATCTGCGCAGTGTTCAGCGCGCGTGTGCGCGCGTCGGCATGGATGCGGTGATTACCGCGGACCCGGCCGCCGTGCTCGCTGCGGACAAGGTTATCTTTCCCGGCGTTGGAGCGGCGACCAGTGCTGTTGACACCCTTGCTGGCCGGGGGCTCGACAAGGCGCTGGTCGAGTTCTTCAAAAGCGGCAAACCACTTCTGGGCATTTGTCTCGGTTCACAGATAGTCCTTGAATACACAGAAGAAGATCAGCGGGACTGCCTTGGTCTGATCGCGGGCTCCTGCGAGCGCTTCGACTTTCCGGACAGGAAACTCAAGGTGCCGCATATCGGCTGGAATCAGGTAGAGGTGGTGCAGCCACATCCCATGCTTGCCACTGTCGAATCGGGCGACGAGTTCTATTTTGTGCACTCGTATTACGCTCGACCCGAGTCGCAAGAAAACGTCTTTTGCCGCACAGAATATGGCATCTCTTTTTGTTCGGCCCTAGGTCGGGATAACCTCTTTGCGTCTCAGTTTCACCTGGAGAAAAGCGGTGAAATGGGCCTCAAGGTGCTGGCGCAGTTTGGGCAATGGGATGGTACGGTCTAGGTCGCCAGAAGCCCGTCGCCAGAAGCCCGTCGCCAGAAGCCCGCGTCGTCAAAAGTCGTCAAAAAGAGAGGCTCGCCGCGAACAAACGCGAGCGTAAGGGGACAACAGGATTGCACGTGAAATCAGAGGACTGCAGTGATGTTGTGTAAACGCCTGATCGCCTGTCTGGATGTCCGGGACGGCAAACTCGCCAAGAGCGTCAAGTTTGTGGATACGCAGGACATCGGCGACCCTGTCGTTAAGGCCCGCGAATATTATGAAGATGGCCTGGATGAACTCGTCTTCTATGACATCACCGCGTCCAGCGACAAGCGCAACATCATGCTGGGGGTGGTCGAGGCGGTCGCCGAGCAGGTTTTTATTCCTCTCTCGGTCGGTGGTGGCGTGCGGTCTGTCAGTGACGCGACTGATCTGCGTCTGGCGGGTGCAGAGAAGATTAATGTCAATTCAGCGGCGGTCGTACGGCCCGAACTCATCAGCGAGTGCGCCAAGGCAATCGGCACTCAGAGCACCGTGTTATCGATGGACCTGTCGAGGGTCGCTGAGTCACGTGACTTTCCCAGCGGTTACGAGGTTGTCATCAATGGTGGGCGCAAGCGAATGGGCATCGACGGACTTCAGTGGGCGCTGCAGGGTGAGATCCTTGGTGCAGGTGAACTCGTGATCAATTCCATCGACGCCGATGGCACGCGGGAGGGTTACGAGCTTCATCTCACGCGGATGATCGCTGAAGCCGTATCGATTCCGGTCATCGCCTCGGGCGGGGCGGGTGAACCGTCCCACCTGGTCGATGTTCTGAACGAGGGGCGAGCCGATGCTGCGCTGGTGGCGTCGATGGTGCATTTTGGTGACTACACCGTCAGTGGGCTCAAGCAGCAATTGCATGATGCAGGCGTTCCCATGCGGCTGCGGTACTGACAATGACGTCGCCAATCGAAGCGAGACTGGACGAGATCGAAACCAGAATCGTCTTCCAGGAAGACACATTGAGCAAGCTTGATGAAGCGCTTGCTTCTCAACAGCAGCAGATTCTCGCGCTCCGGGACCAGATAGAGGCATTCAGACAACAGGTTGCTGAAGCGCTGGAATCCATACCGGATGGGCCGCAGCAACCTGATCCGCCGCCACCGCACTATTGAGGATTCCATTAGAACCCGATGCCGCTGTGCCGGCGCGGGGCCGAGACGAGAATTAATGACAGGGAGAATGCTGTGAAAGCGATCATCGTTGATGACAACACGAGGGCACTCGATTGGGCAGATGCCGAGACGCCAACCGCGGGGCCCGGCGAGGTACGCATCCGGGTCCAGGCGACGGCGATCAATAGGGCGGACCTCATGCAGCGTCGCGGCGGCTATCCGCCCCCGCCTGGCGCGAGCAACATCATGGGGCTCGAGTGTGCGGGCGTTGTCGACCAGGTGGGTGAGGGCGCGACGCGATTTCAGCCGGGGGATGCGGTTTGCGCCTTGCTGGGGGGTGGTGGCTACGCCGAGCAGGCGGTTGCGCCTGAAGGCAGCGTGCTGCCGATACCTGAGGGCCTGGATGCGACCCGTGCGGCGGCACTGCCTGAAGTGTTCGCAACGGCCTGGCTCAATCTCTTTATGGAAGCGGGTTTGCAGCCGGGCGAGCGCGTTCTGTTGCACGCCGGCGCGAGCGGCGTCGGCACTGCTGGGGTGCAGTTGTGTCGGGCTTTTGGCAATCCGTCTTTTGTGACAGCGGGCAGTGCTGACAAGATTGCGTCCTGCAGTGGGCTGGGGGCCGGGGGTGGTCACGACCGCCATCAGGGTTCGTTTGTGGATTCAGCGCGCGAATTTGCTGGTGATGCCGGCTTTGGCGTGATTCTGGATCCTGTCGGCGGGTCTTACCTCGGTGACAATCTCGCTTTGCTTGGGTTGGGCGGGCGGCTCGTTCTCATTGGGCTCATGGGTGGCGCTCAATCACCCATTGACCTCGCACTGTTGATGATGAAGCGACTGCGCGTCATCGGTTCAACGCTGCGGGCGCGGCCGAATGCAGAAAAAGCGGAAGTGATGCGACAACTCGAGGAGAAGGTGTGGCCGAGGATCGTGGCTGGCGACATCGAACCGATCATTGACACGGTGATGCCGGTCGAGGAGATGGCTACCGCTCACGACCTGATGGCAAGCGACAAGACCACCGGCAAGGTGGTGTTGACTGTAGGCACGTGAGCCGCCTTGGCGAGACGTTGCGCAGTTAAATCGAAGCCACTGGACAAAGGCAGTCGTCTGAGGCCGGAATTGAATCCGCTAACTGCGGCAGGGTGGATGAAGCGTCGAGCGGGTCTTTAGACTTCCGCGACGTCTTCTGCCTGAAAGCCCTTGTCGGTTTCACTAATGTCAAACTCGACCTGAGCCCCCTGCTTGAGCGTTCGATATCCTTCGCCCCGAATTGAACGAAAGTGGACGAAAACATCCGCCCCTTGCTCTCGCTCGATAAACCCGAAGCCCTTCGAGTCGTTGAACCATTTGATGGTTCCTGCCTGACGGTCAGCCATACCGCGTACCCCTTATTCCCAGCAACCAACTTTCAGCGTTGTCGTCGTGTAACTAGCCCTATCTGTGATCCCAAGCCAGTTGGCTGAGCAGTCTCCCTTTACTGGCACGACTCGGGCTTGTCCTTAGACTGGTCCGATCGACTTGAGCCGGGGCGCAACGATCACAAAGACCGTACGTCGGGTAAATGAAACCGTCCGAGAATACAGATGTGCCAAGTATTAAGACAGAATTTGTACAGCCTGTCCAATCGTCGGATCAATGGCATTTCGGGTGCGCCATTCAACAAAGCAATTGTCAGGTGATCACGTTGCAAGGTGCTGCCCGGCCCGGCGGCGTGCGAGGTGACTAAATCGCGCGCTGTATTTTGAGCGGGGCGCGGTCCGTTCAGGAAGGCAATGGGCAGGGCGGACTTGAGGTCACATTTCCTGCAAGCGGACTCGTTGCCCGCCTAACTTTTCAAGCGCGAGCTTTAGCTCGGCAAGTTTGATTCGCTCCTTCTCGACGACGTCAGCGGGAGCCTTGGATACGAAATCTGGATTGGTCACCTTGCCCTCGCAGCGATCATGTTCGTTCGTGCGCTTCTGGATTTCCTTGTCAAGCCTAACAAGTTCAGCCTTCTGATCGATCAACCCCTTCATTGGCACAAGCACTTCCATGTCTCCGACCAGATGCACCGCTGCAACCGGGGGCGGCGCGTCACTCTCGTACCAGGACAGGGACTCTGGCTTCACGAGCGGCTCGAGCAAACTCGCATATGCGTCGAGGCGGCGCTTGTCCGTCGTATCGCCGTTCCTGAACAGGACCGGAATCCTGCGCGCGAAGGAGATGTCCATCTCGCCGCGAATATTGCGGGTGCCGCTGACCACATCTTTGACCCAATCGATGTCTGCGACAGCAGCGTCGTCGATAGCCTCGGGGTCTGCTCCAGGAAACATCTCCAGCATGATCGTCTTGCCTGGACTGCTTGTGCGCGCGGCGACCTGTTGCCAGAGTTCCTCAGTGATGAATGGCAGAAATGGGTGCGCCAGCCGCAGGGTCGTTTCAAGCACGCGAAGTAATGTCTGTTGGATGCCGCGAACGCGGCCGGGGTCGGCGCGTTCGCGCAGGTGTGGTTTGCTGAACTCAAGGTACCAATCGCAATACTCGTCCCAGATGAACTCGTACAACGCTTTGGCCGCGAGATCGAAACGATAGGTCTCCATCGCCAGCGTGACGTCCGCTGTGCTTTTTTGCAGCAGGGATTCGATCCACCGTTCCGGCGCGCCGAACGTTGCCTCATCAGTCGGCATGTCCTCGGTGTTCTCGAGGACGAAACGCGTCGCATTCCAGAGTTTGTTGCAGAAATTCTGATAGCCCTCCACTCGATTCATGTCGAATCGAATCGTTCGAGAGCGTGTGGACATGGCGTAGAAAGTGAAGCGTAGGGCATCCGTGCCGTAAGCCTTGATGCCGTCCGGGAACTCCTTGCGCGTCGCTTCCTCGATACGGGCGGCCAACCGCGGTTGCATCAGGTTCTCGGTTCGTTTCGCCACCAGCGCATCCACGTCGATGCCGTCGATGATGTCGAGTGGGTCGAGACCGTTGCCTTTCGACTTGGACATCTTCTGCCCGTCGGCGTCCGTCACGAGGCCGGTGACATAGACCTTCGAGAAAGGCACCTCGCCGATGAATTTAAGAGTCATCATGATCATCCGGGAGACCCAGAAGGTGATGATGTCGTGCCCGGTCACCATGACGTCGGTCGAATGGAACGTCGCCATCTCCTCGGTCTCGTCTGGCCAGCCGAGGGTAGAGAAGGTCCAGAGTGCGGACGAGAACCACGTGTCCAGCACGTCGTCGTCCTGTCGTAGTGGCAGATCGTTGGGCAACGCGTGTTTCTCGCGAACTTCCTCGACAGACCGCCCCACATACAGGTTGCCGTCGTCGTCGTACCAGGCGGGAATGCGGTGGCCCCACCATTGCTGGCGGCTGATGCACCAGTCCTGGATGTCGCGCATCCACGCAAAAAAGGTGTTCTCGTAGGTCTTTGGTACAAATTCGATGGCGCCGGTTGCAACGGCGTCGATCGCGGGTTGCGCGAGCGATTCGATGCGCACAAACCACTGGTCGCTCAGGAAGGGCTCGACCACAACGCCGGATTTCTCGCCGCGCGGAACAGCCATGGTGTGGTCTTCGATCTTGTCGAGGAGTCCGGCGCTGTCCATGTCAGCGATGACTATTTTGCGCGCCTCAAACCGGTCCATGCCCCGATATTTCGGCGGCACGCTGTCGTTGAGCGACGCGTCTTCGTTGAAGATGTTGATCAGGTCCAGATCCTGGCGCCGCCCGACGTCGTAGTCGTTGAAGTCGTGGGCCGGCGTGATCTTGACGCAGCCGGTGCCAAACTCCGGGTCCACATGGTGATCCGCCACGATGGGGATATCGCGACCCGCGAGCGGTAAGGTGATCGTCTGCCCGACCAGGTCGCGGTAGCGATCGTCGTCGGGATGCACGGCGACCCCGGTGTCGCCCAGCATGGTCTCGGGACGAGTCGTCGCGACGGTCAGGTGGGATGTCCCGTCAGCGAGCGCCTGCTTGAGGGGATATCTGAAGTGCCACAGGTGTCCCTTTTCCTCTTCTGACTCAACCTCCAGGTCCGAGATCGATGTCTTGAGCTGGGGGTCCCAGTTGACGAGTCGCTTGCCGCGGTAGATCAGACCTTCGTCGTGCAGACGAACAAATACCTCGAGGACGGCACGCGACATGCCATTGTCCAGGGTGAAGCGTTCAGTTTCCCAGTGCAGAGACGCGCCGAGGCGTCGAAGCTGGCGGGTGATGGTGCCGCCTGATTCTTCCTTCCACTGCCAGGCGCGTTCCAGAAACTTTTCGCGCCCAAGCTCCGACGCGCTGATGCCTTCAAGGCTGAGTTTTTCCGAGACGACGAGTTGGGTGGCTATGCCGGCATGATCGGTACCCATCTGCCAGAGGGTTTTGTGTCCCTTCATGCGCTTGTAGCGGATCAGTGAGTCGACCAACGAATGTTGGAAGGCATGACCCATGTGGAGCGTGCCGGTGACATTGGGCGGCGGAATCGCGATGCTAAACGGAGTGCCGTTGCCCTGGGGCGCGAAGTATCCGGCCTTCTCCCACTCCTCATAGCGGTTTTGTTCAATCTCGGAGGGCTGATATTTCTTCATCGCATTTGTTCGAGACGGGTTAGGGGTGGCCATTGAGGACGAACCGGCGTCAGGGCACCGAAGGATGGCGGATTATACGTAATGGCCGCGGGTTGTGCCGGATCTCGGCAAGTGTCGGCGATTGGAACCGGTTCAGGCTGGTTCTTGTCCTGAAATTGTCATCCTGACGATTATTCTTGGGCGTTGGTTTGCAAAACAAACCTCGCGCACTCTCTTGCGGAAATAGCCCTGCGGACTTGCGGAAAATAGCCCTGCGGAAAATGGATGGTACATCCCTGCACCGCACGCCAGTGCCAGCTCCGGAACGGTGTTCTGGGTCAGGCCCGAGCTAGTCGTCCGATTTCCGCCCGGGCGCGGTCAGCACGCTCAGCAACTCATCGAGTTCGCCTGACACATGCGCCATCAGGTCGCGGATTTGATCGACGTCGACGTTGCCGTCCGCGTCTGCGGGGTCGTCTGGATTGGCATCGACATCCGGACCTTCTGTCAGGTCGGCCTCGTTCGCGCGCTCCAAATCGCGGTTTTCGAGGAAGCTGTCATCCCTGCCGCCGGTAGGGCGGGCATCTGTCGAGTCTGGCCCATCTGCCGCATGGTTATTTATTGCAACCGGGTCAGGCGCGTCCTCGAAGGGCGCTTCGTTAAAGGCAGCTTCATCAAAGGCAGCTTCATCAAAGGCAGCTTCATCAAAGGCAGCTTCATCAAATCCAGCTTCATCAAAAGCAGGGGGTCGCCCCTCCGGGGAGCCCTCGTCCAGCAAATCTTCAATGATCTGACCCGCGCGGGAGACGCCGTTCGCATCCTCCTTGCGCGCCAGTTCGATGGGGGCCGGTGCTTGTGCGGGGGCGGCCGTCAGGCGATCGAAGAGGTCGGGCGTGTACACACCCACCGTTCCAGATCGGTTGCGCGGGGACGTCCGCCCGACCATGTCTGAACCGGGGCCTTGACTGCCCTGCTCGTCTTGCGCCCCTTTTTCCTGTTGAAGTGGCT
>Ga0209403_10007245_pt1 | contig 10998 bp, 7 predicted proteins | sample ArcticOcean_MG_C_8_FD_187440 | JGI IMG/M metagenome (GOLD analysis project Ga0209403, IMG submission 187440) | Marine microbial communities from western Arctic Ocean - ArcticOcean_MG_CB11_86 (SPAdes) (version 2) | ecosystem: Environmental > Aquatic > Marine > Oceanic | place: Arctic Ocean...
CTGGTACTGGGGAAAACTGGTGCCGAAGAGAAGACTCGAACTTCCACGAGGTTGCCCTCACATGAACCTGAATCATGCGCGTCTACCAATTCCGCCACTTCGGCTTGTTACCCATTGCAATAAATATCAAAAAACTTCTGAAATGCACTATTTCAACATCTATTCTAAAAACTGCGGACCCACTCAACAATAATTTTAGAGATTATATCAAATTCGTTTACAAATACATATAATCAATGATTGGTGTTACCAGTCATAATAAAAATATTTCTAACGAGTAAAAAACCACTGATTATTGTCTCGAACTAATTAAATCCTCGAGAGGAAAATAATTTCAAGTCATTAACGTCTTATTTATTTTTTAATTGGTTTTCTAATTTGCTTGATTAGAGTTTGGATGTTGTCTGCCTCTTTTTGATTTGGATCGATAGAAAGAGCTCTGGAAAAATAGACTGCTGCTTCTTCAGGTTTTTTTAAATGAAAATAGTAAATAATACCAAGATTTCTCATGCTAAGAGCATAATCAGGTTTAATCTCGACAGCCCGTTTCAAATGAAATTCTGCCAGTTCAATTTGCTTTCGTTGCAGATATATTTCTCCAAGTAATCCATGAACCTCTGGCGTTTTTGGTCTTATCAAAGCTGCTGTCTGTAACAGCCGTAGCCCGTCTTCCTCACGACCTTTTTCAAGGTAAAGATTAGCCAAGTTATAGTTTGTTGCAAAAATATTCGGATTCAAAATTAACGCTTTTTCATAATACTCAATCGCTAAATCAAATGTTCCAACCTTTGTATACGCCTGTGCCAAGTTGATTACCGGACGAATCTTTTGGGGTGATTTTTTTAACGTGTCGGCCCAAAGCGATACTTCACTTGCCCAAATTTTATTTCGCTGTATGGTCAGCACAGAGAATATAACTGATATAAAAATACTGACTGCCAGCGCAATATTTCTACTCTTTTTAGGATGTGCTGAATAAACTAAATGCGACACCTTGTATACACAAAAGGCAACTGCCGCATAAAATGAATACGAAGCAAGATAAGTCCTATGTTCAGCGGCCAAGTCTCCGAGGGTAATGATTGATGAGGAGGGTGATAAAACGATCAGAAACCAGAAAATAAAATATAATAAAAAGAGCTTTTCTTTGGCTCGGCAGGAAAAGTAAATTAGCCCCGCGATTCCCGTCAACGCTGTAATAAACTTCCAAGACCACCATTCAGTTACTAATAAAATATCCGGGTCTATATTTAAATTGATCGGAAATACTAATAGCTTGACGTAATAATAAACAATTACGGAGGGCTGGGTCAGCATGTAGTTTAATCGCCCGATGTCTTCGCCAGCGGATGAAGGTCCAATTAAGAATGATTCGTCAGTTAATAGTTTATAAAATAACAGAATGATTCCAACTAAGACAATAAATCCTATTTTCCACTTCCATTTATTTAACCAACGAATAGAGGAGGATTCTGGTTCTTGTCCGAAAAGAAAATATAGCAACAACATCAATGGAAGAGTTATTACCGTCTGTTTAACGCTAAATCCTAAAATGAAAGCGATAGAAATGATGAATAAGACTAAAACTTTAAATCCTGTTTTTATCGGACGATCCTTCGCAAGGTAAACCTGGAATAACAAAAAAGCACTTAGGTAAAATGTTCCTGCAAAGACTTCTGAGCGGCTCATTATATAAACAACCGATTCCGTCTGGATGGGGTGTAGTAAAAAAAGTATCGCCGTAAAAAGGGCTACAAAACGTTTTTCAGTTTTCGTCGATTGACAATCCATTGACCTGAAATAGCACCACATCCTGCACGTTATAAAATAAACCAACAAAGAATTAATTAGATGTAATAATAAGTTAATAAGGTGATAGCTAAACGTCCGAAAACCATCCAAATGAGCGTTAAAGGCAATGGAAATTTGAAGTAATGACCGGTGGAAAAAGTCTTCCAACAGATAATTTATATTCAGTTGTTCATTAATGTTATCCAATCGGTGTTCATTGACTATGTATGCAACCGTATCAAATTGAAAAGGATTCTGTAAATGGTTCCCATAAACAAGACTCCCAAGAACCAAAAGAAAGACACAGCATCTAAAATGGGGTCGATGATATAATGTGTTTCTCATTAAAGTTCTCATTGTGTTGGAGTATCTTTAATGATTTCGACTACGTGAAGTAAACTTCGAGTCCGCGAATCATCGGGGTTTCTTGCTATCACAGTTTTTAAATGAGAAATTGCCTTGCTGAACTTTTTTTTAGCGATATATAGATTTGCTAGATTTTTATGAATAGTATTTTTATCTTCCATCGCGAGTGCCTTTTTAAATTCCACCTCAGCTTTATCTAAGGCTTTTAAGTTCCAAAAAATTACCCCAATATTATTTTGTGCCTCAACGTGATTTGGTTCCAATTCAAGAACCTTTCGATATGATTTTAAGGCTGAATCATATTGTTTCACCATTCGAAAGGCATTCCCTAGTTCCTGATGATACAAAGAACGATGGTTTTTAATTTTTATTGCTTCTAATAAAAAAGGTACCGCTTCTTCAGGTTTATTAAGCTTTAGCCTCATAAGCCCGGAATTAAAAAATGCCTGCGAGCGGTTTGCTCCTAGTTTCAGAGCAAGATCGTATTTCAACTTGGCCTTATCCCATTCCTCATGTCGAGCGTGGATATGCCCCATATTTATATAAGGTTCTGCGCTGGAAGGAGAAAGGGCAGATGAAACTTCAAATGATTGTCGTGCTTCTTTCAATCGTTTTTTAGAAAGATACGCTGTCCCTAAATTATTGTGCGCCATTGACTTATACGGCGACTTTTTAACGGTATCTTCCCAGATATTTATTTCTGATCGATAATCAAGACTTCTTTTCATAGTCAGAAGCCCATAGATAACCAAAACAATTATAAGTGTTGGGTGCATTAACCTGCTAAGAGAGGCGGTTCTTAAAAATAGTATTCCCAATCCCATGCTTATTCCAATTCCGGGTAAATAGGTTCTATGTTCCGTGGCGATTTGTTTTAATGGAATAATACTGGAAGTGGGTAGTATCGTAATAAATGCCCAGATAAAGGCGCATTTTAAAAGAATTGATTTTTGATGAAATATACCAATGGCAAGGCCAACACCTATTATAAGAGACGCAATCCATTCCCAATCGAGGACCCCGGATACTAGTCTTATGTCCGGTTCAAAATTAAGATTGATAGGGAAAATTAATTTAACGAGGTAGTAGGAAATAACAACCTTAATTTGGGTCAATATATAAAGCCCGCGATCGATCATATATGAATATGGATCATTTCTTATAACAAGCAGGTTCCCCATTTGTACGTAGCGGTATAAAAGGTAAATGATTAGAGGAATTAGAATCATGGCTAATTCGGGAAGGAACTTGTGAAAGCTTTTTGTTGGGGACTGCAACCATAAATACAGGACTGCCATAATTGGCAGCGTAACAATTATTTCTTTAGTGCCCAGCCCTAGATAAAATAACAATAGCGCTATTAAAGGATAGTGAAAATTTTTCCATTTATTGTTTTGTTTTTCTTTGGAATTAATAAACCTTATAAAAAAGTAAAAAGAGGATAAATAAAATAATGTGACTAACACGGAGGAACGACTCGATAGGTAGGTAACCGATTCTACACTCATCGGATTAAAAAGATGAATCAAGGATGCTGCCAGAGGAAGCCTTTGAAATGTAGATATAAGTGTGGGTTGTTCAATTTTCAAAAGCTCCCGCGTTAAAAAATAAAGGATTATTCCGACACACAGATGCAACATAATATTGACTAGGTGATACCCAAACACATCCACCTGGCCTACGGCATGATTCACCGAGAATGTGAAAAGTAAAATAGACCTATTAAATATATTTTGAACCCCAACCATTTGTTGAAACATGGATAGATTCTTTATATAGGGATTATCCTCAATGGCGTGGGCATCATCATATAAAAATGGGGAATGTACTGTAGCAAAAAAAATAATGACCCCACAAACACAAATCAAAGCCAGGGCCTTGACTCTTGCTGAAAAATGGAAATTATCCATAGTGGGATTTATAAATTTCATAAACCTAATGAATTGGTAGTTTTTTTAATAGTTTTTTCAAATCATTTGACTGGGTTTGGGATAAGTCTTGTTTTAAGGCTCGCTTTATATAGGACTGTGAAATTTTATACTTCCCAAGGCGATAATTAATTTTTCCTAAATTAATTAAAGCAGCTATATGACTAGGTTCATAACTCAAAACTTTTTCATATAACGTATTTGCTTGTCCCATATTTCCGGACATCAGGTTATTCCATGCGATTTGTGCATAAACTGAAGCGTTGGGGCCTTTTATTTTAATAAATTTTTTAAATACCTCATTAGAATTTATCCAATTTTTTTTATTTTGATAAACTCGAGCCAGATTATACAAGGCGGCTTCATGGTTTGGTTTGAGTTTTAAACAAGCCTTGAGAGAAAGTTCTGCTTTATTATAAGATTTTGTAAGCATGTATGCGGTGCCCAAATTATAATGTGCTAAAAACATAGATGGGTCAGTTTGTATTGCACGGTTTAGTTCAATGATAGCTTTATTATAACGCTGGGTCTTTCCATAAACTTCGCCAAGGTTGAGTCGGGCAAGAGCATAATCCTGTTGACCTGTTGCTTGTTTCATCAGAGTTATTGAGCGTAGAAAATGACCAATCGCTAGGTCATACTCCTTTTTTATATTTTTCACTGATCCCAGTCCCAGCTCTGCTGAAAAGTAGTCAGGTTTTAATTTTAAGGCAGCACGATATTGAACTTCTGCATTGTCAAGTTGTTCGAGGTCTAAATAAACACTGGCCAAATTAAAATGCGGCTCGGCAAAATCCACCTTAAGTGAAATATTATTGGTATCTGAAATATTCGGGTCTTGAATGGTCTCATCGATAAGACTTTTTCGTTCAATAAAATGTTTTGGATTTCCTAAATTAAATTGTGTTTTAGCATATTCTGGAATACTGGATACGCTCTTTTCAAGGTGAGAACGTGCGATTTTAAGTTTTCCTGCTTCATAATATGCCTTACCAAGATTACTGTGAACTCTTGGCGAATTTGGATTTTTTATTGCCGAGTCAGACCATAATGCAATTTCATTTGCCCATGTTTGATTTCTCTTCCCAACTAATATCCCACAAATTATGACTATGAAAATACAAGAACATATTTGAGTAATTTTTTTTGAATAACTGATGAACCATCCGGTTATAAGACATAAACCCAATGACATCGGCAAATACATTCTGTGCTCGACGGCAAGGTCATTTAAAGGAACAATACTGCTTGTCGGGGCAATTGATAGTAAAAACCATGCGAATCCAAGCTTAACCCAAATATTTCCCCATTTTATAATCACTAAAGTTATGCCGATAATTAGTAGAACTGAAAGTAATATTTTCCAATCTGTTGTAAAATCTGTAAATGGAAATCCAATATCCACATTAAGATTGAAAGGAAAGATAAATTTTGTTAGGTAATAAAAAATAATTACCTTGGACTGAACTAGTAAGTATGGAATGCTCCCGTAAAGTTCGAATCCTTGATCCTTTGGTAAATATAGTACCTCCAATAAATAAGCTATCAATATTAAAACAATCCCACCGCATCCAAAAAGCCAAAGAATTTTTGAAGTCGTAAAATATTCTGCATAATTTGGAAAATATCTGGGAACATAAAGTACCAGAAAGAAAAACATAAGAATCACAGGCAAAGTTATTGCTATCAACTTGGAAGCTACAGCCAAATATATTCCTGGAATAGTCATCAAACCTAAAATAATTCGATGTTTTACTTTTCTAGAAGGCAATAACGTTTCGGTAAAACAATAAATCGTTAAAAGATAAAAAAATGTTGCCAGCAAACTTGACCTTGACGAAATATATGCTACTGAATCTGTATTCATTGGATGTAATGTAAAGATTAGGGCTGTGATAAACGGAAGAAACAGAACGTTATTTGGTTGATGGTTTACTAATTTAGTATTTTCTTTTTTATCGCTGATATATTTTTTTGGTATTAGATTTTTTATACGAACCAAAATTATAAATATCAGAACCGTTACCAGTATGTGAAAAGTTAAATTTACAAGGTGAAAACCAAAAGTGTGTTTATTATCGAGATGATTATTTATTGCAAAAGTCCATAGTAAAACGGGCCGGTTTTGATAAGATTTCATACTAACGCTTTCATTAAAACTATTTAGGTCTTCTATCCATTCTTTGTTTAATAGATTGCGGTCATCATATTGAAATGCCCCCTGCAACGAATTGAAGTAGACGATTGATGGAAGAATAATAAGAACTAGTAGGTAAGCAATCGCAGATTGTATAGAGTTTCGTTCAGCAAATAAATTCATCAGGTAAGCTTATAGTCGGTGGGTTTGCATGCTTGAGAATTTGTTTCAATCTGCTATTTCTCTCCCTTAATTTATCACTTGAATAAAAATTGTTCTAGATGAAAAGTAAATTAATTAAGTTATAATGTTCTCTGTAAGCAGAGCGTTGAATTTTAAAATAATCACTTCTGATAAATACTTAAACCTCACTTGCAATTAATTCTCTTCACGGCAATATTTTATTGAACCAGAATAAATCATGCAAACCAAACATAAAAACTTTCTTAAAATATCCTTAATTTTCACCATTATTCTTGGATTCAATTACGGTGTAAGCTTTCAACAGTTTCTCCATTATGATTGGAATAACCCACGGGGTTTGAGTGATTCAACAAGCTATCTGGCGATGTCAAATGGAGATTATACGATCTCTTCGGGGCATCGTTACCGCGTGGTTATCCCATTTCTTGCTAATATTGTAAGAAACTTGGTCCAACCATTGATCCCGTCCGAACAATTGAATTGGTTTGGGGGTATTGATGCATTTAGCTTCTATACCATTAATTATTTCTTTTCAAGTCTTACTGGTTTGTTCTTGTATTTATTTCTGGTTCGATTAAAGTTCGACCCTCAATTGTCATTATTGGGAGTATTTATATTTTTAGGAAGTCGAATCACGATTCTGTCAACCGGTGCTCCCATTATTGACTCTTTGTATTTTCTTTCAATTATTATAATTATTTATTTTTGTTTAACCCAAAATACTACTACCCTAGCTATACTGACACCTATATTAATTCTTTCTAAAGAAACTATAATCCCCTTTTTATTTCTTCCTTTTTTTGTTAAACAAATAAACAGAAAACTTTTCGGAGTGTCTTTAGTGGTTTCGTTTGCAGTTTTTTTCTGGGTAAGGGACACAATTTCTTCATGGTCACCTCATCACATGGAGAATAATGATCCGATTTTTTATGTTGTTGTAAACCACCTGAAATCAGGTTTTGAAAATATTGTCCAAACCTATTTTTCCATAGGGGGTTGGCATGGCATTTTTTCAACATTTTCAATCTTCTGGATTGCTGCTGCTTTTGGAGTTTGGCTTAGTTTTAAAAAATTGAATACGTTTTATCAAATCCCTCATTTTTTGTTTTTTATTATTCCTATTACCTTTGGGTTTACCGTTTTAAGTTCTAATGTTGGGCGCATGTTACTTAGCTCATTTCCCCTTGTCATTCCTTACGCCTTGATTGGAATTAATTATCTTTTTCCACAAAAATACAGCGACCATTCGCCGCTAAAGGATATTCGAAGCCTTGATGCACATGAAAATAAATGATCAATCAATACAAATTTTTCTTAATCTAACCTTAATTAATAAGATAGTAAATCTATCAGGTTTTTCAGGGGTATATTGAATTAATTTTATAGGATTTGGTGGTTCCTTTTAGTATAAATCTACAGAAAATATCAGAAAGCTAGAAATATTATACTTATTACTAGTTCATCAATTGATTAGAAATGAGGCTTCTAAAGCACCTCCCCCGCTGATTTTCAGTGCTGTACAATTTTTTAATTAACACTAGATTTTGAATAAATTATCATGAGTATTATTGACGGTAAAATGGTTGCTTCCCAGATTAAAGAAAATATCACTACGGAAGTACAAGCATTGATGAAAAAAACCGGGAAAACCCCGGGCCTCGCAGTGGTTTTGGTGGGTGATGATCCCGCATCCGCTATGTATGTTCGCAATAAAAATAAAACCTGCAATAATATTGGATTTCAATCCTTTGAGAATATTCTTCCTGCGAACACCTCCGAATCCGAATTATTAAACCTGGTTCATGAATTGAATAATGACGAAAAAGTTAATGGAATTCTTGTTCAACTACCTCTACCAAATCACATCTCCTCAAAAAAAATTCTCGAAGCCATTAATCCACAAAAAGATGTCGATGGATTTCATCTCGAAAATGTTGGTAGACTGGTAACAGGAAATTCTTTATTTAAACCATGTACTCCTGCTGGTATCATTAAACTTCTCGATAAATATAATGTGGAGATTGAAGGAAAAAATGCCGTAATCATTGGACGTAGTAATATTGTTGGAAAACCAGTTGCATTCCTTTTACTCGAAAGAAATGCCACAGTTACAATTTGTCATTCACGCACCAAAAATTTATCCAACCTTGCGCGATCTGCAGATATTCTTATTGCTGCTATCGGAAAACCAAATTTTGTTACCGCGGATATGGTAAAAGATAACTCTGTCGTCATCGATGTTGGTATCAATCACTTGGCTGGTAAACTTGTTGGTGACGTAGATTTTTCATCAGTAGCAAAAAAAGTTTCTCTTATTACACCTGTCCCTGGGGGAGTTGGACCTATGACCATCGCCATGCTTATGGAAAATACATTCCGGGCTTTTAAAAACTCCTTATAATAATTTTTAATAAGCCACTTGGAAAGAAAACTGCATCGTATAAGAATCGTCTGCTAATTCTCTACTTACATTATTTTACCTATAATAAGGCTAAATATATATTTAAGTGGCATCTGGTATATTGCTTATAATTCAACTTATTTTTTTCAATGAAACGAAAAGAAACCACGCCTCAAATCTACTCCGTTTCAGAGATAACAGGTGATGTAAAATCTATCTTGGAATCAGCCTTTGATTCAATATGGATAGAAGGCGAGATATCCAATCTTCGTATTCCTGGTTCTCAACATGCTTATTTTATTCTTAAAGATAATCATTCACAGATACGTTGTGTTTTATTCAAAGGTTTCCGAGCTGGGTTAAAATTTCAACCGGATGACGGCGATCATGTCCTCCTATTTGGCCGCGTTACGGTATATGAATCAAGAGGTGATTACCAAGTAATAGTAGAACACATTGAACCCAGAGGCTTGGGTGCATTACAAAAAGCATTTGAAAAACTTAAAGCTCGTCTCATGCAAGAAGGGCTCTTCGGTGAGGATAGAAAAAATCCGATACCACAATTCCCATGGAGAGTTGGTGTAGTAACCTCCGCTACAGGAGCAGCAATCCGAGACATCATAAATATTATTCAACGACGCAACCCCAAGGTTTCAGTGCTGGTTTATCCGGTAAAAGTCCAAGGGGAAGGTTCTGCGGAAGAAATATCGGAGGCAATCCTACAAATGAATAAGATCAGTGATTTAGACGTTCTCATCGTTGGAAGAGGCGGTGGCTCTATAGAAGATTTATGGGCTTTTAATGAAGAAATTGTTGCTCGTGCCATTTCTAAATCTACCCTACCTGTGGTATCAGCTGTTGGACACGAAATAGACTTTACTATCGCTGATTTTGTTGCAGACTTGCGTGCGCCAACACCTTCGGCAGCTGCAGAGCTCGTTGTCCCTATGTTGGATCAACAAACCAGAAAGTTAAATATGATGGCGGAGCAACTTTTAGTAATTTTACAAAATAAAATCCAAAAATATGAGGATTTACTAAAACGGCTCATGGGGAGACGATTTTTTAAAGACCCGATGTATATTATGCAACCGCAAGTTCAACGTCTGGATGATTTGAATAATCGTCTATTTCGTGGATTAGACCAATGGGTTTTAGTTCAAGGACAAAAATTATCGGGGATGATTCACCTACTTGTTCAACTTACCCCTGCAAAGAATATTCGTCAATTAGGAGAGAAAAAAGCCCTGTTTCATCACCTTTTGGTCCAAAATGTACACTCCCGAATTCGTTTTGATCGAGAGCGATTCGATGGCGTTCTAAAAAATCTCAACGCACTCAGCCCGCTAGCTATTCTGGACCGTGGATATAGTATTGCAAATTTTCAAGGTAAAGCTCTCACGCAAAGTGATCGAATTACGGAAGGAGATTCTATAAAGATTCGCCTAGCCAAAGGTCAATTAAGGTGCACGGTTGATGAAATTATTCCAACTCAAAAAAAACAATGATAAGCAAATTTAATAGAGGCCATTATGTCTGAAATAAAATTTGAAAAAGCAATGACCCGATTAGAAAATATTGTAGAGGAATTGGAACGTGGCGATTTGGACATTGATAAGTCTCTTGAAATTTTTGAAGAGGGCATCAAAATGTCACGATTATGTTCTAAGAAACTTAACGAAGCAGAAGCAAAAATCGAAAAACTTAGTAAAGATAAAAAGGGAGATTTGATTACAGAACTTTTTCCTATGGATGATAAAAATGAAGAACAAGAATAAAAAAATTAGACTGGATCATTTACTCTTAAAAAAAAACTTGTTTTTTCGCGAGAACGTGCAAAAAGTCTAATTCTAGCCGGTAAAGTCAGAGTAGCTGATGAAGTAGCTGACAAACCCGGCCGTATTTACAATGAAGCTTGTACGGTACGAGTCATCGAAGATGTGCATCCTTATGTTAGCCGTGGTGGAATTAAACTTGAACATGGACTTAGAGAGTTTGATATTTCTCTCTCAGAAAAAGTTGCAGTTGATATCGGAGCTTCAACCGGAGGATTTACTGATTGTCTACTTCAGCATGGTATAGAGAAAGTATTTGCGGTCGATGTAGGTTATGGACAACTTGATTGGAAATTACAGAACGATTCAAGGGTGGTTTCTCTGGATCGAAAAAAT
>Ga0209403_10007248_pt1 | contig 10997 bp, 4 predicted proteins | sample ArcticOcean_MG_C_8_FD_187440 | JGI IMG/M metagenome (GOLD analysis project Ga0209403, IMG submission 187440) | Marine microbial communities from western Arctic Ocean - ArcticOcean_MG_CB11_86 (SPAdes) (version 2) | ecosystem: Environmental > Aquatic > Marine > Oceanic | place: Arctic Ocean...
ACTAGCGAATGACTATCTCGTCGGTAGTTCGCTGGCCTGTGATGTGATTGATAAAGAAACAGGTGAAGTGTTGTTTGCCTGTAATACAGAAATGACTGAAGAGTTAGTTGCCGAGTTTTTTGAGCAAGGCGTAACTCAATTTCAGACTATCTATACCAATGATCTGGACTGCGGTCCGTTTATTTCCGACACCCTGCGTATCGATGCCAGCACCTCCAAGTTAGAGGCAATGGTGGAAATCTATCGCATGATGCGTCCGGGAGAGCCACCTACGAAAGATTCAGCGGAGAATCTGTTTTCCAATCTGTTTTTCGCAACCGAGCGTTACGACCTGTCTGCGGTTGGGCGTATGAAGTTTAATCGACGGATGGGGCGACCTGAATCTGAAGGCTCCATGGTTCTGAGCAGGGAAGACATCGTCGATGTGTTGAAGACACTGGTCGGTATCCGTAATGGTTTTGGTTCGGTCGATGACATCGATCATCTCGGTAACCGGCGTATTCGCTCTGTTGGTGAAATGGCGGAGAACCAGTTCCGCGTGGGACTTGTGCGTGTTGAACGTGCTGTTAAGGAACGCCTGAGTATGGCGGATTCTGAAGGTCTGATGCCCCAGGACATGATCAATGCGAAACCGGTAGCGGCGGCAATCAAGGAATTCTTTGGTTCCAGTCAACTGTCTCAATTTATGGATCAGAACAACCCTCTGTCTGAGGTTACTCACAAGCGCCGCGTTTCCGCGCTGGGCCCGGGAGGTCTGACCAGAGAAAGAGCAGGGTTTGAAGTGCGAGATGTGCACCCGACTCACTACGGTCGTGTTTGCCCAATTGAAACACCAGAAGGTCCGAATATTGGCTTGATAAACTCGCTGGCGACCTATGCCCGAACCAATAACTACGGCTTTCTGGAGAGTCCTTACCGCAAAGTGGTAAAGAACAAGGTAACTGATGAAATCGACTACCTGTCAGCGATCGATGAGAGTGACTTCGTTATTGCTCAGGCCAGTGCGCCCTTGGATAAAAAACGCGCCTTTGTAGATGGCCTGGTAACCGCGCGCTATAAGGGTGAGACCACACTGAAGCCTCGGGCAGAGGTCGATTATATGGATGTTGCACCGCAGCAGATGGTGTCTGTGGCAGCGGCGTTGATTCCATTTCTGGAGCACGATGATGCCAACCGCGCCTTGATGGGTTCGAACATGCAGCGCCAGGCGGTGCCAACACTGAAGACTGAGAAGCCTCTGGTGGGTACGGGCATGGAGCGCAATGTGGCCAGTGACTCCGGTGTGTGTGTGGTGGCTTTTCGCGGTGGTGTTATCGAAAGCGTCGATGCGGCGAGAATCATCGTCCGAGTCTTCGACGATGAAACCGATGCCGGTGATGCCGGTGTGGATATCTACAACCTCACCAAGTACACGCGTTCGAATCAGAATACCTGTATCAGTCAAAGGCCTTTAGTCAAAGAAGGTGACACTATCAGCAGAGGGGATATACTCGCTGACGGTCCGTCCATCGATATGGGTGAACTGGCACTTGGTCAGAATATGCGCATCGCGTTTATGCCCTGGAATGGCTATAACTTCGAAGACTCAATTCTGATCTCTGAGCGTGTTGTGAAAGAGGATAGATTCACAACCATCCACATCCAGGAACTTACCTGTGTGGCCAGAGACACGAAACTTGGTTCAGAAGAGATAACGGCAGACATTCCAAACGTCGGCGAAGGTGCCCTCAGCAAGTTGGATGAATCCGGCATTGTTTACATCGGTGCCGAAGTTGGCGCCGGCGATATCCTGGTGGGCAAGGTAACTCCTAAAGGGGAAACCCAGCTGACGCCGGAAGAGAAACTCCTGCGTGCTATTTTCGGTGAGAAAGCCTCTGACGTGAAAGATACGTCGCTGCGAGTTCCAACCAGCGTGACAGGAACTATTATCGATGTGCAGGTGTTCACCCGCGATGGTCTGGAGAAAGGCCAGCGTGCAGTTGAGATTGAGAAAACGCAATTGTCGAAGGTCCGCAAAGACATCGATGATGAATATCGAATAGTCGAAGGCGCCACCTTTGAGCGCTTGCAGAAAGCGTTGTTGGGCAAGGTCGTTGCCGGTGGACCACAGTTGAAGAAAGGTCAAAAAATAACTGCCGATTACCTGTCCGATTTGCCAAGAGCTGACTGGTTCAAATTACGCATGTCCAAGGATGAGCTGAACAAGCAATTGGAAAGAGCCGAAGAACAACTCAAGGAAAGACAAACAGAGTTGGATGAGCGCTTCGAAGACAAGCGTAAGAAGCTAACCCAGGGCGACGATCTGGCACCGGGTGTGCTGAAGGTTGTAAAGGTTTACCTTGCGATCAAGCGTCGTATTCAACCCGGCGATAAGATGGCAGGTCGGCATGGCAATAAGGGTGTCATCTCGGTAATTATGCCGGTAGAAGATATGCCTTATGACGAAAAGGGAGACCCCATAGATATTGTATTAAATCCGCTGGGTGTGCCGTCTCGTATGAATGTTGGTCAGGTTCTGGAAGTACACCTGGGCGCGGCCGCTCGCGGTCTCGGCACTCGAATCGGTGAGCTTATCGATGCCAGAAAGAAGGTTGCCGACGTCAGAAAACTGGTCACCGAGATTTACAATAAAATAGGTGAGCGTAGCGAAGATATCAAGAGTCTCACCGACGAAGAAGTTCTCGAGTTGGCAGGCAATCTGAGAGCTGGTGTGCCTATGGCGACGTCGGTTTTCGATGGTGCCGCCGAATCTGAAATCAAAGACATGCTGGGACTGGCAGGTATGGATGAAAGCGGTCAGGTCACTCTGTATGACGGTCGAAGTGGTGAAGCATTCGATCGCCAGGTAACGGTTGGCATCATGTATATGCTGAAGTTGAATCACCTGGTTGATGACAAGATGCACGCGAGATCGACTGGTTCTTATAGCCTTGTTACGCAACAGCCTCTGGGCGGTAAAGCTCAATTTGGCGGCCAACGCTTCGGAGAGATGGAAGTTTGGGCACTGGAAGCCTACGGCGCGGCTTATACCTTGCAAGAAATGCTAACGGTTAAGTCGGATGATGTTGCCGGTCGCACCAAGATGTATAAAAACATCGTCGACGGCGACCATCGAATGGAGCCGGGAATGCCGGAGTCATTTAACGTGCTAGTGAAAGAAATCAGATCACTCGCGATCGATATGGAATTGGATGTCAGCACGAAGTAGTTCGATTGCTGTCAGCCAGTACCAGTAATAAAGAAATAGTGATTATTTAAGCCCTGCCGTATAACAGCGGCAGCTGGAGGATCTAGAATGAAAGACCTGTTAGGGTTGCTAAAATCTCAATCACCTTCGGATGAGTTTGATTCCATTCGTATAGGATTGGCGTCGCCCGAGATGATCAGAGCCTGGTCATTCGGTGAAGTGAAGAAGCCTGAAACTATAAACTATCGGACCTTCAAGCCAGAGCGTGACGGTTTGTTTTGCGCCAAAACCTTTGGCCCGGTCAAAGACTACGAGTGCCTGTGTGGAAAGTACAAACGCTTGAAGCACCGGGGTGTAATCTGTGAAAAATGTGGTGTTGAAGTGGCGCTTTCAAAAGTGCGTCGCGATCGTATGGGGCATATTGAACTAGCCAGCCCTGTCGCTCACATCTGGTTTCTCAAGTCTTTGCCTTCGCGCATTGGTTTGTTGCTCGACATGACTCTGCGCGACATCGAACGGATTCTGTATTTTGAATCCTTCGTGGTTACCGATCCGGGCATGACGACGCTAGAGAAAGGCCAGTTGATGACCGATGAGCAATATTACGAAGCCATGGAAGAATTCAGTGACGAGTTTGAAGCCAAGATGGGTGCAGAAGCGGTACAGGCCCTGATGAAAGATATGGATGTCGATGCCGAAGTAGCGCATCTGCGGGAAGAGATTCCTGCGACAAACTCTGAAACCAAGTTGAAGAAGCTCTCCAAGCGCCTTAAGTTACTGGGAGCCTTCCTTAATTCTGGGAATAAGCCCGAATGGATGGTGATGACCGTGTTGCCGGTATTACCGCCAGATTTGCGCCCTCTGGTGCCTCTCGATGGTGGCCGTTTTGCAACCTCGGATTTGAACGATCTGTATCGACGTGTCATTAACCGCAACAATCGTCTTAAGCGTCTGCTCGACCTTAACGCGCCTGACATTATTGTCCGAAATGAAAAACGCATGTTGCAGGAAGCCGTGGACGCATTGCTTGATAATGGTCGTCGCGGTCGCGCTATTACAGGTTCCAACAAGCGACCCCTGAAGTCTCTTGCCGATATGATCAAAGGCAAGCAGGGTCGATTTCGCCAAAACCTGCTCGGTAAACGTGTCGATTACTCTGGCCGCTCGGTCATCGTGGTAGGACCAACCCTGAAACTGCACCAGTGCGGCCTGCCCAAGAAGATGGCGTTAGAATTATTTAAACCCTTCATCTTTGGCAAACTAGAACGTCGTGGTCTTGCCACTACGATCAAGGCTGCCAAGAAAATGGTAGAACGAGAAACCGCCGAGGTATGGGATATCCTCGCCGAAGTAATCCGCGAGCATCCGGTGTTGCTAAACCGGGCGCCAACATTGCACAGACTCGGTATTCAGGCCTTTGAGCCAGTGTTGATTGAAGGCAAAGCTATTCAATTGCATCCGCTGGTGTGTGCGGCCTACAACGCTGACTTCGACGGTGACCAGATGGCAGTTCACGTGCCGCTGACATTGGAAGCGCAACTGGAAGCGCGCACCCTGATGATGTCCACGAATAATATCCTGGCACCAGCGAATGGCGAGCCCATCATCGTGCCGTCGCAAGACGTTGTACTCGGGCTTTATTACATGACCCGTTCACGCGTTAATGCTCTGGGCGAGGACATGGTTTTTGCGGACGGCAAAGAAGTGCAGCGTGCCTATGAAACGGGGCATGCGCACTTGCAGGCTCGTATCAAAGTTCGTATTACTGATATTTATATCAATGATGATGATGAAAAAGTCACCGAGGTTGCCATTGTCGAAACTACCGTTGGTCGAGTGTTGCTATTCAACATTGTGCCAGAGGGTTTGTCGTTCTCTATGGTGAACCAGAAGATGACGAAAAAGGCCATCTCGCTGATTCTGAACGCCTGCTATCGTAAAGTTGGTCTGAAAGAGACTGTTATTTTTGCTGACCAACTTATGTACATGGGATACAAATATTCTACTCGTTCCGGCTCATCTATTGGCGTCAACGATTTTGTCATACCCAAAGAAAAAGAGGAAATCATCACTCAGGCCAACACTGAAGTTGAAGAAATTGAAACCCAGTTTGCTTCTGGTCTGGTTACTCAGGGTGAGAAGTACAATAAAGTTATCGATATCTGGTCTCGTGCCAATGACGTCGTCGCCAAGGCCATGATGGAAGGACTTTCCACCGAACCTGTAATCAACAAGGAGGGGAAAGAAGAGCTGCAGGAATCATTTAACTCTGTCTACGTGTATGCGGATTCAGGAGCCAGGGGTTCTCCCGCACAGATCAGACAGCTGGCGGGCATGCGTGGCTTGATGGCGCGGCCGGATGGCTCGATTATTGAAACTCCGATTACTGCCAATTTCCGTGAAGGTCTGAGTGTGTCGCAGTATTTCACATCGACTCACGGAGCCCGCAAGGGACTTGCCGATACCGCCCTGAAAACGGCTAACTCCGGGTATCTCACCAGGCGTTTGGTGGATATTTCCCAGGATTTGGTAATTACTGAGATCGATTGTGGCACCACGAATGGCTTGACCATGACCCCGATTATCGAGGGTGGCGATATCATTGCACCTCTGGGTGATCGAGTTTTGGGCAGAGTGTTGACCGCTGATGCTATAGATGAAAGTACCGGCGACGTCATCATCTCGGCGGGAATGGTGATCAACGAACGCATGGTAGACACGCTTGAAACCTGCGGTATTGACGAGGTCTATGTACGCTCGCCCATTACCTGTGAAACGCGTTTTGGTATTTGCAGTACTTGTTATGGTCGTGATTTGGCGCGCGGTCATGTTGTCAACGTCGGTGAGGCAGTCGGTGTAATTGCTGCCCAGTCGATAGGTGAGCCAGGCACGCAATTGACCATGCGTACTTTCCACATCGGTGGTGCGGCATCCAGAGCTACGGCGGCAGACAGCGTGCAGGTTAAGAACACTGGAACTGTCCACCTGAGCAACATGAAAACGGTGGAGAATATTAAGGGCCAGCTGGTTGTGGTTTCCCGTTCCGGCGTATTGATCGTAAATGATACCAATGGCCGCGAGCGAGAGCGTTACAAGCTGCCTTACGGTGCTCTGATAACGGTAGGCAAGAAAGTCGACGTAGAAGCCGGTCAAATTGTCGCAACCTGGGATCCACACACTCACCCAATCGTTTCCGAAGTGGCTGGCAAGATAGCCTTCGCTGCTATGGAAGAAGGAATTACCGTGCGTGAGCAAACTGATGAGATTACTGGACTGTCCAGTATATCTATCATCGATCCAGCGGAGCGTGCTGCTTCCGCCAAGGAATTGCGTCCGGCGGTTACGGTGGTCGACAAGAAGGGCAAGGAAGTTTGTCTGCCTGGTACTACGGTGCCGGCGCACTATTTTCTGCCAGCCAATGCCATCATTAGCCTCAAGGATGGAGTGGCGATGAACATCGGTGATGTGATCGCGCGTATCCCCCAGGAGGGGTCAAAGACTCGAGATATTACCGGTGGTTTGCCGAGAGTTGCGGATCTGTTCGAAGCGCGTAAGCCCAAAGAGCCAGCGATTCTTGCTGAAATCTCCGGCACCGTCAGCTTCGGCAAGGAAACCAAGGGAAAGCGTCGCCTGGTAATTACACCGAAGGATGGTGTCAATCCCATAGACGGATCAGATCACTACGAAGTCCTGATCCCCAAATGGCGCGTCATGACAGTGTTCGAGGGTGAGCACATAGAGAAGGGAGAGGTAGTTTCAGAAGGCCCGCCCACTCCTCATGATATTTTACGCCTGAAAGGCGTTGAGCCTCTCGCCCAATACATAGTCAACGAAGTTCAGGACGTGTATCGATTGCAAGGCGTAAGAATTAATGACAAGCACATCGAAGTTATTGTGCGTCAGATGTTGCGCAAAGTGGAAATCACCACGCCCGGTGATTCTATGCTGCTCAAAGGCGAGCAGCTTACCTACACCAACATTCTTATAGTGAATGATGGCCTGCGGGAAGACGGCAAACAGGAAGCCGGATTCGAGCGTATGTTACTGGGTATCACCAAGGCATCGCTGGCTACAGAATCCTTCATCTCTGCAGCGTCATTTCAGGAAACTACCCGGGTGCTTACCGAAGCTGCGGTAACCGGTAAACGCGATTTCTTACGTGGCTTGAAAGAGAATGTGGTGGTCGGAAGGCTGATTCCTGCTGGCACCGGTCTTGCGTACCACGAGGCCCGCAAGAAGGCTAAGCTGGAAAAGCTTACTGACAGTGACACAGTTAGTGCCAGTGACGTCGAAGCAGCACTTAGCAAAGCATTGAAATCGGAAGGGGTTGGAGGTTAGTTAACCTTGACTAGGGGATGCGAGATCATTAAACTCTCGCATCCTTTTTAGTGATCAATCTGCATGGCTCTCAAAAAGGCCGAAGATGTAACCACACTATAGGACTAAACGGAGTACAAATGGCAACTATTAACCAGCTAGTACGCAAGCCCAGACGCAGCAAAGTCGTTAAAAGCGGCGTACCTGCGCTGCAAGGCTCACCACAGAAGCGTGGAGTGTGTACGCGGGTCTATACGACCACACCCAAGAAGCCTAATTCAGCTTTGAGAAAGGTTTGTCGTGTGCGTTTGGTTAATGGCTTTGAAGTCACTTCGTACATTGGCGGCGAAGGCCATAACCTGCAGGAACACTCCGTGGTTTTGATCAGAGGCGGCCGGGTTAAAGACTTGCCAGGTGTGCGTTATCACACTGTACGTGGAACCCTGGATACTTCAGGCGTCGCGGACAGGCGTCAGGGTCGTTCAAAATACGGCACCAAGCGTCCCAAGCAAGCCAAATTAAAGTAAGTAGTACCAGAATCAGAGTCATAGCAGTACACAAGCGTAAGGAAGCGCGACTCATCGAGACTCTATAAAAAATCGATGAGAGAGAGTAAGGCCGGGTGCTTGTGGTTCTTGTAATAATGAGAGCTTGCAGGGAGTCCTGGATTCACCTGAATTAACAAGAGGTCTCAAATGCCTAGAAGAAGAGTAGTGGCAAAACGTGAAGTGCTGCCAGATCCAAAATTCGGAAGTAAAATTCTCGCAAAATTCATGAACCACGTAATGGTCGATGGCAAGAAATCTGTTGCCGAGAAGATCGTCTATGGGGCGCTTGCCGTTGTCTCCGAAAAAACCGGCGCCAGCGATCCTGTTGAAGTTTTCGAAAAAGCCCTGGAAAGCATAGCTCCTATGGTCGAGGTTAAATCTCGCCGAGTTGGTGGTGCCACTTACCAGGTGCCCGTGGAAGTAAGAGTCGAGCGCCGTACCGCCCTTGCAATGCGCTGGCTAGTCGAACACTCTCGCAAGCGTGGAGAGAAATCCATGGCGCTGCGCCTGGCGGGCGAAATTAGCGATGCAGCTGAAGGCAGAGGTAGTGCCGTGAAGAAGCGCGAAGATGTACATCGTATGGCTGAAGCCAACCGCGCATTCTCCCACTATAGGTTCTAACTACAGGTTTTAATCGATACGTATTTCATGCAGCGATTTGAATGAAGCATTTTTAATTGAGCATTTTTTGAGGGCATAGTTGTGGCCAGAAAACACCCATTAAGTCGTTACCGAAACATAGGCATTGTTGCCCACGTCGATGCGGGCAAGACAACGACTACCGAGCGAATACTATTTTACACTGGTATTTCACACAAGATTGGTGAAGTACACGATGGCGCTGCGACTATGGACTGGATGGAGCAGGAGCAGGAGCGTGGTATTACTATCACCTCGGCTGCGACCACCTGCTTCTGGAACGGCATGGACGAGCAGTACGACGAACATCGGATAAACATTATCGATACCCCGGGGCACGTGGATTTTACCATTGAAGTGGAGCGTTCGCTGCGGGTTCTGGATGGTGCTGTCGTGGTTTTATGTGGCACTTCCGGTGTGCAGCCACAGACTGAAACTGTGTGGCGTCAAGCGAATCGCTACGAAGTGCCGCGCATGGTTTTTGTCAACAAGATGGACCGAGCCGGCGCGGATTTTCTGATGGTTGTTGAACAGATGAAAGAGCGCCTGGGTGCCAATCCCATACCACTGCAATTGGCAATTGGTGCGGAGGAGGAGTTTAAGGGGGTAATCGACCTGGTGAAGATGAAAGCCATCCGCTGGAGTGAAGATGATCAGGGTGCAAGCTTTAGGTATGAAGACATCCCCGAGGATATGCAGGCCATGTCTGACGAGTGGCGCGAAGTGCTGGTGGAAGCAGCGGCTGAAGCCAATGATGAACTCACGGAAAAATATCTGGAAAGTAGCGAGCTTAGCGAAGAAGATCTAATGCAAGGCATCCGAGAGCGCACCTTGGCAAGCGAAATCGTTCCTACGCTGTGTGGCTCAGCATTCAAAAATAAGGGCGTACAAGCTGTGCTTGATGCGGTTATTGACTATATGCCGGCGCCAACTGAAGTTAAGGCCATTGAGGGCACTCTTGAAGATGGCTCCGCGACCGCGTGTAAAGCCGATGATGCGGCGCCTTTTGCCGCCCTGGCATTTAAAATTGCCACCGACCCCTTTGTCGGCACACTGACGTTCTTTCGCGTGTATTCAGGCACTTTGAATTCTGGTGATTCGGTTTATAACCCGATCAAATTCAAAAAAGAGCGCGTGGGTCGTATGGTGCAGATGCATGCCAATTCACGGGAAGAAATTAGGGAAGTGATGGCGGGAGATATCGCTGCCGCAATTGGCCTTAAAGATGTCACAACCGGTGAAACACTGTGTTCGCTCGATCATATTGTGACGCTGGAAAAAATGGAGTTTCCAGAGCCGGTAATTTCCGTAGCGGTTGAGCCGAAGAGCAAAGCAGATCAGGAAAAAATGGGTGTCGCTCTGGGTAAGCTTGCGCAGGAAGATCCTTCTTTCCGCGTCGAGACAGATGAAGAGTCTGGTCAGACAATTATCTCGGGCATGGGCGAGTTACATCTTGATGTCCTCGTGGACCGAATGCGTAGAGAGTTTTCGGTAGAAGCGAATATCGGCAAGCCCCAGGTAGCCTACAGAGAAACCATCCGTAAGATCGTCGAAATTGAAGGGAAGCACGTCAAGCAATCCGGTGGTCGTGGACAATACGGTCATGTATGGCTGAGACTAGAGCCATTGGATCCGGACTCGGAGTACGAGTTCGTCAATGAAATCGTAGGCGGCACTATTCCAAGGGAATATATTCCGGCGGTAGACAAGGGTGTGCAGGAACAGATGAAGAATGGCTGTCTGGCCGGTTATCCCTTACTGGCGATGAAGGTAACCCTCTATGATGGTTCTTTTCACGATGTGGATTCCAGCGAAATGGCTTTCAAGATTGCCGGATCAATCGCGCTGAAGAAAGGCGCTCTTCAAGCTGATGCAGCCCTGTTGGAACCCATGTTTAAGGTAGAGGTTGTGACTCCCGAAGACTATATGGGCGACGTGATGGGTGATTTAAATCGTCGTCGCGGCCTGGTTCAGGGTATGGAAGACAGCAGCATGGGTAAAGTGATTAATGCCGAGGTGCCTCTGGCGGAAATGTTTGGCTATGCTACTGACTTGCGTTCAGCGACTCAGGGCCGGGCAACATTTACCATGGAGTTCGATAAATATGCGGTAGTGCCTAACAACATTGCCGAGGGCATTATAAACAAAGGTTAAGAGTTCAAAGGCTAAGAGCTTTAACACATATTAGATTTGAGTGAGGTGGCATTATGGCGAAGGAAAAATTTGAACGAAATAAAACCCACGTAAACGTCGGCACGATAGGTCACGTTGACCACGGCAAGACGACGCTGACGGCTGCATTGACG
>Ga0209403_10007250_pt1 | contig 10996 bp, 10 predicted proteins | sample ArcticOcean_MG_C_8_FD_187440 | JGI IMG/M metagenome (GOLD analysis project Ga0209403, IMG submission 187440) | Marine microbial communities from western Arctic Ocean - ArcticOcean_MG_CB11_86 (SPAdes) (version 2) | ecosystem: Environmental > Aquatic > Marine > Oceanic | place: Arctic Ocean...
TGGTTTGTTCTTTTAATAACATAAAATAATCATGGGCTTCATTTGGTCTGTAGTGCACATGAAAACCATTTTTCTTTAAAATATCTATTTCTGAAGGTGTTGTATAAGCATGGACTTCTGTTGCAGTACGATGATGATCTAGCTCTATACCTAATTGAACTAATAGTTTATAATCAGACATTGAATGAATTTCAATGATCACTGTCTCTTTTGCAAAAATTAAAGTAAACATTAGCTGCATAAATACAAACAATAAAAAAATATATCTATTCATAATTCCTTATTTTATATAATGATTAATTATACTATATAAACATAATAAATTAAAAACTTTAATATGTAATAGAATGTAATATTAATATTTTGTGGCTACCATAAAAATGGCAAAAAAGAATACGACTTCTTTTGATATTCATCAAAATCATCATATCTAGATAATGATTTATCTTTTTTAATCATATTTGGAATCCAGATACAGATAATAAAAAGAGATAGTGCTGCTATCGGTATCCAGTGCATTGCCAACAAACTAAAACCTAAATATATTAGCAATTCTCCTATATAGTTAATATTACGTAATCTAGAAAACATAATATTCTTTATTAATATATTAGGATTATACTTAAGTTGAATAAATTTTTGCATATCAGATGTAAAATGAAGGAAAAGTCCAATAATATATATCATGATACAAAGAGCTAGATACCAATTAGGGGATTGAATATTTTGAGTAATAATTATATAAGGAGAAATCCAGTATAATGATAGACCCATCCAAATAAACAATCCATACCAAATACTACATTTAGATTCCCACTGCCTATCAGGGTAAATGTAACTTTTTAAAATCCATAGTATTCCATAACTACCATGTAACGCTAAATAGATAAAGATATTTGTATTTTCCCATGCACAGAAAAAAAATATAAGTGATAAAACATAGATTGATGTTAATCCTTTATGTAAATCTATATAAAATTTTTGCTTCATTTTAAATCCTCAACTTTTTTTACTGCCTCAGTGTATCCATCATAACCTTTGCCAATAATAGTATACTTACACACATCTGATATAACAGATATTTTTCTAAAATCTTCCCGTTTTAAAATATTAGATAAATGTACTTCAATTGTAGGTGTTTCAATACTTTCAATTGCATCTCTTATAGCGTATGAATAATGAGCAAAAGCTCCAGGATTTATAATAATAGCATCCATTGAATCATTAGCATTATGAATTTGATCAATAATTTTACCCTCGTAATTAGACTGAAAAAAAGTAAACTTATAATCAGAGAATATTGTTTCTAACATACCAAATATTTCAGTTTGTGATAATGAACCATATATTTTTACCTGTCTTTTGCCTAACAAATTTAAATTTGGTCCATGTATAAATAATATTTTTTTCATAATTTTTATATAATCTTTAATAAATCTGTTTTTGATATATTATCACAAACAACAGGTTGACCCATGCCTTTTAAAAGTATGAATTTAACTTTATTATTCAATGCTTTTTTATCAAAATAAATTGTTTTTAAATCATCTATATATAATTTATAATTATAGCTGACATTTAATTTATATAAATAATTTTGAATCTTATTGTAATCTTCTTTTTTTAATATATTTTTTAGGAAAGATAATTCCACAGCAAGAAATATTCCATTTAGAATTGCCTCTCCGTGAGTTATACCATCATTCTGATATTTCTTTTCTATAATATGACCTAGCGTATGACCAAAATTAAGGATGTTTCTTTCTCCAATATCATATTCATCTATTTCAATATAATGTTTTTTTATTACACAACATTTAAAAATTATTTTTTCTAATAATACAATATTTTTTAAATGTATTATACAATCATAATTATCTTTTACAATATTTATGAATTCTTTGTTTCCAATTAGGCTATATTTAATGACTTCACCCATACCACTTCTTATTTCTTTATCTTTTAACGTCTTTAGATAAAATGGATTTATAAATACAGCCGATGGTTGATGAAAGGAGCCTACTAAATTCTTAATATTACCAAAATTAACTGCTGTTTTTCCACCCAGCGAAGAATCAACCATAGATAACAAAGTCGTAGGTATGTTAATATATCTTATTCCTCTCATATATATAGATGCTACATATCCGACAACATCCCCTATTGTTCCACCACCTATAGCTAATAATATACTATCTCGTTTACACTCAAGCGTAACTAACTCTGAAATAATTTTCTTAATATAATCAATGTCTTTTGCTTCTTCTCCATCTTTAATTTCAAGCATATGAATATCCTGAAATTCTTTACTAATATTATCATATAATATTTGTGCAATTTCTTTAATAGTAGAAGAATATACCAAAATAAATTTTTTGCTACTTTTTATTTCAGATAAATATTTGCAAATGTCTCTAGATAAATTCTGATCTATAATTATATTATAATTATTTTTTTTAGTTTTAACTTTTAACTGCATCTTTTAATATTGTATTTTTAATTTGATTGGCTATTCCTATTACATTTAAATGATCTGTAAGAATAGTTAAATTAGATAGCTTGTTATAATGACTTACTCTAGTTTTATATAAATTGCTAAAATGCTTTTTATTAATCTCTCCATTAGTATCGTAATGAATTATAGGTCTTTTTATCTTATGCTTAGCAATTCTGTCCATTAAAATATGAATTGAAGTTTTTAAATAAACACAATAATGCTTATCCATAATATCTCTAGTTTTTTCTGTTAAAATACTACCACCTCCTGAAGATATAATGCATTTTTGATTAAGACTACTAATTGTACTAATTTCCTTTAACTCTCTATTTCTAAAATCATTAAGAGTATTATTATTAAAATATTTAGGGACTCCTATAATTTTATCAATATCATAAATTGATAAATTTAATAACCTAGATAATTTTATTCCAACAGAACTTTTTCCTGAACCCATCATTCCAATAAGAAATATTTTCTTACTATTACTTAATTCCATAATAATTTAATATTTACCACTTACTTTTAGATGTGCTTTAAATTGCTGCATTGAATCCCCTCCAAATTTATCAAGCAATGTATCAGCTATAGCAAACGATAGCATATGCTCAGCAATAATTGAAGCAGAGGGGACAGCGCAAACATCTGATCTTTCATGATGTGCTGATTTAGATTCCTTAGATTCAATATCTGCTGATTTAAGTTGTTTTCTAAGAGTTGAAATTGGTTTCATCTCCATATTTAATATGATTGGATTCGTATTACTCATTCCACCTTCTATACCACCAGCACTATTGGAATCTCTACTAAATTGATTATTTGACCATGAAATCTCATCATGATACTCACTTCCCACAATATTTAATTCCGAACCAATAGTTAAGGATTTAAATGCGTTTATTGAAAGCATAAGAGAGGCAATAATCGTTGATAATTTTTTATCCCATTGAATATAGCTTCCCAAACCATATGGCATTCCCGTAGCTATAACTTCAATTTTACCTCCAATAGTATCTCCATTTTTATTACATTCTTTTATTTTCCCAATCATTTTAGCTTCAATATTTTTATCATAACACCTTACTGATGATCTATCTACAATTTGATTTAGATTCTTATAATCTGAAATTATAGAATCATCAATTACCGATCCAATTGATACAACTCTACTTGAAATAGTTACATTAGCCTCTAATAAAAACTTTTTACATATTGCTCCAAGCGCGACACGCATGGCAGTTTCTCTTGCTGAAGATCTCTCTAATACATTTCTAATATCATCAAAATCATATTTCTTAATACCTGGCAAATCAGCATGACCAGGTCTTGGTAAAGTAATTTTATCTATATTTCCATCTATTGGTTCAACATTCATTTTATCTAACCAATTTATATGATCTTTATTTTCAATCATTATTGAAATTGGAGACCCCAATGTTATTCCATGACGTACCCCTGATAAAATAGTAGCTTTATCAGTTTCAATATTCATACGGTTACTTCTTCCATATCCCTTTTGTCTTCTAGACAATTCTCCATTAATGTATTGTGAAGAAACCTCTAAACCTGCAGGAATACCTTGAATAATACCAATTAAAGCTTTCCCATGGGATTCACCTGCTGTCAAAAATTTTATTTTACTAAGCAATTTTCACCTCATTTATATACTGTTTTAATTTACTAAAATCTACACTGTTTAAAATATCATTTCGAAGCCAAATATTAATTGACTCTAATGCTTGATACAATAGCATATCAATACCATTAAAATATGACCCTTCATTAGTTAAAAATATATGAAAAGATTTTGTGGATAACTTTGTGTATAATAAATCAATCCAGACTATATTACTTGATATTATTTTATTGATAATATTATATTCATTTTCAATAAAATTATAAGGGGAAGCATTAATAATAACTACTTCATTAACTTCAATATCTTTTATAAGATTATGAACATCAGTAAACTTTTTAATCATATGATTAGATTGCGATCTTGAATGTATAGTTATATTAAATGATCCCATCTCATTTAAAGCATAAATCACAGCTTTTGATGCTCCACCATAACCTATAATATGAATTTTTTTATTTTTAAGATTGATGTTATTTTGTCCTATCATTTTTATAAACCCAAACCAATCCGTGTTATGCCCATTTATTAAATTGTCATGAAAACTCACACAATTAGCTGAATCTATTTTAGAACAAACGAAATCCTTACGTTCAATATAATTCATTATATCTTGTTTATATGGATTAGTTATATTAATTCCATCAATTTTATTATTCCTAATATCTTTAATTACCCTTGCAATTGATTCTTTTGAGTTGATGCTCCTTAAAGAATAATTAGCATTTATGCTATATTCATTAAATATATAGTTATGTATGTATGGGCTTAGACTTAAATTTATATCTTTTCCTATTAATTGGTAATTTTTCATATAAAAACTTTTTCCATAATATTTAGAAAATTAGGGAAAGATTTCTCATAAATATTATCTTTTGAATTATATTTATCTTCCCCATCAATAACCATATTTACTATGTAAAAGGTCATATAAACTCTATGGTCTCCATAGCTATTAATAGTTGTACTATACAATTTTTTAGGCTCTATTTTTAGCACATTATTATTACAACTTGTGTTCCCACCCATTCTATTAATGTTCTGAATAATAGCTTCAATACGGTTTGACTCTTTAACCTTTAATTCTCCTATACCTTCTATTAAAGTCTCGCCACTAGCGTAGTTAGCGATAATTGATAATATTGGTATTTCGTCTATTAAGCTAGGCACATCTTTTTCATGTATTTTTATTCCTATTAAATGATCAGAATATTTAATATTTATATCTGCTATTTTCTCTCCATTAATAATCTTCCTATTCATAAGCTCTATATTAGCACCCATTTTTTTTATAGCACTGATAAAACCCATCCTGTATGAATTTATACACATATTTTTTATTGTGATATTTGAATCTTTAATTAGAATGGCTGCAGCAATAATAAATGAAGCATTAGAAATATCACCAGGAAGAGTTATATCTATGTTCTTATTAATATTACCTTTACCATCTATAATAATTTTTTTTTGATCATATTGAATGGGATAACCTAAGTCTTTTAAAAGAATTTCTAAATGATCTCTTGTTTCTATTTTTCCTTTAATAAGATTTTTTCCTTTAATATGTAGACTATATAATATTAGTGAAGCCTTGATCTGAGCGCTTGGTATATCTACGATATAATTACAGTTATCTATTTTTTTACTGGGTAAAATTTGTATTGGTAATTTTTCATTAAACCCTTTAATATTTACTCCAAAAGTATCTAATGGCGATATTATTCTACCCATTGGCCTTTTTAATAAACTTTTTTTTCCAGTTATCATTGTTTCAATATTAGCTCCAGATAAATATCCTGTGATTAGTCTAGCTGTAGTCCCTGATTCATTGCAATTAATTTTTTGCTTTATTAACGATATCTCTCTAGAATCAATCTTAATATTATTTTTACTTATTTTATATTTTAAGCCATACTGCTTAAAAATAGTTAGTGTTGCTATTAAGTCATTATTTTGTGGGAAATTTTTAATAATATGAATTCCTGGAAAATGAGATGCAATAATAATAGCTCTGTGCGCTATAGATTTATCGCCATGCAGTGAAATGTTTCCTGTTATTTTTTTATTTTTTAATAACATCTATAAAATTTTTAATCATTAATAAACCATGTTTAGTTTCAATTGATTCAGGGTGAAATTGTAATCCAAATATTAACTTATTTTTGTGTTGAATAGCCATAATTTCACCATCAGATCGATCAATAGCTGTAACTTCAATATCTTTTGGTAAATTTTTCTTACATACTACCAATGAGTGATAGCGTGTTGCCTTGAAAGAAGTATCAATATTTTTAAATATTATAGACTTAGAATTATGAGTAATATTATGAACTTTTCCATGGCATACCTCCTTTGCTGAAATAATCTTTCCGCCTAATAATTGTATAATAGCTTGATGGCCCAAGCATATACCTAAAAAAGGTATTTGTAAGTAATATTTTTGAATTAAATCTAACATAAAACCACCATCATTAGGTGTTCCTGGACCAGGAGATAATATAAATGCATCAATCAGATTTGTTTTTAAATTAAATATTTTTGGGTCATCATTTTTTAAAACTACAACATTACTATGAAATTGGCTGACATATTGAAATAAATTAAATGTAAATGAATCATAATTATCTATAATAACTATCAATTAGAAACCTTATAGTTAGATAACTTTAAACCTAATTCATAAACATTTTGATCTTTAGGAATTATCAATTTAGCTTTATTGTAATGAAAATAGCTTTTATCTATGTCATTAATGTGCATATAACAAGATGATAAGTATGCATGATACTTGCCTATTTTAATAGGATAATAATCAACAATATTTTGAAAGTATGGTAACGCTTTTGCATATTCTTTATCTTTATAGTAATTGATAGCAGAATTTTGAGAATATTTGATATAACCATTAAAAATCATGAAAAATAGAGCAAATAAAAATAAGATTTTTCTCAAAAATTTGGAAAAATGTTGGTTAAATATTGTTAATCCAATAATAGCTGCAATGCCAAAAGATAGCATATGCCCAAAATGATATAAACCATCTAATAATAATCCAAATACTATTACAAACGGCACAGATAATATGTCTTGATGTCTAAGTGAAACAAAGTATCTTTTTATTTTTTTATTTATAAAGCTTTTTGGAGAAAACTTAAAGTCTTTCAACTGCATATTATCAATCTCTGTAATAGGATTCATAAATTTATAGCTCAGAGCTGATTCTGGACAACCATCAATACACATCATACAAGATGTACAATTAGAGCTAATGACTTTATCATAAGAATTTATTTCATAGCTTACATCAATTCCAATTGGGCAAGATTCTGTGCATAAATTGCAATTAGTACACTCACCTGTTTTTCTTACTTTAAACATTGATAAAGCTGTCGGCGCTTTTAAAAAAGCTCCCCATGGACATACAAATCTACAAAATCCTTTTCTACCTAAGAAATAAACTATTAAAAAACCATCAATCACAAAGGTTAAAATTCCAACTATTAAGCCAGGAAGAAAAGTCCAAACCTTAGGATATGTTAAATCTAAGGATAGAGACCATTCATTAGAATTATTAATCATTAAAAATAAATTTGGAAAAATATAAAAGTTTAAAAGTATAAATAGAGGTAAAAATGTAATAAGTCTAGAATTAATAGTTTTTGGCTTAATCCCCAATAATGAAAAAACTTTCCATGCAAATTCCTGTATAGCCCCAAAATGGCATAACCATCCGCAAAAAAAACGACCGAAAATTAATGTAAAAATAAAGGCAAATATTACCATTATTGCCCCTGGGTTTAACACACCCTCTCCTAAAAAACGATCAAAAAACTCTTGGAAATCAAAGCTACCTAAGAAATATGCTTTTGCCCAAAAAATATGAATAAATATAAGAATGTGTACCGCTGCAAATGATATGATACGATATTTTTGCATAGCATAATCTAATGCGCAAATATGAAACTAACGAGAAAAACTATATCTGTAATATCTATATTATTATCAGAATTAAAATCAATTGCCCATTGCTGCACTTCAGATAATGATACATTTTCAAACATAAAATTTACTATAGCTAAAACATCTAAAACATTAATCACAGAATCTTCATTAACATCTCCCTTCAAAGTTAAAAAAGGGAAATCTATACTTTCAAATATTGTATATCTATTATCAGACTCTATAGGTCCATAGTAGACGATAGTTTTTGGTCTATTTAAAATAGGATCTTTACTAGGCCAAGAGACAGTAATACTATCAATACTTGACCATTGCCCTAGTCCAAAATGTAATTGTAATGGATCCATGCTGCCATGACCCTTACCGGCGATAATCTCTCTAGATAGATTAAACTCTGGAGTATGCACAATTACTCTCGCACCAATTGCTGACCTATTGGCTTGTTCTGTCCATCCATTATTCTGGATTCCAACAATACTTCCCTCTAAATCTAATTTCAACCAATGATTTACAAAACTCACTGAATCTGGTGAAATATTTTTATATAACAAACTAGTATATTTTGGACCATTATTCCCACCTGTCATCTGTAGCCCAGGAGCAAAAACATCAAGCCATCCATCATTGTTATAATCTGCTGGCACAATATCTTGAGTAGCCGATTGGAAAAAAGGACTATAACTCACATCCCATTCCCCATTACCTAAGTTTAAATATAAATCATCTTCTTTCTTAATATTAGCCGCCCAAATATCCATATGTCCATCATTATTAAAATCTCCCCAAGCAGAACCATTGCTCAAAGAATCAGATGCTAAATTCATATCTAGACTTAAATTAGAAAAAGGTTCATTTGCATTGTTTTTAAATAAAATATTATCACCCCAATTAGATAAGTATAAATCAAAATTATTATCATTATCAAAATCTCCCCAAGCAGCGCCATAACCTGTGCTCCCTGTTGGACTAGCCTCAAAATCATCAATACCCTTTGAAATTGCAACTTCAATAAAATAAGGATTTGGATTCTCATTATAAATAAATTCATTACCATTATTTGTTAGAGTTTGATTTTCAAATAACCAATTAATTCCAAATTTTCTTGGTACATAAATATCTTGATCTCCATCATTATCATAATCAATAATTGCTAATGTCCTTGAAGAGCTTGTGTCTAGCCTACCCTCTGTGAAAGCCTGTCTTAAAATAGGCTCTCCAAAATTATTTAAACCATCATTTAAAAATAAATGGAATTGATTATAAAATTTATCTTCAATGATAACTATATCTAAATCTCCATCTAAGTCCGCATCTAAGAAACCTTGACTATGAATAAATGGAACCGTGTGAGATGGTAAATATTCTTTTGTTTGATATTGATGATTACCTCTATTCATAATAATTAAATGAGGTGCGTTATTAAATTCAGTATTATATGTATCTTCTAAACTTGTGCTTGTAGATGGGGTATACCTCCACCTTAAAATATCAGGAAAACCATTATTATCAATATCTCCTGCAACTAAGCCTGTACTACCAGCCTGGTCAATCTCATACTCATTAGTCATCTCAGTAAATATTCCATCTTCGTTTTCAAAAAAATGAGAAGATGCAAAACCATAATAAAGATCTAAATCATTATCTCTATCAAAATCAATTAGAATTGCACTTTTTGCCTTCATTGCTTGATAGTTAGAATCTTCACCAATATAAGAACTAAATAATCCGCTTGAATTATTTTGAGGTGGCATTTCCTGATCAGGAAATATATTTGTACGATTACCATTAGTAACAACAAAAAAAGCTTCATAGGCTATCAAAATAGCCACCAAGAAAAAGCTTAGTAAAAATAATAATCTTATCTTTTGAAAAGAGATTTTTTTCATAAATATAACTTAATAACTAATCAGCAAAGATTAAAGAAACAATTTGTTACTACTAATTACTCATTATCTGTGATTGAATCAACTATTTCTATTGAAAATGGAATTTTATTTATTGATAAATATTTTTTACAATAATCGTATATATCATTTACATTTAAAGATTCTAGATCAACTTTAACATATGCAATAATTTTATTATCAGAGCTATCCTCTAACTCAGTATTAATATAAATATCAACTATATTTGGATGATTTATAAGAGTGTTTTCTAGTTTACTTAAGCTAATATTTTCACCAGCAGAGATAACTACATCATCAGTTCTACCTTCTAAAAATAAAAACCCTCGTTTGAAAAAGCCTAAATCAAATGTCTTTATTTTTTGATTTGTTTTTTTTCCTTCTCTATCAAATGGAGTAACAGTAGGGCCAGAAATACTTATTTCTGAATCAATAATATTAATTTTTGTTTGATTAAAAGATTTACCAGATGAATGAATCATATCAGGATGCTTGCTAACCCAAAAACCAGCAATACCTGAGCAAGTCTCAGTCATTCCATATGTCTTATAAATAGGAGCATTATATTTTATTGCCTCTTTTATTAACTTGTCTGAACAACTAGCTCCTCCAATGATAATTGCTTTTAGATGCTTTGGGAAGGGTTTACCTGAACGATTATCTAAAAGCCTTTTTAACATACTTGGGATAAGTGAAACTATAGTTGCACCATTATCAATTTCATAATTAATTTTGCTTGAATTATATTTATCCATTAATATAGTTTCGAAACCTATTATTTGTGAACGAATAACAATAGATAAGCCTGCTATATGATTTAATGGAAGGCACTGAATGTATCTATCTTTTGATTTAAATGAAATTTCATGATTCCATTGTTCAACGCTATGAATAAAATTATTAAATGACAAATCTATTAATTTTTGTGTACCTGTTGAACCAGAAGTTAGATGCCTTGACTGAATGGTATTTAAATTCTTAATCTTATCTGAAAAATCT
>Ga0209403_10007255_pt1 | contig 10995 bp, 7 predicted proteins | sample ArcticOcean_MG_C_8_FD_187440 | JGI IMG/M metagenome (GOLD analysis project Ga0209403, IMG submission 187440) | Marine microbial communities from western Arctic Ocean - ArcticOcean_MG_CB11_86 (SPAdes) (version 2) | ecosystem: Environmental > Aquatic > Marine > Oceanic | place: Arctic Ocean...
ACCTCAGAAAAAAATTAAGTAGCAAGGGCAGCTACGTTTGGTTGCGGCGCAAACTCTCGCCGGAGCAAAAACAGCGTGTGATCGATCTGGGCGAGTCCGGCCTGGGATTCGTCACCGAGAGCCGCCGATTTTATCCCAAGCGCGAGATGGCCTCCGCGCTGCTCGGGTTCGTCGGAGTGGACGACAAAGGGCTTTCGGGAATTGAGTCAGCTTTCGAGAAAGAAATGAAAGGACACTTCGGTCGAATTCGTATTCAGCGCGATGCCCGGGGGCGCTCGGTCCATCCTGAGGCGACGGTCGTGACCCGTCCCGAGGCGGGGGCCGATGTGCGTTTAACTGTGGATGAAGTGATCCAGTACATCGTTGAAAAAGAGCTTCGCATTCAACTCAAGCGAACAGGGGCGAACCGGGCGATAGGGGTGATGGTCGAGCCACGCACCGGGCGGATCCTGTCGATGGCCACGGTGCCGGGTTTCAACCCGAACGTTTACGGACGCTATGACTCCGCTCTCTGGCGGCAGGCGGCGGTCCAGGACATCTACGAGCCGGGTTCGACCTTCAAGATCGTGACGGCGGCAGCCTATATTGATTCGGGAGGCGATCTGGGCAAGCGCTATTTCGCGGAGAACGGAAAATACAAGATCGGGGTGGGCCGGTTTACGCTGCATGACTACAAAAAATTCGGATGGCTGACCGCCGAGGAAGTTGTGATGAACTCCTCGAATATCGGAGTTTATAAGATGGCCAAGGATGTTGGCGCCGAGCGTTTTCATTCGATGGTCCAGCGTTTCGGTTTCGGCAAAAAGACCGGGATTTATTTTCCGGGGGAGGGGCGCGGTATTTTTAGGCCCCTCAAGCGCTGGTCCAGTACCTCACTTGCGTCGATATCGATCGGCCAAGAGATCGGGGTGACACCCCTGCAGATGGTGATGGCGGTGGCCGCCGTTGCGAATGGCGGCGTGATGCCGGTGCCCCGGATTGTCGAGGCGTTGGAAAAAGAAGGGCGCATTCTGCCCCGCTCCGGGCCACCCGCTCTCCGGCGGGTGATATCGGCGCGAACCGCGAATCGCCTCGGTGATCTCCTGCGGAAAGTCGTCAGCGGCGGCACCGGCAAGGCGGCTGAGGTGCCGGGCTACGGCGCCGCCGGCAAGACTGGAACGGCGCAGGTGGCAAGGCCGGGAGTCAAAGGCTACAGCAAAGATGAATTCATCACGTCGTTCGCCGGTTATGTGCCCTACGAGAATCCGCGCATCGCCTTGATCATCATATTCGATGGTGGGCAACTCAAGGGGGCTGCCTGGGGCGGGACGATAGCCGCGCCAGTCTGGAAGCGAATCGCATGGCAGACGATGCGTTATTTGAGAGTGCCCCCGAAGGGTGCGCAGGTGGTGGCCTTAAGAGATGGCGTGTTTCCCCCGGAGCCTATGCCGGGCGCCCAGAGTGTTTCATTCAGAGAAAAAATGTTTCGCATGGCGAAAAAAGTACGGGGAGTGCTGCATGACCGGCCGATCCACCCGGGTTCCCCGGAGCCTGTGCGTTGAGGTTGAGCTTAATGACAGAAGAGCGGACAGCGACATTGCTTGAATTGGCCCGGGCCGTTCCCGGCGCACGGATGGAAGGCGCCGGAGACGTTCAGGTGCGTGGGGTGGAATTCGATTCCCGGCGCGTCAGGAGGGGGAGTCTTTTTGTCGCGGTGCCCGGCTTTGAGGTGGACGGGCACAAGTTCGCAAGAGCGGCCGTTGAGTCCGGCGCGGCGGCGCTTGTCCTCGAGCGTGGGGTCGACGGGATTCCCACTGATATACCTCGGCTCATGGTTCCCTCGAGCCGCGAGGCGATGGCGCTCATTGCGGATGCGTTTTATGGCCACCCATCCGGGGACCTCGCCCTGACCGGAGTGACCGGCACGAACGGTAAAACGACCACGACGTTTGTCATTGACGCCATTCTCAGGGCAGCGGGACATGTGACCGGCCAAATGGGAACGATTCATTACCAGGTGGGGAGCCAGGTACTTGAAAATCCGAGAACGACTTCCGAGGCGCCTGATCTTCAATGCTACTTGTCCGAGATGCTTGAGGCGGGAGCGAGTCACGCCGTGATGGAGGTTTCCAGTCATGCCCTCAATCTGGGCCGCGTTTTGGGATGCGATTTCAAGGCCGCGGTGTTCACCAACCTGACGCAGGACCATCTCGATTTTCACGGTGACATGGAGCGTTATTTCGAGGCCAAGCTCCGCCTCTTCACGGAGATGGCGCCCGAGAGTTCGATTTTGAATTTTGATGATCCCTGGGGGCTGAAAATCGCAGCTGCCGCCGGGGGCGCGGTCATCGGCTACGGCATGGCCGAGGAGGCCGATGTTCGGGCCGGTAACCTTTCCATCAGCGCCGAAGGGATGTGTTTTGAATTGATCACTCCGGGGGGGAATGTCCCCGTTGAGTCGGCGCTGACTGGTCAGCACAACGTGAGCAACGTTCTCGCGGCGGCGGCGGCTTGCCTGTCCCTAGGGCTTACCCTGGCGAAAGTGGCCGATGGTGTTCGTGAATTAAAAAGCGTGCCCGGCCGCTTCGAGAAGGTGGATCTCGGTCAGCCGTTTCTTGTTGTGGTCGATTACGCCCATACCGAAGACGCCCTGGGGAGGGTGCTCGAATTCGCCAGGCCTGTGACGAAGGGGCGGGTGTTGACGCTGATGGGCTGTGGCGGGGATCGGGACAAGGCAAAGCGACCCCTCATGGCGATAGCGGCTCTTAAGGCCAGTGATCGGGTCTACATGACTTCGGACAATCCCCGGACAGAGGCCCCCGAGGCGATTCTTAAAGAAGTGGAAGGCGGGGCCGATCAGATCGTGGGAGGCAGGGCGCGCTCATGCACCATCGTGGACCGGCAAGAGGCCATCCAGAGCATTCTGGCCGAGGCCCGGCCCGGCGATACGGTGCTGATCGCTGGCAAGGGTCACGAGACATATCAGGAAATCGGGGGCAAGCGGTTTCCGTTTGATGATCGTGAAGAGGCGAGGAAGTCACTTCAATCACTGGGGTATGGAAGCTAGCCATGGCTGCGGAATTCACGGCAGGGGAAATTAAAAAGGCCGTTTCGGGCGAATTGGTCCGGGGCGAGGCCGGAATGGGGTCCACCGGCGTGAGCACGGACACGCGGCGGCTTGGCGCGGGCGAGCTCTTTGTGCCCATCGCCGGGCCCAATTTCGACGGCCATGATTTTCTCGCAGGTGCACTGGCCGGCGGGGCGGGGGGGTGTCTGGCCGAGCGGGGGCGCGCCCCCGAGGCGACGGGGGGCAAGTTCGCAATCGAGGTTGAGGACACCCTTGAGGCGCTGGGCGATCTGGCCGCCTATCACCGGGGCCGCTTTGATCTGCCTGTGGTGGCGGTGACGGGTAGCAACGGCAAGACGACGTGCAAGGAAATGATCGGCGCGATTCTGGCCGAGGGAGCCAGGGTGCTCAAGGGCGAGGGGAATCTCAACAATTTCATCGGTCTGCCGCTTCAGGTGCTCGCGCTTGAGGCCGGGCACGAGCGCGCGGTGTTCGAGATGGGGATGAACCGGGCGGGCGAGATCTTGAGGCTCGCCAGCATAGCGGCGCCCAGCGTTGGTGTGATCACAGGGGTGGCGCCGGCGCATCTCGAGCGGCTGGGCTCGATCGAGGCGGTGCGCGAGGCCAAAGGAGAACTCCTCGAAGTCATGGGCGCGGGCGGCGTCGCCGTGTTGCCGAGAGATGATTTGCAGTGCCGGATTCTGGCCGAGCGGCGGCTTGAGCAGGGGGGGCGCGTGGCTACTTTCGGGCTCGAGGCGAAGAACGACGTTTATGCCACGAGGGTGAAGATGTCGCCGGAGGGGGAAACATCGTTCCTTATTCACATGGGCGGCGATAAGGTCGAGGTCTCCCTGCCGGGCGTGGGGCGCCACAACGTGCTCAATGCGTTGGCGGCGGCGACCGCGGCGGCGCAACTGGGCAGCCCGCTTGGGGAGATCGTCCGGGGACTGGAGAGTGTCGTCCTGCCAGCCATGCGGCTAGGCGTCGAATCCTTCCATGGCGGCGCGCATCTTCTCAACGACGCCTACAACGCTAATCCAGCCTCGGTTCGCCTGGCGATCAGCACGGTGCGCGAGCTCAAGGGTGCGGGCCGGGCCTTCGCGATACTTGGCGACATGAAGGAGCTGGGCGCCTACGAGAAGTTCGCGCACATGGAAATTGGCCGCGCGGCGGTGCGCGCGGGCCTCGATTTTCTCGCGGGGGTCGGGCCGATGATGCGGCTCGCAGTCAACGAGGCTCACCGGGCAGGGATGCCCCTTGATCAGGCCGATGTCTTCACTACACCCGAGGAGGCCGCCGCCTGGGCGAATGAGTTGATTCTGCCAGGCGACTGGGTGCTGGTGAAGGGCTCGCGCTCGATGGAGATGGAACGCGCCGCTGAGGCGCTGAGGGACTGATGCTCTACACACTGCTCGTATCTTTGAGTGAATGGTTCTCCGCCCTGAGCGTGTTCCGGTTCGTCACGTTCCGCACGGCGGTGGCCGTCGTGTTCGGAATGGGGCTGTGCCTCGCCCTGGGGCCGGTGCTGATCCGCATACTTCAAAAGCGCCAAATCGGCGAGGAGATCCGAATCGACGGGCCGAAAAGTCATTTCTCCAAAGCCGGCACGCCAACCATGGGCGGCTTGCTGATTCTCTTCAGCGTGATCGTCTCGGTTCTCCTGTGGACAGATCTAAGCAATCGCTTCGTATGGCTGGTTCTGTTCACGCTTTCCACCTTCGGGGCCCTGGGCTTCTTGGACGATTACATGAAGGTCGTCTTCAAGAACAAAAAAGGCGTCACGCCGCTTCGTAAGTTCGTGCTCCAGGGCGTCCTGGGCCTGGCCGTTGGATGGGCCTTGTGGGGCGGCATGGTCGACCCCTCGTTCAAGCCGGTCGTGATGTTTCCCCTCTTAAAAAATTTCCATCCCGACATCGGCGTCTGGTACATCCTCTACGCCGCCGTGGTCATCGTCGCGACGAGCAACGCCGTGAACCTCACCGACGGCCTCGACGGCCTCGCCATCGGCCCCTATGTGGTGGCGGCGGGCGCCTATCTCGTTCTCAGCTATATCGCCGGCCATGCGGAGATCTCCCGTTACCTGCTCGTTCTCCCGGTGAGGGGTGGTAGCGAGCTTGCCATCGTGTGCGGTGCGCTGTTCGGCGCCGGGCTCGGTTTTTTATGGTTCAACGCCTATCCGGCGCAGATATTCATGGGCGACGTTGGGGCGCTGCCTCTTGGCGCGGCGCTCGCCGCCATCGCCCTTTCGATCAAACAGGAAATCCTGCTCTTTCTCGTGGGCGGGTTGTTCGTCCTCGAGGCGCTCTCGGTCATTGTCCAGGTAACATCGTTTAAGGCCACGGGCCAGCGAATTTTTCGCATGGCCCCGCTCCACCACCATTTTGAGGAAAAAGGCTGGTCGGAGCCCAAAGTGACGGTGCGCTTCTGGATCGTGGCGGTTGTGCTGGCGCTGTTGAGCCTAAGCACGCTGAAGTTGAGGTGAGCCGCGACGTGAGGGGTCAGATATCGGCCGCGTGGAAGGAGAGCCTTCCATCACGCAAGGCCGTTGTGATGGGCATGGCCCGCACAGGCCAGGCGGCTGCGGTTGCCCTGGCGAAAAGGGGGGCAAAAGTGGTTGCTACGGATATGAAAGAGCCAGCCGGGTTGGCGGAAAAGCTCCCCGACGGAGTCACGCTCGAGCTTGGCGCTCATAGCGAGGCCACCTTTCGCGAGTGCGATCTCCTAGTCGTGAGCCCCGGCATACCGGCGACAAATCCTTTCATCGCCGCCGCCCTCGATGGCGGAGCTGAGGTGATCACCGAGGTCGAACTCGCCTTCAGGCTCACCTCGGTTCCCATCGCCGCCGTAACGGGAACGAACGGGAAAACGACGACGACCGCCATGTTGAGCGGCATTCTGGAGGAGAGTGGCTTGTGTGCTCCCGTCGGAGGAAATATCGGTAGGCCCATGATTGAAATGATCGAGGACAAAGAGAACGAGGCGGATTTTTTTGTGTGCGAGGTGAGCAGCTTTCAGCTCGAATGGGCACCGTCGCTGCGGCCCAGGGTGGGAATCATGACGAACGTATCACCCGATCATCTTGATCGGCATCCGGTCTTGTCCGAATACGCGGAAATCAAGGCCCGGCTTTTTGCAAACCAAGGCCCCGGGGACGCCAAAGTGCTTAACGCGGACGATCCGCTCACCGCCCGTTATCTCCCCGGTAGCGCACAAAAACCGCTCGCCTTCAGCAGGCGGAACCCTCCCCGGTATGGCGCATGTGCCGAGGATGGTGTCGTTTACCTTGTCGAGGACGGTAAGCCCGAGCGGGTGTGCGCCGTGGAAGTACTAGCTGTTCCCGGCGTTCATAATCTCGAAAATTTTCTGGCGGCCTGCGCCGCCGCGCATTTTCTTGGGGTAGAGGCCGAATGCATGGCGCGCCTGGCCCGAGGATTCGAAGGCATGCCGCATCGCATGGAGATTGTTGCCAATCTCGGGGGTGTTACCTGGCTGAACGACTCGAAGGGAACGAACGTGGGCGCAACCGTGATGAGCCTTCTGAGCATCGAGAGCGGTGTTTTGCTCATCGTCGGCGGGAAGGACAAGGGCTTAGATCTGACGCCGCTCCTGGAGCCCGTTCGGGAGCGTGTTAGGAAGATGTATTTGATTGGTGAGGCAGGAGAGCGCTTCGCCGAATTTTTCCGAGATGCCGTTTCAGTGGAAAACGTCCAGACGCTTGATGAAGCGGTGCGTCGCGCAGCCGGCGAAGGCCGCGCGGGGGAGACGGTTTTACTTTCTCCCGCCTGTTCGAGTTTCGATCAGTTCGAGGATTTCGAACATCGTGGCGATGTTTTTCGCGAGATGGTTGAAGCGCTGGCTGCGGGAGATCGTTCATGAACAGAAACGGTCTCGACCCCGTTATTTTCACCTGCACTCTGGGGCTCATGGCGTTCGGTATCGTGATGATCTACAGCACGAGCCACATCCTCGCGCTGGATCGATACGGCGATCCATATCATTTCGTGAAGCGGCATGTCATGTGGGCGGCGTTTGGCGTGGCTTTGATGCTTTTTATATCGCGTATTGATGTCAGGCGTCTCAGGCGGCTGGCGTTTCCCGCTCTTGTGGCCTCTGTCTTGGGATTGTTGCTCGTTTTCGTTCCGGGTATTGGAAAAGAGGCGGGCGGGGCCCGGCGCTGGCTCTCCCTCGGCCCCATGAGTGTCCAACCCGCCGAGTTCGCCAAGCTCGGGCTGGTGTTTTTTCTCGCCCATTTTCTTTCCCTCAAGGGAGAGCGCTTGCAGGATCTTAAATACGGTTTTCTTCCGACAGTGGTATTCACCGGGCTTGTTCTCGTCCTGGTGCTTGCACAACCGGATCTGGGAACGGCAATGCTGATTGCGGCTGTCGTGGGAATGATGGTCTTCATGGCGGGAGCGAAATGGTGGCACTTGGTGGGGTGTGCACTTCTGGCCTCGCCCGTTCTCTATTGGATGATTTTCGCCGTTCCGTGGAGGAGACAACGGCTCCTGGCTTTTCTCGATCCGTTCGCGGCGGCGCAGAACGCGGGCTATCAACTCGTCCAGTCACTGCTGGCGATGGCCCGCGGAGGAATCGTGGGTATGGGACTAGGCGAAGGGAAACAGAAACTTTTTTATCTTCCCGAGGCACATACCGATTTTATTTATGCGGTGGTTGGTGAGGAACTCGGACTGATTGGCGGGATTTTTGTGGCGGTTGTATTCGCGATCATTCTCTATCGGGGAATCTGTGTGGCTGCGCAATGCAAGGATTCATTCAGCGCTCTACTCGCTGCGGGGTTGACTCTGCTCGTAACGCTTCAAGGATTATTCAACATGTCAGTTGTTACAGGATTGATTCCGACCACGGGCATCCCGCTTCCGTTGATCAGTTTGGGTGGGAGTTCGCTGGTCATGACGTTGGCTGCGATGGGTTTTCTCCTCTCCATCGCAGCGGGTTGTGGTGTGGAGTCTTTTCCGGGCAAGGAGAGCCGTCGGCTTAGCCGGGTGCAGCCTCGTCCCGTCTCTGCTGGACCTTTGGCGGGGAGAGGTGAGTGATATGCGTCTACTGATCGCAGGGGGCGGAACGGGTGGCCATCTTTATCCGGGCATCGCCGTCGCGAAAGCCTGGCTTCAATCCGGCCCTGAAAACAGTGTTCTGTTCGTGGGCACGGAGCGGGGAATCGAGTCGCGCGTTCTGCCTAAGGAGGCGTTGCCGCTGGAGACCATCTCGGCCGCCGGATTATTCGGCAAATCATTTCTCCAAAAGCTCAAAGCCGCATTTATGTTGATCCGGGGAATTTTCCAATCGATGGGTATTGTCGGGCGATTTAATCCCAGTGTCGTTCTTGGCGTGGGCGGATATGCCAGCGCGCCGGCAGTCGTCGCTTCGTGGCTGAGGAGGCGTCCCATCGTATTGATGGAGCAAAACGCCATGCCGGGCGCTGCGAACCGCCTTCTTTCTAGGCTGGCGGACCGGGTCGCCGTTTGCCTGCCAGGCGGGGCGGGTTATTTCTCCCCGGGAAAAGTTGTTGAGACGGGGCTTCCACTCAGAGATGAGATCGAAGCCGGCATCGAACGAACGGAATCATCGTGGGAAGGTCCGCTTCGGGTTCTCGTCTTTGGCGGAAGCCAGGGGGCACGGGCGATCAACACTGCGGTGGCGGAGGCGCTCGATCACCTCGGGGAGGAGGCGGGTAATTTCCGGTTCGTGCATCAGACGGGGGAAGAGGATCTTGAACGGATGCGCGGTGCGTATGAGCGGACGGGCGTCGAGGGTGAAGTTCTCCCGTTCCTTTATGACATGGCCAACCGCTACCGGTGGGCACATCTAGCTGTGGCCCGATCCGGTGCGATGACGGTGGGTGAAGTGACGGCCATGGGATTGCCCGCGCTTCTAGTTCCACTTCCCTCCGCCACCCACGGGCATCAAGAGATGAACGCTCGGCATCTTGCCGAGACGGGCGCGGCCCGGATGATTCTTCAATCCGATTTAAACGGGGTGTCGTTGGCGAATTTTTTATTGGAAATGAGCGGTGATCGCTCGCGGCTAGTCGAGATGTCGCGCCGGGCGCATGACGCTATGCGCGGGAACGCGACTAGAAGAGTAGCCGAGCTGTGTCGGAAAACGGCGCAAGCGGCGTGAGGAGAAAGAAAACGTGATCAAACTGGGGTCGCAATCTCATCCGATGCTTCGCCATTCGCGGCGTGTGCATTTTGTCGGCATCGGTGGGACGGGTATGTGCGGTATCGCGGAGGTTCTCATCAATCTCGGCTATGAGGTGAGCGGATCGGAAATCGCGCAGAGCGAGGCTGTTGCCAGGCTCCAGGGACTCGGCGCGAAAGTGGTGATGGGTCACTATGCCAGTAATGTCAATGATGTCGATGTCGTCGTTTACAGCTCTGCAGTGACACTTGCAAACGTGGAGGTGGCCGAGGCACGCAAAAAAAGAATTCCCGTGGTGCGGCGGGCCGAGATGCTGGCTGAGTTGATGCGCATGAAATACAGCATCGCTGTCGCGGGGACGCACGGAAAGACGACGACGACTTCGCTGGTGGCGGCTGTTCTGTCTGAGGCGAATCTGGACCCAACGGTGGTGGTCGGTGGCCGACTGAACGCGATCGGGGCCAACGCTCGGCTCGGCGAGGGTGAATATCTTGTCGCCGAGGCGGATGAAAGTGACGGAACGTTTCTGAATCTTCTGCCCGCGATATCGATTGTCACGAATATCGACCCCGAGCATCTGGAGTTCTACGGAGACTTCGAGTCGCTCAAAGGCGCATTTCTCGAGTTCATCAACAAAGTGCCGTTCTACGGATTCTCCGTTCTGTGTCTTGATCATCCGACCATTCAGGAAATCATTCCCAGTATCGAGCGGCGTTTTTATACCTACGGATTCGGGAGCCAGGCGGACTACGTAGGCGAGAATTATAACTATGGAAACGGGGAGGCCGTTTTTTCCGTCCGCCATCATGGAAAGACGATAGGGGAAATCCATCTGAGTTTTCCCGGGCGCCACAATGCGATGAATGCCCTGGCCGCGGTGGCGGTGGCGAGTGAACTTGATGTTCCATTCGACGCGATTCAGGCGGGTTTGTGGAATTTCGCTGGCATCGGACGCCGCCTGGAGCAGATTGGGGAAGCCGGTGGCGTTCTATTTGTGGATGACTACGGACACCACCCCGAGGAAATTAGGGCGACTCTCCTCGCGCTCAGGGAAGCTTGGCCTATCAGGCGGCTGGTCGTTCTATTTCAACCGCACAGATATTCCCGGACGGCGGAGCTCGGGGAGGCGTTTCATACGGCTTTCTACGACTCGGACGTTTTGTTTCTCGCGCCAATTTATGCCGCGGGCGAGGACCCAATCGCTGGTGTTTCCTCGAAAAAGATCGGCGAGGGCATTCGTGCGCATGGACACAAGTTCTGTGAAGACGTGAACTGCCTTGCCGAGGCGGCGCGCCGGATATCTTCGGAGATTCAGACCGGCGATCTGGTGCTCACCTTGGGCGCGGGAGATGTCTGGAAGGCGGGTAAGAATTTGCTGGCCCTGCGGGAAAAAGGTTCTGGCAAAGTGGAGAAGGCCGGGTGAGCGTGAATTTGCTGGAGGAGGAAGTTGCGATGGGCCTCAAGGAAAAACTGGGCGGGTTAGAATGCGAGTTCCGCCTCGATGAGCCGCTGTCGGGCTACACCACTTTTCAGGTGGGTGGGCCCGCAGACGCGCTCGCGCTGCCCGGCGATGAGAGGGAGCTCGTGGCGCTGCTCGAGCGATGCCGATCTGAGGCGCTGCCCGTGACGGTGCTTGGCGGCGGGGCGAATACGCTTGTGCGCGACGGTGGTGTGCGCGGGGTCGTGATTTGCCTGGCGAAAGGTTTTCGGGGGCTCGCGCTTGATCTCGATGCGACGGGCGGTCCCGCGATAGAGGCGGAGGCGGGCGTGAAAATTCCCGCTCTCGT
>Ga0209403_10007258_pt1 | contig 10991 bp, 10 predicted proteins | sample ArcticOcean_MG_C_8_FD_187440 | JGI IMG/M metagenome (GOLD analysis project Ga0209403, IMG submission 187440) | Marine microbial communities from western Arctic Ocean - ArcticOcean_MG_CB11_86 (SPAdes) (version 2) | ecosystem: Environmental > Aquatic > Marine > Oceanic | place: Arctic Ocean...
GGGCAGCGCCTATAAAAATGACTAGCCAGAGAGAATTACGTCAGTTAATTAAGGATTATGATGAGACTTATTTTACTAATCAAGGTGTTTATGCAAACTGGGAATTATTATTTTTTTCAGCAAAAAAAAATCAATAAGAAAAATTTTTCTAATGAAATAATAGTCTTGGAATTTTTTTAAAAAATTATATTTGATGCAAGACTTCTTAAAAGATAATTTATCATTACTAAGACATAAATCACCTGAGCTGTGTTCATTAATTAAAAAAGCACCTAATGATAGTCAATACAATATAACTATCTCCAAGACTGGAATACCTACACTATCAAAAATTTTTCCGGACGGGACAGAAAAATTTCTACACAGCAAGTATGATCCATTAAAAGAAGCCACGCAATTTATAGCCACTAAATACTCAAATGACGAGTCAAATTATATTTTAATTGGACTTGGTTTGGGTTATCACCTAAATGATCTTCATAAAAAAATATCACCACAAGACCAAATAATTATATTTGAAAAAGATCCCGCTCTAGCTCGATTAGCATTATTCCACAATAATTTTTCTGATGTCTTACGTAACCCAAAAGTTAGCATTTACGTAGATGTTGATCCAAATAAAATTGAAAATATTTTATATGAGCATCGTAGTGATTTGTCAATCCACGGATATACACCAATAACCATTAAACCCATAACTGAGTTAGATAGTAAATATTACAAGCAAATAAATCTAGCTATAGAACAAGCATATAAAAAATTTAAACTTGATATAAATACACAAGCTGCATTCTCACAAAAATTTTATAAAAATATTTTTGATAATGGTCTATTTATTACAGAAAGTCCTGGTGTGTCAGCAATAAAAGATACATTCAAAAATATTCCAGCTTTAGTAGTGTCAGCAGGTCCCTCTCTAGATAAAAATATCGGACTTATTCAAAGTTCTGAAAATAAAATTCTTATTGTCGCAGTGGCAACTGCATTACAGCCTCTATTAAAAAACAATATCAAACCTGACTTTGTTGTATGTATTGACCCAAATGAAAATACATTACGTTCATTTGATATTAATATAATCCCAAAAGATTTATGGCTAATTTATGACCCGTGTATTCCTTTATCAATAAGTTCTCTCTTTGATAAAAGAAAAATTATAATTGAAAGTAAAATAGAACTCGCTAAATGGATTACAGATCACAGCTCAAAAAAAGGAGACCTGGGGGAGATATCATCAGTAGCACATTCAGCATTTTATTTAACTAGGTACTTAGGATGTAAGCCAATTATTCTTACAGGGCAAGATTTATCATTTGAAGGCCCGCGAATGCATTGTACGGATTCATTTTATAACCAAGCAAATCTAGATAACATTCAAACAGATCAGACGCTAAAAATGGTCCAGCAGATCAAGCATAGGAGCTACGCTCAGTCAATGACTTCTACATTAGACTTGTTTGACAACTACTCAAAAACAACTAAAGCAATGGAAACATACAAATATCAGTTAAAAAAAGAAATAAGCGGAAATATTACTATCTTAAATGCAACTGAAGGGGGCGTTAATATACCAGGAGCAACAAATTTATCATTAAAAGAAGCCATAAATAAGCACTGTCTACAAAACAAGATTCATATAGACACAAGTTTTTTAAAAAAAATTAAATATCCAGAAAAAAATCAATCTCTTTTGACTTCAATTAGAACCCAATTAAGAAAGATTAAAAAAATAGATAGGGCTACATTAGTAATAAAAAATAAATATTTAACAGACAACAAAAAGAAAATAGATAAAAAAAATTTTACAATAGAAATGGAATTGTTTTATCTAAATTTAATCGAGGATAAAACAACAATTGCTTTAATGCAGGGCTATGACTATATTGGGTTTGTAGAATGGAATCAAACAACAAAAAAAATCAATAAATTAACAAACAAGTTGCCTGAAGTAGATAGTCTTGAGAAAAAATTCATACGGGATCGTCTTTTTATTAATCGACTTTCAAATACCATCAGTTTTTTATATTTCGGTTTTGAAAAATTGGAAAACGATTTATCCTAAGATTTTATTGCTTCAATAATGCTCGAACCAAATTCAATTTCCGTTTTTTTTATTTGGGTGAATCCTGAGTTTTTTAATAATGAATAGACCTCGCCAAAAGTGTATGATTTTCCAGTTTTTGTATAAAGTAGCATTGTAATAGCAAATAACGCTGCATCATATGGCTCTACTTTGGAATTTTTCAAAAACAGATCATATAAAATAAATCGCCCGCCCTTTTTAAGACACTTATTTATCTTTTTAAATAGAGTTTTATTTTCACTGGTATTATATATGTGAATAATATTAGATAGTAGAACCGTATCGTATCCTGACCCAAATTTATCACCAAACAAATCACCATTAACAAAATTTAAACGTTTGTAAACAGATTGATTTTTAAATATTTTGCGCGCTACTTTAATTGCGACAGCACGGTCCAATAATGTCGCTGTGGCAGTTTTATCTTTTTTTAAAATTGCCACACTATAGGACCCTGGTCCACATCCTAAATCAATCAATTTACCTACCTTTTTTTGCGTTACCGCTTGTGCTAGCTTTGTAGCGTATTTCTCGCTTCGTTCATGCATCGCAAGCGTAAAAAGGTTCCTAAAAACAGGGTCATCTTTACCTTCAAACTTTTTAAGGTTTCTTCCAAATTTGATTGTGTGGATTAGACTCTCATATTCACCGCAACCATCCATCTTTAGCATTACCGTTCCTTTTTTAAAGTCAGGACTTGATTCACAAAAATGTTTGTAGGTCACATCAGTATTTTTATATCCATTAGTACTTTTGGTTAATACACCCATTGCAGTAAGTGCGTTTAAAAGAACCTCAGCACCTTCTAATGTTAATTTAATATCATTTGCTACTTGCTTTGCTGAGACAGATTTCTTTTTTATTATTGAAAAAATCCTTAATTCCAAGGCAGACAGTAATATATTGGCCTCTTCCAATTGATCTATCTTGTTAATAATTTGATTATATGAAAGCATGATTTTTAAACTATCACCTTATTTAAAATTCGAATTTAATACACACAATATATTAAGAACGCTAAAAATTATTTTTGGATTAGTTGAGATAAATTCATAAACATTGATCTAATAAAGTGGGGGGGGGATTTTTTTAATCCATTTTGAAGAATATGAAGTGCCTGACTTTTTTCTCTTTGTTTATAAAGCGATAAGGCGAGTACCAAATGAGACATGTACCATTTTTCACTATTAGGATATTCAGCAATTAAACGAGATAGAGGTTTTGAGACTTTTGATATGTTGCCTAGCCGATATTGCGATATCGCTAATCCAAAAAGTATATTATCAGTTACTAAATATGGTGGATTGGAAATGAGAGTTTTTTTAAATAATTGTTTGCTTTTTATATAGTGACCTTTTTTAAAATGAAGAAATGCATCGAAATAATCCTTTGTAGAAAAAATAGGATCTGGAGTAATAGACTTGTTTAACTTAGCTACCTCACTCTCAACAGCCTTACTATTAAGTTTGACACGATCTAACCGTTGACCCAATTCAGCCACATGAATTTTTTCCTGATTGATCATTCCTGATATGGTTGCATCCATAGATTCGATATTTGGAAAAACTTTCTTAATTCCCGCGCGCATATCTATTTCATCAGAGTCAAGAATCTCTGATTTTAGAAACAGCACTTCTATGCTGTGTTCGATCTTATCGAGTCTAGACTGAAGAATACGTCTTTGCTGCAAATCATTCTCATCAGGAGGAATCCAAATATAACGATCTGCAGTATTTATACTGGAGTCAATCGAGTTTGATTGAGATAAAATCGAACAACCAAATAAAAAGGAAGCAAAAATTATTAAAATATATTTTTTAATCATTTTTTTTAAAAAATTGATTTATAATTAAATATTTGGTTTATAATAATAGAAAACATCAACTATTTCAACTGGTTAGAATTTTGAAAGATTATTATTCAACATTAGGAGTCTCTCGAGGCTCTTCAGAAGAAGATCTAAAAAAAGCTTTTCGGAAAAAGGCTATGGATTATCATCCAGATAGAAATAAAGATAACCCTAAAGCTGAAGAAAAGTTTAAGGAAATTAATGAAGCATATGCTGTTTTGAGCGATAAAAAAAAACGATCACAATATGATCAGTTTGGAAGTGATGGGTTTCATAAACGCTTTTCAAGGGAAGATATTTTTAGGGATTTTGACGCTGGTGATATTTTTAGTGACTTTGGCTCTCAAACTGGTTCTCGCGGGTCTGGAGGGTTTCCTGATTTAGATAGTTTTTTATCCGGTCACGGTTTTGGCGGTCCACGTATACAAAAAGGAAAAGATATAAGACAGGATTTTTATATATCTTTCCACGAAGCTGCCCTTGGAACTCAACGAAGTATTATGGTTGAATTAAATGGAAAAAAAACAGAAACAAGCTTCAAGGTACCTGGAGGATCTAAAGATGGATGTCAATTACGACTCGTTGGAAAAGGTCAACCTGGAGTAAATGGCGGGACTCAAGGAGATTTATATCTCAAAGTACGTATTAATAAACACCCTCACTTCTCTAGAGAAGGAGATGATTTATTAATAAATAAAGAAATAAGTCCAACGGAAGCCTTGCTAGGAACTTCTGTTGAAGTTCCCACACTAAAAGACTCACAATTTTTAACAATTCCTCCATGTACTCAAAGCCATACTAAACTTAGGCTAAAAGGAGTGGGCATTCCATATAATCATGGAAAGAATACAGGAGACCAGTTAGTTCGTGTTATTGTAAAATATCCAAAGAAACTAACTGACCAACAGCTTGAATTGGTTCACAAGCTAAAAGTTTCTGGTTTGTAAAAAAAATACCACCATTATATATTTTTGATATTAGGGTTATACGATATGGCTTCCATAAATTTCACTCCAGATAAATTAATTCATCACATTGAAGATGGTAGTCGTTTAATTGAAATTTGTGATGAGATAAGTGTTTCTTTAGCTTTCGGGTGTACCGAGGGAAGTTGTGGCGTTTGTGAGCTTACTGTTTTGGATGGGAAAAGTAATTTGTCTAAAGTAACCGATGAGGAAAAAAACTATTTACTCCCTGAGGACTTAGAAGAGGGAATGCGTTTAGGGTGTCAATTAAAAATTCGTCAAGGAGATGTGAGCTTAACTTGGAAAAAAAGTAAAAAATCTTAAAGTCATTTCAATATATTTTTTATTTTTTTCAGAGATATTATTTATGCATCCTAACCAATATATTTTTTTGCTATTGACTTACACTAACTCAATAAATAGAATGTAAATAATTATATTACTCTTTAAGCCGGTACTGAGAGACCGTTAAGGGATTTAATGATATTTAAACTAATCAGCTAGCTCCTTGGACGATGGAATTCCTTAGGAGCTATTTTTTTGCCTATACTTGGAGTTAACATTGAACTCTGTTGTTTTTAGCGAACAAGATATTTCTAGAGCGGTAACCCGTATAGCTCATGAAATATTGGAAAAAAATAAAGGAGATAAAAATCTATCTCTGGTTGGAATCAGAACGAGGGGTGTGACTCTAGCAAAAAGAATTAAGAAATATATTAATGATATTAATGGTTTAGACATAGATCTTGGAGTTTTAGATATAACTTTTTACCGAGACGATTTAGCTATAGGAAAACAAAATCCCGTAATAGAGAAAACAAGCATTCCATTTTCCTTGGAGGGCAAAAACGTTGTCTTGATAGACGATGTTATTTTTACAGGAAGAACGATAAGGGCCGCTATCGACGCTCTGATTGATTTTGGTAGACCAGCTACAATTCAACTTGGTGTCCTAGTCGACCGAGGGCACAGAGAGCTTCCAATTAGACCTGATTATGTTGGTAAAAATATACCAACATCTAAAACTACCCGAGTGCAGGTTCTAATGAAAGAAAATGACGGTAAAGATGAAGTTTGTGTAATAAACGATTTAACTACAGATAATACTTGATGTTTAATCTTAAAAATATCTTGGGAACAAAATGCTTATCCAAGGAAGATATAATTACTATTTTAGATACTGCTGATTCTTTTAAAGAAATTTCCACCCGTCCAATCAAAAAAGTACCCACATTGCGGGGGAAAACCGTTATTAATTTATTTTTTGAACCTAGTACCAGAACTCGTACTTCTTTTGAAATCGCAGGCAAAAGGCTAAGCGCTGATGTTATCAATATTTCAGAATACTCAAGCAGTTCAGTTAAAGGAGAAAACCTAATAGACACGGCCCTGAACCTAGAAGCCATGCATCCAGATATTATGGTTGTACGTCACTCTCTCTCAGGAATACCTGAAATGCTTTCTCAGTTTGTTGAATGCCCCATCATAAATGCTGGTGATGGATACCACGAACATCCCACTCAGGCCTTACTAGATATGCAAACAATTAGAGAGGAAAAAGGGACCTTGATGGGCTTAAATGTAGTAATTGTTGGAGATATAGCGCATAGCCGAGTAGTCAGGTCTAATATTTACGCTATGAAAACAATGGGTATGAACGTGAAACTTATTGGTCCTCCTACTATGATTCCTCTAGGAATAGAGAAGATGGGGGTTAGTGTAGGTTATAACTTAGAAGACTCAATAAAAGGTATGGATGTTATCATGATGCTCCGCTTACAAAAAGAAAGACAAAGCAAGTATCTCTTATCCAGTATTCGAGAATACTCTAATTTATATTGTCTTACATCTAAATTACTAGAAAAAGCAAAAGATGATGTACTTATTTTTCATCCAGGTCCGGTCAACCGTGGAATTGAAATTTCTCTAGATGTTATGAAAAGTGAACGATCTTTTATACTAACCCAGGTTACGAACGGAGTTGCTATTCGAATGGCGCTTATGTATCTCCTTCTAGGAAACAAAAATGACAATAATAATTAAAAATGGAAGGGTTATTGACCCAGCCAACAATATAGATGAACCCAAGGATATCTTGATAAGTAAGGGGAAAATTAAAGCTTTAGATTCACCCGGAAAGATAAATTTTGGCACTGAAGAAAAGCCGTCAGTTATTGATGCCAAAGGCTGTGTAGTCTGTCCAGGGTTGATAGATATGCATGTACATTTTAGAGAACCTGGATTCGAGTATAAAGAAACTATTAAAACGGGGTGCGAATCCGCTGCAGCTGGTGGCTTTACTTCTGTGGCAATCATGCCAAATACAAACCCCGTAAATGACACAAGAGCAGTCACAGAACATATGCTATCTCTAGCAAAGTCTGAAGGGCTTGTGAATGTCTATGCCATTGCTGCTATTACGAAAAAGCTAGCTGGGGAAAGTTTGTCGGAAATGGGTGATCTAAAAAATGCTGGGGCGATAGCGTTTTCAGATGATGGGCGTCCCGTTATGAATAATGAATTAATGCGCAGAGCATTTGAATACAGCAAAATGTTTAACCTGCCACTAATTCAGCACAGCGAAATGCTAGACCTTACAGAAGGTGGTTGCATGAACGAGGGAATAGTATCAACTGAGCTAGGGTTAAAAGGTATGCCTTCAGAAGCTGAAGACATAATGGTCTACCGTGATATTGCGCTACTTGAAAAAACTGGAGGGAGGCTCCATGTTGCACATATAAGTAGTAAAAATTCTGTTGAGCTTGTACGACAGGCAAAATCTAAGGGATTGCCTGTTACTTGTGAAGTAGCTCCTCATCATTTTACATTAACAGATGAAGCTGTGCGTGGATATGACACGAACACAAAAATGAGTCCTCCACTTCGCACAAGTGATGATGTTGAAGCTATTAAAGAAGGTTTAAGAGATGGGACAATTGATATTATTGCTACCGACCATGCACCACATGATATTACAGACAAACATCTCGAATATCAAAATGCTTGTTTTGGCATTGTTGGACTGGAAACTGCCCTGCCCCTTTCTTTAAAATTAGTAGACGAAAAAATCTTATCTTTGAGTAATGTAATTAAGAAGCTCACCTCTACTCCTGCTGATATATTCAATCTAAAAGCTGGAAATCTTTCGTTGGGCAGCGATGCGGATATTCTAATATTTAATCCCAGTCTCGAATACGCAATCGATATTTCAAAATTTCATTCCAAAAGTAAGAATAGCCCTTTTGATGGTTGGAAAGTTAAGGGAAAAACCATCCATACATTAGTTAGAGGAAAAACTGTTTACTCAGAAAATAAAAATTAATATTTCTTTTAAAGTTATTTTAAAAAATTATGAAAGCTATTTTGGCTTTAGCTGATGGGAGAATATTTGAAGGAACGTCATTCGGGGCTCAAGGTGAGGTTAATGGTGAAGTAGTATTTAATACCAGTATGACTGGATATCAAGAAATTCTAACTGACCCTTCGTATTATGGGCAAATGGTAGTCATGACCTACCCACTAATTGGTAATTATGGAGTTAACAAAGAAGACTTTGAGTCAGATCGGCCTCACCTTTCTGCTTTTATTATAAAAGAACTTAGCACCGTTTCAAGCAATTGGAGGTCTCAAGGAACATTACATGACTTTCTTACCAAGCATGGCATCATAGGGATCCAAGGAATTGATACAAGAGCATTGACTCGACACATTAGAAATAAAGGGGCCCAACAGGCTGTCATTTCAACTAAATTAAAAGATCCGCAGATATTAGCTTCTCAAGCAAGCAAATTAACATCCTTAGAAGGTCGTGACTTAGTAAAAAAAGTAACCTGCAAAAAAGCATACGAATGGTGTGAGGGTGAATGGGAATTAGACCATGGTAAAACCTTTTTTAAAAGTTATCATCCTGTACCCAGTAGCTATTTTATTGTTGCCTATGATTTTGGAATTAAGAGAAATTTATTAAGAAAGCTTGTTCACGCAGGGTGTCGAGTAAAAGTCGTACCTGCTTCAACAACTGCCAAAGATGTTCTTTCAATGAAACCAAACGGTGTATTTTTATCAAACGGACCAGGAGATCCGGCAGCAGTAAAATACGCTTTGAAAAATGTACAATATTTAGTTGGGAAAATACCAATATTTGGCATATGTCTCGGACATCAAATTCTCAGTCTTGCATTAGGAGCACGCACTTATAAATTAAAATTTGGGCACCATGGTGGCAACCAACCTGTTATTAATTTAAAAACAAACCGCGTTGAGATAACCGCTCAAAATCATGGATTTGCCGTTGACCCTGAATCCCTAAGTAGTGATTGTGCCATCACTCACACTAATTTAAATGATAATACTGTTGAAGGAATCCGGCACAAGTCCTTTCCCGTTTTATCAATTCAATATCATCCCGAAGCATCTCCAGGACCACACGATTCGTCATACTTGTTTAAAGAGTTCACAGAATTACTAGATTTACATAAATGATAAAAAATACCCTAGAAAATTTAATTAAAGCAGTAACAAATACTCCATACTCGGAAAATCTATTGGCAGCTCGTCAGGAATACAACCAATATACTGGTGATATTTTTGATGATGACAAGTCTTATGAGAATCGAATGTCTTTATTTCTTGAATGGTATATTTTCGACCGTATTGAATCGACCCATAGCCAAACAGTACTTGAATTAATAATTAATAACGGTAAAGGAACATCTCTCGATCTACTAAAAAACATCAATGTGTTTACCTCTCATATCCACGGTCTTTTTATAATCAAAAAAATAAAAGACCATTCTGTCAAAGCAATCAATTTATTTGATAATAAACAATATGATGTTGTTGAACCATTAGGAAAACTCTACTTCAGTAAAAGTAGCATTTTTGAAGGTAGACTTCTTATTTATGAAAACTCCTATTACTTCACGGGAAACTTTTGTTTTCACCCAGAGGGTTCAAAAGAGTTCATTACAAGTCAAATAAAAAAAATTTTCTCCGTGCAAAAAATAAAATTAAAAGAACTAAAGTCCCAAAATGTGAAATTAAAGGATGAGAGTAACAAACTAAATAAAACTATTTCCTCCATAGAAAGACTACAAAAAAAAATTCAAGAATTAAATTCCGAGAAAGCAATATTCAAAATTAAAAACAATCTATCCCAGTTAGAATCAATTAAAGAAAAACACGAAGAAAGTTACTCCTTGCTAAAGCAAAATATTATTCTATTTACTCATGAAAAAATAATTCGTGAAACCCAATCAATCCAAACACGATTAATGTTAAAGCTTGCTTCTATGAGATTACTTTTAGATCGATCTCGAAACATTAAAATTAAAGATATTTATAAAAATTAATGCCTAAAAGATCTGACATAAAAAGAATTTTACTCATTGGAGCTGGGCCAATTGTCATAGGTCAAGCTTGTGAATTTGATTACTCTGGAACACAGGCATGCAAAGCTTTGAAGGAGGAAGGATATGAAGTTATCTTGGTTAATAGTAATCCAGCAACCATAATGACAGACCCTGGGTTTGCAGACAAAACTTATATCGAACCAGTAACTCCTGATATTGTTGAAATGATTATTAAAAAAGACCGTCCTGATGCCCTTTTACCCACAATGGGAGGTCAGACTGGTCTAAATACGGCTCTAGCAGTTGCTGACAAAGGCGTGCTTGATTTATACAACGTTAAATTAATTGGAGCCGATATCAGGTCAATTCGAAAAGCCGAGAATCGCCAACTTTTTAAAGAACTAATGGTAAGCATAGGGCTTAAAGTCGCTCCTAGCGGGCATGCTCAAACTCTTGACGAGGCGTTGCAAATAGTTAAAGAAACAGGTTTTCCCGCTATCATCCGTCCGTCATTTACCCTTGGAGGTAGTGGTGGGAGTATAGCTTATGACCGTAAAGAATTTGAATCGCTTGTGAAATCCGCTTTCAATATAAGCCCCACAAATGAAATTCTTATAGAAAAATCTCTTATCGGTTGGAAAGAATATGAACTTGAAGTGATGCGCGATAACCAGGATAACGTTGTCATAGTCTGCTCAATTGAAAACCTTGATCCGATGGGAATACATACTGGGGATAGCATT
>Ga0209403_10007259_pt1 | contig 10989 bp, 8 predicted proteins | sample ArcticOcean_MG_C_8_FD_187440 | JGI IMG/M metagenome (GOLD analysis project Ga0209403, IMG submission 187440) | Marine microbial communities from western Arctic Ocean - ArcticOcean_MG_CB11_86 (SPAdes) (version 2) | ecosystem: Environmental > Aquatic > Marine > Oceanic | place: Arctic Ocean...
TGAAGCAGACTTTAAAAGCGTACAGCCCAACCGCGTTTTCCTTGCCTTGCAAGGTTGGTTTCACAGGGTGTGCAGAGACGGACCTCGTGGAATGCCGTGTCACACCTTGCCGGAGGACGGGCAAAGTGTGACTTGAACATCAAAACCTGTGGAATGCCTGATTCATCAATTTTTCAGGAAATGGTGACAACTCCACCGGAACCCGGCTGCTGCCGAACAGCCCAAAGCAGATAAAGGAGTACGCACGTGGCTCCGGAAAGCCCCCGAAGTCAAACAGAAAACTGTCTTTTCCTTTCACTTCCGGGAAATCTTCACCTCGTAGGATACGATAGAAGGATTCTTCACCGACAATTCTCTCCACCGTTGCGGAGATCAGATCTTCAGCACCCCTCGGGACAGAACACTCCGTCACGCTTATAGATTGTTCCATCCTTGATGACGTCGGTGACGTTGCCGATCTGCGCGATTTCCGAGAGGGGATCGCCGTCGACCACGATAATGTCGGCGAGCTTACCAACCTCGAGCGTCCCGAGCTGCTTACCAAGACCCAGGAGGTCGGCTCCGTTTCTCGTTGCCGCGACAATGGCGTGCATCGGCTCCATGCCGTTGTCGACCATGAACCCGAGCTCGCGCCAGCTCCGCCCATGGTCGTTAAAAGCGGTCCCCGCGTCGCTGCCCATGGCGATCTTCGCTCCCGCATCGAGGGCGTTGCGAAAGCCGACGGTGTTGTACTTCAGGGCCATCTTGGCATTCTTGATTGCATCCGCCGGCACGCCCAGATCGCTCGTGTTGGCAATCAGGTCGTAGGCCATGATTGTCGGGACCAGGTAGGTACCGCGCTCGATGAGCAACGCCAGCCCCTCGTCATTGTCAGTGAAGTAGCCATGCTCGATGCTGTCGACCCCCGCAACGAGCGCGTCGTTCACACCCTGTTTGCCCTCGGCGTGAGATGCGATCCTGAGCCCATTCTTGCGGGCCTCCAGCACGGCCGCCTCGATCTCTTCAAGATCGAGCTGTGGTGTGCCCGGAATGCCGCAGGGCGTCATGACACCCCCTGTGACGAAGAGCTTGATGATGTCCGCGCCGTTCTTGATGGCGGTGCGCACGGCCTTTCTCACCTGCTCGGGTCCGTCCGCCTCCATGCTGATGTAGAAGCCATGACCGCCGGTGATCGAAATTCCGCGTCCCGCAGCGACCAAGCGTGGACCTGGTATAACACCCTGTCGAATAGCGTCGCGCAGGCTTAAGTCGAGATCGTAGGCCGTTCCGAGTGTCCGTATAGTCGTGATGCCACTGGCTAGCATCGCGCGCATGTTGCTCACTCCGCGGATCGCCTGCATAGCCATCGGTTCATCCGACACCGAAATGTGATTTCCGGGCTCCGGATCGAAGCAGGGGTGCACATGAGCGTCAATGATTCCCGGAAGCACCGTCGCGCCGGCGGTATCGATTAGCGTCGCCTGGGGTGCGTTCAGCTTTCCCTTCGGGGCCAACTCCACGATTCGCGACCCCTCGATCAGGAGATCGACATCCTCTCTCGCCGGGGAGCCGGTTCCGTCGATGACACATCCGGCTCTGATTAGTATGCTCACTTCTTTCTCTCCTTCATGATCCGGCCGCCCTCGATGACGCCCGTGATATTGCCGAACAGCTCGATGTCCAAGAAAGCATGCCGGTAGATGGTCGTGCCTGCGGTGGATGAAGCCTTCTCATGATCGGATTAGCTTCGGATCTAGGAGATCGCGCAGACCGTCACCGATAAGATTGATTCCCAGCACGGCGAAGGTAATCGCGAGTCCCGGCGTGGTCACCAAGTGGGGCGCGACCCGGAAATAGTCCCGGCCGCGACTCAGCATGACCCCCCATTCGGAAGCCGGCGGCTGCACGCCGAGTCCTAGAAAGCTCAGCCCTGAGGCGATGAGGATCGCCGCTGCCATCGTATAGGTTGTGTGCACGAGTAACGGTGCGACCATGTTCGGTAGAATGTGGCGCAGGATCACACGCCTTGCCGAGAAACCCATCGCCCTGGCGGCATCGACGAAGCTCTCTGTTCGAATCACCAGCACAGATGCGCGTACAAGCCTAGCGAACGAAGGAATAGCCCCAAGTCCGATCGCGAGCATGAGGTTAAACGTCCCTGAGCCCAGAACGCTGATGATCGCCAACGCGATCAAGAGTTCTGGAAATCCGAGCATCACGTTGATGCCTGTCATGATTATGGCGTCGGTGCGTCCGCCGAAGAATCCCGAAATCGCCCCCAGCGAAACCCCTATGGTCAGACCAAGCAGAGTGGCGACAGCGGTGATTCCCAGCGTGAGCCTCGCCCCTGTCATTATCCGTGACAGTATGTCTCGTCCCAACTCGTCACGGCCGAGTGGGTGCGACCAGCTTACCCCTTCCAGCGTGCGCTCCAGATTCTGCTTGTACGGGTCGTAGGGAGCAAGCCATGATCCGAGAAGGGCGATCACTAGATAGACCAAGACGATACTAGAACCGATGACGAAGCTGCGATTGCCGCTGGCACGGCGCATGAAGTCACGACCGGCCGTGGATGGAAGCAGTTGTTGCTGGCTCAATTCTCGAACCTCACGCGTGGGTCCAGCAGCATGTAGATGATGTCGACGATCAGATTCACGGTGATGAACGTGATGCTGACGACGAGTAGTGATGCCTGGACCACTGGGAAATCTCGATTGAGAATACCGTTTACCAGCAACCATCCGATCCCGGGCCAGGTGAAGATGATCTCCGTCACCACTGCGCCGGCCATGAGAACGCCGAACTGCAGACCGATGATGGTAACAATCGGGATGGACGCGTTCTTGAGCGCGTGCAGCAGCATGATGCGCCGCTCACCCAGTCCCTTGGCACGTGCGGTCCGTATATAGTCCGCGTTCAGCACTTCGAGCATGGTCGATCGTGTTAGCCGCGCGATCAATGCCATAGACGCCACCCCGAGAGAGATTGCGGGAAGAATGATGTGTCGCCAAGAGTCCCCATTGCCGGCCGGGAACCAGCCGAGCTGCACGGAGAATACGAGAATCAGAATGAGACCCAGCCAGAAAGGTGGTATTGAGAATCCGCTGACCGCAACGATCATCGTGACAGTATCGAACTTGCCTCCCCGGGAAATACTGGCCGCGACGCCAACAGATACGCCCACGATGACGGCGATCAGCATGCTGAGCACGGTCAGCCGAAGGGTATTTACGTAGCGCGGCCACAGCACCTCCGATACCGGTACACGCATGCGCACGGAGTCGCCCAGGTCGCCCTGAATCGTGCGTCCGAGCCAGCGCATGTACTGCAAGGGCAAAGGCTGATCCAATCCCCACTTAGCACGCAGCCGTTCGATGTCAGCCTGCTTGGTTGCAGGCGTCGCCATTACCCGGATGGGGTCACCAGGAATGAGCTGCAGCAGGGAAAATACGAGTATCGAGGCGATGAACGCAGCTAGAACGGCGTGGAGGGAACGCTTGAATAAGTAGTTAAGCAAATGGAGTGGCTTATGATTAAATGCAACGGTCTGCTCTGGAGGTGATGTCTCAACCTACCAAAGGAGATTAGCGATGATTTTGTCTACTGCACGCTCGCCAGCCTGAAACCCACGCGCCCCTGAGGCGTGAGAAACAGACCCTTCACGTTCGATTTGTGGGCCACTACTTTCTGCTCGAAATGCGTAATGAGCCAAGGTGGATCTTCGATGAGGTGCTTTTGTATTTTCCCGAGAATCGCCTTACGCTCGTCAAGATCCGTCGATTGATTCGCCGCCTCGACCAGCCTGTCCACCTCCTTGTTGGAGTAGAAGGCCTCGTTGAAGCCCTGCTTCGGCCAAGCCGAAGTCACCAGCGTCTGGCGCATCCACGTAGGCGGATCCAGAGTACCGTACGAGGTCTGCACGGCATCGCGGGCCTTCGCATCCGGATTGTCCGCAGGAGTAAACCACACCGCATCGACGAATGCACCCCACTCGATGATTTCAATGTTGAACTTGACGCCGACCTCCGCGAGCATTCCTTGAATAGCCTCCGCTATCTGCCGGTCCTGATAGTAGCGACCCTCCGTCGCATACAGTGTCAGCGCCTCGTCAAACGGGAACTTCGCCTCTTCCAGCAGCTTTCGCGCCTTGCTCGGGTTGTAGCCGTAAACGTCGATAGGGATCGAGCCGGCGACCGATGGGGAGATGTAGGAATTGGAAACCTCACCGGAGCCGTATAAGATATTCTTCACGATACTCTCTCGATTCACAGCCAAGTTGAGCGCCAAACGAATCTTCGGGTCCGACCAGACATCCTTGGTATGGTTGTATGCCCAGTAGAACAATCGCGAGGTAGTCTTATGCTGGAGCTGTATGTCGTCGTCCTTCTGGAAACGGGCAAGATCCTGGGCTGGCACCTGGTTGATCAGATCGACGTCCCCTCCCTCCAGCGCCAAGACCCTCGCGCTTCCTTCCGGGCTCGGTCGGTACTCCACCGAGTCGAGCACCGGAGCACCACGCCAGTAGTTCGGATACTTCTCGATAACGAGCTTCACGCCGGGTGTCCAAGACTTGAGCATGAAAGGGCCAGTACCGACTGTGTTTCTGCCATAGTCCTTGCCGAATTTCTCCACTGCGGTTGGGCTGTTCATGATCTTTCCGAAGTCGCTCGCCAAGAGACTCAGCAGGCTTCCGTACGGTTTCTTGGTCGTAATCCGGACCGTGTAGTCGTCTACGACGTCGACCGACTCAACATACGGCTCCCACTGCTTAAGATTGGCGTGCGCCTTCGCCGGGTCCATCACACGGTCGAAGTTGAACTTCACAGCCTGAGCGTTGAATTTCGTTCCATCCTGAAATGTGACGTCATCGCGGAGCTTAAACGTCCATTGCAGCTGGTCACCGGACAGCGACCAGTTCTTCGCGAGCACCGGGACGATATCACCGTTCTCAGAAAAATCGACGAGCCCTTCATGAACGTTGTAAATAACGTCGAAGGACGGACCGTCGATTGTATCTGCCACGTCGAGCGATACAGCCTCCGCACCATAGGCATAGATCAATCCGGCCGCGCTGGATATGGCCGGGGTGAAGCCGGCCACGACGCAAACGAGGATAGCGGCACATACGTTCTGGATCAACAGCCTGCCGTAAACGGTAAGTCTTGTGTTCATCATTTATTACCCTCCAGATTTCTTCATTCGTAGTTCATAACGCGAAGCTGCACGTCAATCCATCGACGCAATGCTCCAATTTGAGCGACGGTCACGAGATGTGATTTATGCGTGGTGCTTCAGCACATTGAGTCGCCGGCTCGTGAATGATCGATTCAACGTCTCCACGGGGCACCCGTAAGCTCACCTTGCAAAAAGAGCTCGCATTTCTCGGATTTGCTAGACTTCGCCGATACATGATCGCCGCAATTCCGGTAACACGGGGAGTCGCCTTCATGAACAGCATGTGCCTTTTGGACGGAACGTTGATTGTTCTGCATCTTACGACCTAACATGCCGGTTCCTTATTCCCACGACAGGTGGTGAGAATGAATTATTCATCTTTAAGATTGCTATCGATCCCAAGGAGTGTCAAGTTTTTTATGAATTATCTGATTCATAGGGCGTGTTTACAATCAGAAAGAATTTGCAATCCTCCCCAGGGGTGGGACAATTACCGATTTGAGGAGACGAAGCCATGTTGGGACCCCCCTTCTGCGCGACGACCAGTGGGAACGCATCTAAAGGGACTGCTTGCGGGCAAGCGGGGCGATCCGGGGCGACGGCGGGGACAACCTCCTGTTCGTGGAGGCGGACTTGGAGGAGTTCATCCTTGACAGCACGGACGTCCGCGTCCACCAGCACGGTGCGGGTGCGCGGAAAAAAAACGGTCCCCAGACTGTCGAGCTCTCCTGCGGTGGGCTGACGACGAAAGTTCACGCGGCCTGAAAGACCTTGTCGCAGTTTCCGAGACTGGCAGTCCGCACTGAAAGTTTTTGGTTATTCTCTTCAATGGTAAATTCCGGGAGGGACCCTAGAGGTCTTGCTTGATATCTGCCCATTCAAACCGATGTCCCGCTTTTTCAAGCGTCGTTCGAGTTCCTTGCGCAGGACGAGGGTGAGTAAACTGCATATTAACAAACAAACAAAATATTTATTGGCACTAGTGATGGTCTCGCAAGAAGTCCTCTGAGGTGATAAATTAGTCGATTTCTGGGTCTCTCAACCATTCGAGACACCATTTTCGTGCAACCTGCGGCGTTCTGAGCATCCGAATTTTTTCAGAAGTCGGTCCCATTGGGTTCTTGCGAGACCATCAAAGATGAGTCAAGCAGCGAACGCTGCTTTTTCACCACCTCGGTTCATATTGCGAAACATCTGTCCCGGCCCTGGTCGGCTTCGATTTTCAGGAAGGCGGAGAACGACGGCGCATGCATGATGGTCTTGCAAGAAGTCCTCTGAGGTGATAAATTATTCGATTTCTGGAGTCTCTCAACCATTCGAGACACCATTTTTGTCCGACCTGCGGCGTTCTGAGCATCCGAATTTTTTCAGAAATGAGCATCATTGGGTTCTTACGAGACCATCATGCATACAATCAGATACGAGAACATCCGGGATGATACGCTTGCTCTTTGTGAGATCGGCAACCGATTCGTCGGTAGCCCTGGCGAGACGGAAGCGAGAGCATATATTGGGCTCCGTCTTAGCGAGGTCGGACTGTACAGGGTACGAGAGGAGGCATTCGAGGTCGCGACTTATCGCCCGGTGCTCGCGCGGTGTGAGCTAGTGGGCGTTCAATCGCATCACGATTTGTCCTGCGTCGGTCTACAGTTCACGGGTGCAGGCGACATCGTGGCCGAAGCAGTCCAGCTTGGCACGCTCGAAACGCTCGAGGATCTGGACAGGGCCTTGTCCTGCGCAGGCAGCATAGAGGGTAGGATCGCGGTGCTGAGGTGCCCCTATCCATACCTCTTCGCCGAAACGCTCGTAAGCGAGGGTGTCGCCGGGATTATCGACATCAGCGAGGCACCCGACGGACATATCTGTCACCTAAACGCGATGATGTATCCGACACTGGCAGCGTGCCCGAATGGAACGCGTCTTCCGGTGCCCGGCGTCACGGTGGAACGCGCTGACGCCGAACGATTGATCGAGCATATCTCAATCTCGTCGCGGCGAGTCCGCATCGTCCACGAGGCTGAGTACGACATCGTCAGCACTGCAAATGTGGTCGGAGAGCTACCGGGATCCGATGGGACGCCGGAACGTGCGGTAATCGGCGCACACTACGATAGTCAGCTAGAAGGCGTCGGTGCTTCCGACAACGCGTCGGGCATCGGCAGCCTCATTGAGGTTGCACGGGTTCTCGCCGGCAGAGAAAGTCGTCGCAGCCTGGTTTTCGTGGCCTTCGCCGACGAAGAGGGAGGATTTCGCGGTTCGACACAATACTGTCGTCAGCATCGAGATGAGCTCAACGATACGGTCGGAATGGTGAACGTCGATGCACCAGGGTGGGCTCCTTCTCAGCGCTCTCTGCATGCCGACCCCGCAATCCGGGACTTCGCTCTGAAGTGCGCGGCACCACTCGGCTGGTCGCCCGACAATCAGATGGACGCCTCAGCGTTCCCCGGTTCAGACCACAATCCGTTTATCGATGCTGGTGTACCGGCGTGCTTTTTCTGGCGGCATCCGCCGACGCATCCCTATTACCACACGGCCGGTGACACACCGGAACTGCTCGACTTTCGAATCGTCGCGGAAACCGCATCGGTTGCGGGCTCAACGCTCGAGCGACTCGGGTCGGATGCGAAGCTGGCACTCGGGCGTGCGAGGCCGACGCGTCGCTGGCTCGACCTGCGGCCCGAAACCACCACATGACAATCCGGATAGCCCGGCGTGGACCGATTGACGAGACGGCCCACGATCGAGTACCGGGCGGAGATTAACTAGATGGCTGAACCAATCAAGGTCGACTCGCATGTCCATATGTATCGGACTGCCAAAGAGTGTCAGGACGACAAGGATAGCTACGAGGTCTGGGAGTACGGTGCCTGCGACGACGTCTCAATGAGTGAGCTTCTGGGCACGGTCGAGGACGTGCTGGGCGCGATGCAGACCGCCGGCGTCGACAAGTCCATCGTGCTGAATCTTTACATGGCGGATTGGACTCGCACCAAGTATCTGAGTCGGTTACCCGACGAACTGAGCGAGAAGGAGCACGCCAAGCTCGCTGCCGAGTTCGATGCACAGCAGCCGGAAGCGTTGATGGAATTCAATCGCTGGGGGTGTCGCGTGTCGCGGGACCATCCCGAAATCGTGTCGTTCGTATGCACGGACGTGAACGTGCTCTCACCCGAGCAGGGCGCCGCTCACGTGCGGGATATGGTGGAAAACGAAGGGGCGCGGGGCGTGAAGCTACACGGCGCCGTGCAGGGGTATTTCATGGACGACAGGCGCTTGTGGCCTGTGTACGAAGCCTGCAGGGATCTCGGAGTAGCGGTCATCGGACATTCGGGACCGGACACGGCGGGGCGGGGGTTTGCCGAGCCGCGCGCCTTCGCCGAAACCTTGAAAGCGTTTCCACAGGTGAACTTCGTGCTCGCACACCTGGGGGGGGGATCGTGGTGTCAGGCGCGTGAGATTGCGGCCTCTTTTCCGAACGCGAACTTCGATTGCTGCGAGATCGTTGAGTGGATGAACAGCGAGTTCGGACCCTCGGAGTGGGAGCTGGCACAGCTCATCTCCGATGTCGGAGCCGACCGCGTCATGATGGGATCGGACTTTCCCTGGTACGACATGGACCATACGATCGGGCGCATCCTGGAGCTTCCAATGCTCTCAGACGAGCAAAAGCACGGCATTCTGGGTGCGAACGCGGTTCGGATTCTAGGCCTCGAATGATCGTTCTCCAAAGCTCCGGGGAAGCGTTTCGGCGCGATTCGTGGACCCATGCCCCTCTGGGGGGCACCTGATCTACGACGCAAGACCGGACGCCTTTCTGGAGAGTGAGGAGCAACGAGAGCAGGAGCGCATTGCCAGAGAACACAGGAGCGCCTTGCCAAGCAGCGCGAGCAGGAGCGCATTGCCAGAGAACAGGAGCAAAAACGTATTGCCGCTCGTCCCAAACGAGTGCGGCAACTGATCGAAAGCAGTCCGTTCAAGCAGGCGGAAGCGGGATTCGCAAAATGGGTTGCTGAGGGAGTTGATACGGAGAAGCGGCTGGAATTGGCGGCCTTCTTCAACCAGAGTGCCCCCTACTGGCTGGAGCCGCACACGGGCATGAGGTTTGTTGAAGTCCCCGGAGGCAGCTTCGAGATCGGCGATCAGTTCGGTGAGGGGTCAGATGACGAAAAACCCGGATGGTTTTATGGGGACATCAACATCCAGCCCTTTCAGATGGGTGAGACGGAGGTAACGCAGGCACAGTGGCGGGCGATCATGGGCAGCAATCCCTCAAAGTTCAAGGGAGACCAACGTCCGGTGGAGCAGGTGAGTTGGAATGACATTCAGGAGTTCATCAAGAAGCTCAACGCCCGTAGTGGGAAAGGATTCCGTCTACCCACTGAGGCGGAATGGGAGTACGCTTGCCGCGAGGGGGGCAGGAAGGTGCACTACTGCAACGGCAAGGACGAGGCCAGCAAGTCAGGGATTCACTACAATGGTGGTGAGACCACGCCCGTTGCCAGATTTTCTCCAAACTCGCTAGGGCTTTATGACATGAGTGGGAACGTCGCGGAGTGGACGTGTTCGCAGTACAAGAAGAGCTACGATGGCAGCGAACAAAAGTGTACGGATTCTGCCAGCAGCTACTCCCTTCGCGGTGGTTCGTGGACCCTCAAACCGGGGTGCGTGCGTGCGGCGAGCCGCTACAGCTACGGCCCGGGCTTCCGCAACTTCTACCTCGGATTTCGTCTTGCCCAGGACTAACCCTTTTCCCTTTTTCCCTTTTCCAAAGACCCCTGCGTGGGCAAAGGGGGCGTTAGCCCCCGGCATCCCTGAAGGAGAATCCCCTTTTAGTTTCGAATGTGGTTAAGGACTGATGGTCCTTGACATCTTAAACAGGACAGATACAATTGCTCGTCGATTCAGGATGAGGTGCTTTTGGACTTCCTGCCTGAATTAGTTTTGAATCCAAACGGTCACGGGGACAAAAATGTTCTAGGCCCTTACCTATTAATCCATTGCAAAGGATAGTCATGGGAACTTACGTTCTTATACATGGTGCCTGGCACACAGGCGAACTTCTGGATGCGACTGCAGACCCCATACGAACTGCAGGTCATGAGGTCCACCTTCCAACATTGGCAGGCAACCGCCCAGGTGATCCTAAGAGTGTGGGACTGGAGGAGGCCATCAGCTCAATTGTGGATTACTTTACAGAAGGGGACATCAATGATGCAGTTTTGATGGGACATAGCTATGGAGGGATGATCATTACCGGTGTGGCTGACAGAATCCCCAAACGGATCCGACGACTTATCTACTGGAACGCGTTTGTACCCAACAATGGTGAGTGCCTCAACGACATGATTCCACCGCATTATGTGGATCTATTTGCCCAACTGGAGCAAGCAGATGGCTCAGTGGCGCTTCCCTTTCCGATCTGGCGTGAGGTGTTCATCAATGATGCCTCTGCGGAACTGGCGCTGTCGGCCTACGAAAAGTTGAACCCACATCCCAACAAAACATTTAAGGATCCCATTTCTCTTTCGTCAAATCCAGCAGAGATGGAAATCCCCAAATCCTACCTGAATTGTATAGAAGACACCTCCCTGCCTCACAGTATGCCTTGGCACCCGAGGCTATCCGAAAAACTGGGTTTGTTCCGGCTAGTGCAAACCTCAGGTAGTCATGAGCTTTGCTTTACAAATCCTAATTTGCTGGGAAATAAGCTTTTGGAAGCAGGAAGGGATTGAGACCTGTCTGGAGTGGATGAAACGATATGAAGACTGTTTGAGAGGGACAATAAGCAAATCAAGCTAAGAATACTTCCTTAGCTGTGGATCGTTTATCCAT
>Ga0209403_10007264_pt1 | contig 10984 bp, 10 predicted proteins | sample ArcticOcean_MG_C_8_FD_187440 | JGI IMG/M metagenome (GOLD analysis project Ga0209403, IMG submission 187440) | Marine microbial communities from western Arctic Ocean - ArcticOcean_MG_CB11_86 (SPAdes) (version 2) | ecosystem: Environmental > Aquatic > Marine > Oceanic | place: Arctic Ocean...
TTAAAAATTTTAGAAATATCTAATTCTTTTTTTTTAGATAGTAATAAAACTTTAGATTCACTTATTCTTAATACTAAAGTTATTGACTTTGTTTCTTTTAACAATTTAAAATTTAATGAATTATCTTATTTTTCTAATAAAAATAAAATTAATGATAATGTAATTTTAGGAATATGTATTGTAGAAAAAATAAACTTTGGTTTGTTAAATAATGATATAATTAAAATTCCATTTGATAATCCAAGATTAGCTTTTTCAAAAGTGTTGGATTTTTATTTTAATAAATACTATATAAAAAATAAACAATATAAAATTCATCCAAACGCAATTATAGATAATACTGCAATAATTGGTAACAACGTTAATATTGGTCCTTTTACATTAATTGAAGAAGGCGTTGTTATTGAAGATGATGTATATATTTCAGAAAGAGTTACAATATCAAAAGATTGTAAGATTGGAAAACAAACTTTCATTGGTTCTAATGTTTTTATTGAATGTGCTTTTATTGGAAGTGATGTAATGATTTCACCCAATACAGTAATAGGTAAAACAGGGTTTGGTTTTATTCCAAATAAATCTAAAACAATATTAACTCCCCATGTAGGTGCAATAACTATAGGAAATAATACTCACATAGGTTCTGGTTGCACTATTGATAGAGGAATTATAGATGATACTATTATTTGTAATTTTGTTATGATTGATAATCAAGTTCATATAGGTCATAATTGTTTTATTGATGATTATTGTATTTTGGCAGGTCAAGTGGGTCTTTCTGGCTCAGTAAAGCTCTATAAGGGTGTTACAATAGGTGGAGATGTTAGTATCAAAGATAATGTATCAATTGGTAAAAACTCTATCATTGCTGGTGCTTCTAAAGTGTTTAATAGTTTTCCTGAAAATAGTAAAATTGGAGGAAGTCCAGCTCAAGACATACTTAACTGGAAAAAGTTAATTGTTTCTCAAAGATTAAGTTTAAAAAAAAGAAAGAAAAATTAAAATGGTAGTTAAAGACGATAATGGTAATACAAAAATACTTTTGCATAATGATATAATTAATTTAATTCCTCATAGATACCCTTTTTTATTAATAGACAAAGTTACAAATATAATTATTGGACAATCGGTTACTGGTATTAAATCTGTTACTTTTAATGAACCTTTTTTTCAAGGTCATTTCCCTAATTATCCAGTTATGCCTGGTGTTTTAATATTAGAGGCAATGGCTCAAACAGCGGCCTGTTTAGTTGCACTTGCTGATAAATCTTTATCAACTAACAGCCTTGTTTTTTTTACTGGTATAGAAAAAGCTAAATTTAGAAAACCAGTTACTCCTGGTTGCACCTTAAACTTAAAAGTTAATATAGTAGCTAATAAAAAAACATTATATAAATTTAACGCTCAAGCTTTTGTAGATGACATTATTATGGCAACTTCAGACTTTTCAGCTATGTTGGTAGATCAGGAAAAAGCATCATGAATACAAATATTCATGATACTTCATTCGTTCATAAAGAAGCTATTATTGATGAAAATGTTAGTATTGGACCTTATTCAGTTATTGGGCCTAATGTAAAAATTAGAAAAAATTGTGTTATTCATTCACATGTTGTTATTGATGGTTACACTACTATTGGCACTGGTAATCAAATATATCCTTTTTGTGTAATAGGTTCTACTCCACAACATATGAAGTATAGTGGTGAAATATCTGAGCTGATTATAGGTGATTATAATATAATGAGAGAGCATGTAACCATGCACCCAGGTACTGAAGTAGGAATAAAAAAAACTGTTGTAGGAAATAATGGTTTTTTTATGGTTGGTTCACACGTCGCTCATGATTGTATAGTTGGTAACAATGTTGTTTTTGTAAATAATGCTGTTATTGGAGGACATGTTGAAATTGCAGATTTTGTTTATCTTGGAGGGCACAGTGCTGTTCATCAATTTTGTCGTATTGGCAAGCATGCAATTATAGGGGCAGGTACTACAATTGATGGAGATGTAATCCCTTTTTCTTCAGTGGTTGGAAGTAGAGGTTTTTTAAGTGGACTGAATTTGGTAGGTTTAAAAAGAAGATCATTTTCTAAAGAGGAAATTAAAAATTTAAGAAATGTCTATCGTTTGTTATTTGCTCCTGAAGGTACTTTTTTAGAACGGCTTTCTGAGGTTAAGGAGGCATATAAGGAAAATTTACTTATTAAAGAAATTTTAGAATTTTTGTCAAATAATTCAAATCGTCCATTAGTGCAACCAAGGATGGATAGGTTTCAATGAAAATTGGAATTATTGCAGGAAGTGGTTATTTCCCCTTATTCATAGCTAAACAAAATAAAAATGCATTTGTACTTTGTATAGAAAATCATTCTAATTCACAAAATTTTAAAAATAAATCTAAGAATGTTTCTTTATTAAATCCTGATATGTGGATTGAAATTTTAAAAAGTGAAAATATTACTCATATAGTACTTGCTGGTAAAATAAATAGACCTAAAATTACAAACGAAGAATTGAATGAAAATGCTAAAGCTCTTATAAGTAAAATATCTATTTTAGGTGATAACTCTGCTGTTAATATCATAGAAAAATTTTTTAAAAAATTTGGATTTAAAATTCTACCAATAGAATCTGTTGTCAATAATTGTTTTTTTTCTAAAGGATTTCATTTAGAGACAAATATATCTTTGAAATTAAAGGAGTATATAAAAAAAAGCACGAATTTAGGAGTTAATTTACTGAACGTTTTGTCAAAATATGATATTGGACAATCTGCAGTTGTTTCTGCAGATTTGGTCTATGCAATAGAAGGTCCTGAAGGTACAGATTCAATGATTGATAGGGCAGGTTTATTGAGTTTTAATAATCTAAATTTGCATGATTATGGTCCTGTATTAATTAAAATTCCAAAAGAAAATCAAAATAGAGATATAGACCTACCTGTAATAGGAATTGAGACTGTAAAAAAATGTTTAAAATTAGGTTTTAGTTCTATTGTAGTATCCTCTGATGGGACATTGATTTTAGATTACAATGAAGTAATTAAATATATAAAACAGAAACAGTTTTGTATTTATGCAATATAATTAACTTATTACCTAAAGGTATTTGTATGTCTTTAAGCCCCAATATAAAAATATTTATTTTAGCCGGAGAATCTTCTGGTGATTATATTGGTTCATTTTTAATGGATGGATTACAAGATAGAAATAATAAAAAATTAACTTTTTTTGGTGTTGGTGGTCCTTTAATGCAAAAAAAAGGTTTGAAAAATAAATTTGATATGAATAATCTTAATATTATTGGTTTAGCAAATAGTATTTATAATTATAAAAAATTACGAAATTATCTAAACTTACTTGTTGAATTAATAATGATTGAAAAACCACAAGCAGTAATAACGATTGATAGTAAAGGTTTTTCTCTTGCTTTGGCTAAAAAACTTAAAAAAATTTTTATAAAATCTAATTATAAATGTCCTTTAATTCATTTTGTTCCACCCACTATTTGGGCTTATGGTGAGTCAAGAGCTAAGAAATGGAGTGAAATCCATGATGGTTTGTTTTGCTTGTTTAAAAAAGAGCAAGATCTATTTAAAAAATTCAATATAGAATGTATCTATTCTGGAAACCCATTCATAGAAAAATTTCTAAAAGAGAAAAAAAACAATATAAACATAGAAAAAATTAAAAAAAAATTTTCTATTAATATTAAAAAAAATATTTGTCTATTATTACCTGGAAGCAGGGACTCTGAAATAGATTATATTTTACCAGAATTTATAAATTTAATTAAACACTCTAAAAATAAATATAAGAACTTGGTATGGGTTTTGCCTACAACAAGTTTACAACATCTAAGGGTTATTAAATTTTTAGAGACAGAAAAAGTTATTGATGATGTAAAAGTTATCATTCTTGATGAAAATTATGAAATATTAAACTGCGCCCATTTAGCAATCGCATGTAGTGGAACAATAACTTTAGAGTTAGTTCTATTTAATGTCCCAACTATTGCTGTTTATAAATCAGATTGGCTCAGTGCTTTTTTTGGAAGATTAATAGTAGATTTTAAAAATGTAATCTTACCTAATTTTTTAATTGGTAAAGAGTTGGTTCCATTACTTTTTCAAGAAAAATGTAAAAGTTATTATTTAGAACAAATTTTATCTATTTATTTAAAAACAATAGTTATTAAAAAAGAAATCTTTAAAGATGCTTCTAATAAAATTTTATACAATATGGATTATGACAATGAACAAAAATTTAATTTTTCACAAAATTCAAGTAAAGAAATTTTAAAAATAATTGATGATTTTTACAATTAATTATCTATTATTTAAATTTATAAAATCTCTTTTTTTATATCCTGTATAGAGCTGTCTGGGTCTTCCTATTCGTTGAACAGGATCTGTTATCATTTCATTCCATTGTGCAACCCATCCGACCGTTCTGGCTACTGCAAAAAGCACAGTAAACATATCTGTTGGGAAACCCATCGCTTTCAATATAATTCCTGAATAAAAATCAACATTTGGATAAAGTTTTTTTTCTATAAAATATTCATCACTTAAAGCAATTTTTTCTAATTCCATTGCAATTTCTAATAATGGGTCATTTTTAATACCTAATAAATCTAATACTTCATGACAAGATGTTCTCATTACAGAAGCTCTAGGGTCATAGTTTTTATATACTCTATGTCCAAATCCAAAAAGTCTAAATGGATCATTTTTATCTTTAGCTTTGTTAACGTATTCTCCAATACGACTTACGTCACCAATTTCTGATAACATTTTCAAAACTGCTTCGTTTGCACCACCATGTGCAGGTCCCCATAATGAGGCAATTCCAGCAGCTATACATGCAAATGGATTTGCCCCTGATGATCCAGATATTCTGACTGTTGAAGTAGATGCATTTTGTTCATGGTCTGCATGCAATATTAAAATCCGATCCATAGCTTTAGAAATTATTGGATCAATTTTATATTTTTCAGCAGGAACTGAAAAACACATATGAAGAAAATTTTCAGCATATGACAAATTATTTTGAGGATAATTAAAAGGTTGTCCTAAAGAGTATTTGTAAGCCATCGCAGCTATAGTAGGTATTTTTGCTATCAAACGTCTAGATGCAACTAATCGTTCATATGGATCATTAATGTTAGTAGAATCTGGATAAAATGATGATAAAGCACCAACAACACCTACCATAATTGCCATAGGATGAGCATCACGTCTAAAGCCTCTATAAAAATTAATTAACTGCTCATGAACCATGGTATGTAAGGTAATAGCGTTTTCAAATTCATCTTTTTCTTCTTTTTTTGGCAATTCGCCATTTAACAATAAAAAAGCAACTTCTAAAAAACTGCTTTCTTTGGCCAGTTGATCAATTGGATAACCTCTATGGAGTAAAATTCCTTCTTCACCATCTATGAAGGTGATTGCAGATTCACATGAACCTGTTGATCCATATCCTGGGTCATAGGTAAAAACACCTAAATCATTATATAATGATCTAATATCAATGACTGAAGGTCCTACGGTTCCTTCCATTGTCTTAAGTTCTAATTCTTTTCCAGCATATTTAATTATTGTTTTATCTACATTTGAATCATTTGACATGTTAACTACCTTAATTAAATTATATTAAAAATTATAAAAATTAATAAAATTGATTAATAATCGTAATTTAATCGATTTACACATATTTCACAACCCAACACATGAATTATCGTGATTATATCGGGAGACTTTGTTTTTCCTGTTAAGGCAATTCTAAGCAATGGGCCAACTTCTCTAAAATTTAAAGATTTTTCTATTAAATAATTTTTTAAACAATTATCAATTACATCTTTTGACCAATTACATTTTTTTAACAATAAAGAAATTTCTTTAAATATGGATTGTGCTATTTTTAATTTAGTTAAATATTCATCATTTTTACAAATAAAATTTTCTTGTGTTATCCATTCAATATCATCTTGAATATCTGTGAATACATCCATTCTTTTCAAAAGTTCAGGAATTAAATTTTTTAATCTTTTTTCTTGCTGAAATGAAAGGGTTATTTGAAGGTTATTTATCATTAATTGATAAACTTTTTCTAAGTCCATAGATCTTAAAAATTTAGAATTAATATTATTTAATTTTTTTAAATCAAATTTTGCAGGAGATTTATTTATTTTTTCTAATGAAAATAAAGATGGCGCATTGTTTAGATTGTAATCATCTTCATTATTTGTGGCCCAGCCTAATTGCAATAAATAACTACATATAGCATCATTAGTATAACCCATTTTATGATAATCATAAACATTAGTGGCACCATGACGTTTAGATAATTTTGTTCCGTCAGAGCCATGTATTAAAGGAATGTGTGCGTATATTGGCTTGTTCCAATTTAAATAATTAATAATTTGGATTTGTCGAAATGCATTATTAAAATGATCATCTCCTCTTATAATGTGAGTAATTCCCATATTATAATCATCAACTACAGAAGATAGCATATAAGTAGGTGTTTTGTCTGATCTCAAAATAATCATATCATCGAGTATTTCATTGTTTATTGTAATATCACCTTGAACTACGTCATTGATAGTAGTTGTTCCCTCCAAAGGCATTTTTAATCTAACTACGAAATCTTCGTTACTATCTTTTAAATCTTTCTCCCTCCATGGAGATTTTATAGGCATACCATTCTCTCTACTTTTAACCCGAAGTTTACTTAATTCTTCTTGATTTAAATAGCACTTATATGCAAACCCATTTTCTAAAAGTTGATTGGCGATTTTAACATGTTCATTTAATTGTTTTGATTGATATACAATGTTTTCAGTTGTATTTAACTGAAGCCAATTTAACCCATCATGAATGGCTTGGACAGCTTCTTTTGTAGATCTTTTTAAATCAGTGTCTTCAATTCTAATTAAATAAGTGCCATTAAATCTTTTAGCAAATAAGTAATTAAAAAGCGCTGTTCTAGCTCCACCTATATGTAAAAAACCAGTTGGAGATGGTGCAAATCTAGTAACAACTTTCAAAATATAACTCTTTATAAAATAACGAAAAAAAAACAACTAATTACACAAAATTTTTATAATTGGAAGTTAATAATCTATAATTAATACTCTCTTAATAAACCACTTAATACCCCTTGTATAGTAATCCTATCAGGTCCATAGATATGAGTTTTATAATTACTATTTGCTGGTTCAAGAGCTATACTGTCGCCTTTTTTCCTAAACCTTTTGAGTGTAACTTCTTCTTTATCAATTAATGCTACAACTATATCGCCATTTTTAACATCTGTTTTTTTATTAATAATAACAGTGTCACCATCTAAGATTCCAGCATCTATCATAGAGTCTCCATCTACGCTTAAAGCATAGTATTCTCCAGATGAAATAAGTGAGGGTGGTATGGAAATATAATTATCGTAATTAGATATTGCTTCTATTGGAGTACCTGCAGCAATTTTTCCAAGAAGAGGAATTTCATTCATTTCGTTACTTTTAGATTTAAAATTGGTCTTTGATTTATTTTTAATGAATTTATCTTTAAAATTAATTACGTCGCTATTATATATTTGCCCATTTGGATATTTTTTTGGCGCAATGGCTCTAGCTTTATTTTCCAAACGTTCAATAAAACCTCTTTCTTCCAGAGATTTCACTATTCTATGTATTCCTGATTTAGATTTTAAAAATAAAGCAGAGCAAATTTCTTCATATGATGGAGCAACGCCATTACTTTCTATGCATTTAATAAGATAAGTTAATAATTCATTTTGCTTTTTTGTTAACATGATTTCTCCAATGTTCATATTTTGTTCTAAACGAATTAATTGTAATTAGCAAGTTGTTATTAAACATTGTTAGGAAATTTTATGATTTTCACTTCATCACCATTCTTATTTTCTTTTTCAAAAGGGTCTCTAATAATCAAACAATCAGCAAGAGAAAATTGATGGATCATAGAGCTATCTTGTCTTTCAAATGGAATGGCAACAAGATATCCATCTTTATTTTGAATTTTAGCTCTTATGAAATCCATTCGTTCATCATTTTTTTTTAAAACTCCCTCTAAAGTCACTTTTTCAAAAACAGGAAAAGTTGATACTGTTCCTAACATTTTTTTTATTGCAACATTAAGAAAAATTAATGCACAAACCCCACTTGAAACTGGATTGCCAGGTAGTCCTAATAAAGGTGTTTTGTCAATTTTAGAAAACATTAAAGGTTTTCCTGGTCTCATAGCAATTTTCCAGAATTCATTAGAATTTTTACTCTTAAAATTTAATAATGTTTTTTGAATAAGGTCATATTTTCCAACAGAAACTCCACCTGTAGTTAAAATAAGATCACTATCAAGTGCATCGTTAATAATATTAAAAATATTTAACTTATTATCATCTGCTATAGGAAGTATTCTTGGTATTCCTCCAAACTCAGATATCATTGATGCTAACATAAGATTGTTTCCACTAGGTATTTGATCATCGGTAAGTTGCTCTCCAACTTTTGAAATCTCATTTCCTGATGACAGTATAGAAATTATAGGTTTTCTTGTTACCGTAACCCACACATTTCCTGTCATTGCTATTGAACCTATATGCCTTGAGTTTAAAATAGTTCCTTTTGGTAAAACAGATTGACCTTTTTTTAAATCTAAACCTTTCTTTCTTATATTCTGATGCTTTTTCACTATCACTTTAGTAATAATGTTATTTTCATCCTTAGGTATAGTTACGTTTTCTTGGATTATTACTGTATCACTTCCTAAAGGTAATTTTGCTCCAGTAAAGATCCTAATAGTTTCGCCGCATTTTAATTTTTTACTATATGGAAAGCCTGCTGAGGATTCTCCAATAATTTTTAGACTTACAAAACCATTATTTTTAGATTTTACACTTAGCGTATTATAATCTTTGTAATTAATGGCATACCCATCCATAGATGAAACATCAAAATTTGGATTGTCTCTATTACTAATTATAGGTTCTGATAAACATCTTCCAACTGCAGTCTGCAAGAAAATATCTTCACTGCCATTTTTGGTAAAATTTAACTTAATCTTTTCAATGGCTTCATCTAATGATAAAAGTTTTGATTTATGCATTAAATTCTCCAGATTTGCCTCCTGACTTATGAACAAGCTTTATATCTGAAATGATCATTCCTCTATCAGCGCTTTTGCACATGTCATAGATTGTCAAGGATGCAATAGATACAGCTGTAAATGCTTCCATTTCCACACCTGTTTTACCGACTAAAGAGGCTTTTGCTTTGATATTGACACATGAATTTTGGACGTCAGGAGTTAATTCTACTTTTACATAAGAAAGAGGGATTGAGTGACAAAGCGGAATAAGTTGCTCTGTTTTTTTAGCGGCCATAATGCCGGCTAATTTAGCTACAAGAAGGACATCTCCTTTTTTAATTTTCATATCTAAAATTTTTTTAAGTGTTTCTGAGCTCATTGTTATTTTACCAATAGCTATTGCAACTCTAACTGTGTTTTCTTTTTCATTAATGTCAACCATAGATGGGGCACCATTATCATCAAAATGTGTTAATTTTTTACTATTCAATTTATTATTCCTAATATTTTTTTTGTAGCTGATGTTAAGTTATTTTCTCTCATTAAACTTTCACCTATTAAAAAGTTTTTAATACCATTTTTATTTAATAAAGCTAAATCTTCATGGTTTTTTAAGCCACTCTCAGCGACTATGATTTTATCATTGTTAATATACTTACTTAATTTAAGAGAGTTTTTAATGTCAACTTCCATAGTTTTAAGGTTTCTATTGTTAATACCAATTAATTTAGTTTTTAATTTATTAGCCATTAATATTTCTTCATGAGTATGTGTTTCAACTAATACATCCATCCCCAGGTTATGTGCTTCTTTTTCTAATAATAAAGCTTCATCTATAGTTAAAGCAGCCATTATCAATAAAACACAATCAGCACCTAAAGCTCTAGATTCTTTGATTTGCCATGGATCAATGATAAAATCCTTTCTTAATATTGGTAAATCAACCTTTTCTTTTATTAATCCGATGAAACTGTTGTGCCCTTGAAAGTATTTAGCATCTGTAAGTACTGACAAGCATGAAGCATGCCCTTCTTTGTAACATTCAGCCAAGTAAACTGGATCAAAATTTTTTCTAATTAAACCTTTACTTGGAGAAGCTTTTTTTATTTCAGCAATTAAACCAAATTGTTTTTCATTGTTTTTAATTAAGCTATCTATAAAATTTTTAGGTTTTTTTTGCAAATCAATTTTAGAGTTCATTTCAAAATCATTAGTTTTGCTTTTTTCGAAAAGATACTCTTCTTTTTTATAACTTATAATTTCTTGAAGCTTTGTTGTCATGGAGTAATTTTTACCTCAGCCATTATTTGATACATCTATTAACATTTCTAATTTTTTCATGGCTTGACCGCTATCTAAAGACATTATAGATTTTTTCGCCCCATGTTCAAGGTTATCTGCATTTCCAGTAGCAACTAAAGCTGCTGCTGAGTTGAGCACAACTACATTCCGAAAAGCACCTTTTTTGCCATTGAATAACGATCTGATTTCTTTTGCATTTTCTTCTGGCTCCCCTCCAACAATTTCTGTTATATTAGAAATAGGCATATCTAAGTCGGATGGGTGTATTGTAAACTCAGTGATTAAGCCATCTTTTAATTGAGCGCAGTATGTATCTCCAGTTATTGTTATTTCATCTAACCCATCACTTCCATGCACTATCCATGCATGAGTGGATCCAAGAGTTCTTAGAGATTCTGCAAATGGAATAATTAAAGATTTATCATAAACACCTAATAGTTGTTTTTTAACTAATGCTGGGTTTGATAGGGGGCCTAGTAAGTTAAATATAGTCCTTATGCCCATTTCTTGTCTAATTTTTCCTACATACTTCATGGCACTATGATGTTTTGGCGCAAGTAAAAAACATAT
>Ga0209403_10007267_pt1 | contig 10981 bp, 9 predicted proteins | sample ArcticOcean_MG_C_8_FD_187440 | JGI IMG/M metagenome (GOLD analysis project Ga0209403, IMG submission 187440) | Marine microbial communities from western Arctic Ocean - ArcticOcean_MG_CB11_86 (SPAdes) (version 2) | ecosystem: Environmental > Aquatic > Marine > Oceanic | place: Arctic Ocean...
CGCCTCTGCCCGTTTGTTCCTCATATTCAGCTTGCCGGTTCTGTCTGTAAACGTGCTGCGTTCTGCAAAGTTGATGGCCTGCACCCTGACGTTGCTCCCATCTGCCAGAGAGTCATATGCAGACCCGCCGACGCCGATCACATCGACGTTTACTAAAGATTCATCCTCATGCTCACGTAGGATAAAAGCGGCTGCGGTTGGGCCATCCGGGGTTTCACTGCCCGGAACGGTCTTGATGGGCGCAAACCAGTTCCCGTATCTTTTGCAGGTTGCTGCCCTATCTTTACCGCCCCGGGCGATGTCTCCACCGATGGCCGTACATAATACATCTGGTTCAGGCCGCTCCGCCCATCGCTTGTGTGCCATCTCAAGCCATTCGCGAGGAATAACCTGCCACGGGTCGTCCTCTGTCCTGAGGACCACTCGGCCGTATTTAAGTTGTGAGCGCAGCGGTTCGGGCAGATTGTCGAGTGTGCCGCCATAGTCTGTATCTGCCAGGTAGGGGTTGTCACCGAGTAGGGCCGGGATGAGTGTCCTGCTTCGTGGTATCCGCTCTTCCCCATCCATTTCGACGGTTTCAGGGCCGTCCACTTCGATGTCCTGGACCTTGCCGCTCGCATCTGTTTTGGTGACGAACCATCTGAGTTCGCCGGGCCTGGCTGGATTCGGGTAATCTGGATCATACCAGGGTGCGAAGAATCTGATAACCCACATGCCATCTTCAGTAGTTGGTGGGTTAAAGCAGAGAACGATACGGCATGCCTGGCCTGGTATGGTGGATCTGTTCCATCCCATAAGGAACCGGGCGGCATGTTCCGGGAATTCGGTTGCTTCGTCAAATGCCTTGAGATCATGGGCACGGCCACGATAGTTTTCGAGGTTCTTGAGATGGTGTATGGCGCCAAATTCAAGAGACCGTTTGCCGGGTATGTTGTGCCAGATGTGCTCATTGGCGTTAAAATTGGCCTTACCTTGTCCGGTGAATAGCTCCCGGCTGCGCTCGATGAGATCCCGGTGAAGTGGGAACTCCCATCTGAAAACGATGCTCTTTCGATGCCTGGTGCCGGCCAGACCTTCGATAAGATCGGATTTGCCGCCACCGGCCCCACCGCCATAACCTGTAATATGAGCGAGGCTATCATAAGCATGCTGCTGAGGGACGTTGTCCGGATGTGGTGTCCATAGTGGTAATTTTGCGGTGCGAATGAGCTTACGTAGTTCACAGCGTTCCTCCTTGGTGAGATATGGCCAGACCTCGTGTATCAGATCCGGCGTGATATGATCGGGACTCAGTGTCATGAGACATTGAGCGCCTCTGATTTTTTCTTGATGCCTGCGTCTAAAATCGAAATGATACCACGGGACAATTCTTCGATATTTGCCTCGTCATCACCGCCTTCATCATCCGGCAGATCAACCTTGGCAACCGGAATCGGCAATCCGAATAGTTTGCAGCGAGCCTCAATGCAATTGCGCACACCGTCCAGGCACCTGATATCTGGAAGTCGGTTTTCGATGACGGTGGTCACTTCTGCAAGCAGTGTCCTGCCTGATTCGGATGGGGGCAGTCCTTCGACCCGTTCCTGGATCTCGTCAAGCAGGTCGTCGTATTCATGCCGGTCATCCTTGCTGTCATCCTGATCACTGGGGATGTCGAAAGCCGGAACGACTCTTTTGACCGTCGTTTTCCGGATATGCTTTTTGCTCTCATGGTAGACGGCCCAGTATTCGGACTCCAAGTTGAGGAGCTTGGCATTTTCACGGTTGCGGTGCTCGCTGATCTGTTGGTTGTTCACGGCCTGCCAATCCTTCTCAATCACCTTGAGATCAGAGCGTACCGTTTTTTCGTCTACGCCTATAATCCGAGCAATTTCTATGTTGCTCTGACCCACCATGTGCAGCTTGAGAGCCTGTTCACGGTCGATTAGGCGTTGTTTGGGAGATCGCTTTATGCCCCTTTGGCCTGCCATATTCGGATTTCCTATGTCGGATTTGAAATACAAGGAATTTGTCGTCTTGAATTAATTATAACAGGAAAGAGCTTACATACTGCGCCGTGTTTTGCGATTGGGGATAATTTTATTCAAGGAGACGTTGATTATTGTCCTTACATTCACGGCACATGGAGGACCTGTCGCTACGTTTCTGGCCGCCACACTTAGGGCACCGATACCGGATTGGCTGGTAAAGTCGGTTACGGTTGCGGCGGCAAATGTGGCACCGTCTTCGACTATGCCCATGTTGGCATACGTTTTGGTATTTAATTCCAGTCATGGCGTCCCGGTAGCATCGCCTGTTGCAATAGGTAAGGTTTCTAACTGGCAGTGATTTTTTACAGTGTTTGCAGTTAGTCACGTAGCTTTCTCCTCAGGTAGTCCGCGACAGTCAGAATCTGTCTATGCCATATTAATCGTTCATCCGGTTTATATCCGATACCATTCGCCGCACTCCCTCTGGCATGCCCCTATCTGTCACGATAGCCACATCCACATGCATATTGACCCCCATGACCCACTGCGCCAGCCGTAGAAGGTAGAGGCCAGTGAGGAGGCGACGTTTAAACAGCCACATATAGGTGATTTTTATATCTACTGTGATCTGGGGTAATATGGAGGTCATGCTTATGTTTACCGGCTTGCTAATCTTGGCCATGCCCTCATCCATTTTTTTAGTCATGACGCTACCGCCTCCTGCCTTGCTGCTGGCTCAGGCTGAACGCCGTCGCCCGGATCGATCCTGAGCATCATTGCCCGCCGCTCCTCGTCCGTCATCGGTTTGCGTTTGCGTTTCTTCTTCGACCCCAGCCTCGCATGGATCGTTTCTAAATCGATATGCTTAGCGTTGGCCTTTCTTTCGGCCCTGGTGACTGGCTCGATCCGGCCGACAACCTTGCCGGCAAACACTTCGTCTATCATGCCAGCTACTTCAGGGGATACCTCTTCCTGCTCGACCGCATCCGGATCAGGCCGCTCCCTGGCCAGCACTTCGCCGTACGGATGTTCATCGGCATTACCGCGGCCCTTGTATTTCAGGAAGCCGTGCAGAAAACGGATCTCTTCACCCCGATCCTGCATCAGCTGGATGACCTTGGGCAATAGGTCTGCCTGCTGCTCCAGACTCCAGCAGTCGGCACAGTCGGCAATGACGCCCATAAGCTGGCCGAACTGCGGGTTCGACGGCAAGACTCCTCTGCCCATCTGCTCGTAGGCTGCCATGGCAATGCGCTTATGGACGAAGAAATGGGGATTGTTCGGATCCGGCCGGTTGGTTTTTGGTTTGGGTTTTGGCCTTTCAACTTCGGGCACCGAATAGGCCGTCTTTGAACTTTTGGATTCTTCTGGGGGTAAGGGGGCCTTTTTTAAGTTCTTAACTGCTAAGTTCTCAACTGCATTGATACCCGCGCACGTGGAACCTTCATTTTTGACGGATGAATCCATTTCATCATTCGTTTTCGACGGATGGGAATTACCTGCGGCCCCATTCCTTCCTTCATTTTCGACACTTGGCAACTCTACCAAGGACTTACGGTCATTTTTCGGCGGTTCATCGTTTGAACTTTCATTTTCGACGGATGGGTTGTCATCCAGGTATTTTGACTCGTCTACAAATGCATACCAGTTCGTCCGGGATGGCGGTGAATTAGGGTTGCCATTCTTGGCATAATGGCCGACCAGGATAACCTTATCAGTTTCCAGCTTCTTAATCATGCGCCGAATCTGCTGCTCATTTAACCAGGTGAAAATATCGGACAGCTCTTCGTATGTATTGTAGGACCACCAGTGGCCGTCATGGAAATGGCGGTTGTTGGCTCTGTTTTCCCTGAGCCAGTAGATAAGGCGATTAATGAAAACGGCTGGATCTGAGCCGCCGCATTCCTTGGCGTAGCGTTCATCAAAGGCGAAGGTTACCATCAGTGCACCATCGCCTTTCGTGCTGCCTTGCCGCTCCACACATGCGAGCAGTCGTGCCAAATCAGTTTATAGATGCGGTTATACGGGATAGACAGCTTGCCGGCATTACCGCGGGAGCATAGGGGGCATGATGACGGAGGCTGGCGTAGGCCAATAATACGGTCGAGGCTGTCTTCGTCGAAGCGACTGGCGATGGTGCTAATGGGGGGAACTAAACGCCCGTTTTGTGGGGCTGGTTTGACATGTTTACTGGGGGGTATTATATTATTCACGGTGTTACGCCTGTGATTTCCTGGCAACTCAATTAAAGTGCTGTGGTGGTGCGAATTTGAGTTCGGTAGAGGGCGGCCAGCCGTCTACCGGGAATCACGGAGGACTTCTACCGTGGGCATTAATTGTACTGGTTGTGCAATTGCTTAGTAATTTCCCTGTGTGACCGACTCGTGACTGATCCCAACGAATTACACCTGACCGGATTGAATCCAAGCACACTGAATACAAGTCGGCATACCCTTGCCTGTTAAGCACATAGCCCATTTTTCGGGGGTATGGAAAACTACAAGCAGAGTTAGTTTTGAATTATTGTTGAAAATGAAAACCGTGCTTACTCCCATCAGACCCGTTACGATAAAAAGGTGTAGAAAATCACCATGACATATCAAGCGCTTTCAATTGTGGGCACGGGCTGTTTAAAGATAGTGGCTGGATTAAAAACCATTGAAGTCCGTAGTTGGCCGCCGCCCGTTGTCCCGATGAAGGATCTGCTCATCGTGCAGAATACCATCTATCTGAAAGAGGATGGGGATTTTGATCCAGACGGTGAAGCCGTGGCGCTGGTCGATGTGAACCATGTGGAACCCTGGACAAAAAATCAATTTGAGGCGGCCATGGCGGTTACGTTTAAGGAAGGGCTAACAGGCTGGCATCTGACCAATGTACGCAAAGTAAAATGTAACCACAGAGTTCTTGCTGCTCGAAAAATTTATGAAGTTGAGGTAGACCTTGAAATCATAGGTCACGACAAACATGTCGTCTCCCCGGCGAAAGCCGGGGGCCAGTGTCTTTAAAGTGCGGGTGAAAAGACACTGGTTCCCGGCTGTCGCCGGGATGACGTTAGCCAAACATAGGATTTTTGTCGTGTACTGTGCCTTGAAATATTGAAATGAGAAGGAGGATATGGTGGAAGATATTCGTATTTACTTTATCGGAGATTCGTATGTAAATGGGACCGGTGATCCCAAGTTTCTCGGTTGGCCGGGGCGTGTTTGTGCGGCATCGCAGTCTGACCAGGTGGCGATTACCGGTTATAATCTCGGTATACGGGCGGACACGAGTGCGGACGTGCTTACGCGGTGGGAAAACGAGGTGGCTGCCAGACGGTTGAAACCCCATGATGGGCGGATCGTCTTCGGTTTCGGTGCCAACGACTGCTGGATTGAAGCGGGTAAACCGCGCATCGGTCGCGCCGAGTCGGAGAAAAATATAGAGCGTATTCTGTCGCTGGCCGTCGGCCGGTTACCGACCTTAATGATCGGGCCACCGCCCGGCGTAAATGCTGAGCAGGATGCCCTCCGGCAAGACATGTCCGATCTGTTGCAGGCCATTTGTCTTCAAGTCGGGGTGCCGTATCTATCGGTCATTGATGATTTAAGAGAGGGTAAGATATGGCAGAAAGAAGCAATGCAGGGGGATCAGATTCATCCATCTTCGGGAGGCTATACACATATGGCTCAACTCGTTCTTGGCTGGTCTGATTGGTGGTTTTTTAAGGGCAGCGACGAGTGACAAGTGATAAGTGAAAAGCGATAAGTCATGGATAAAGCTATTCCCCTATGAGGGACAAGCACGATAATTCAAAATTAAAAATTCATAACTCAAAAATCACCCCCCTTTCCCAGGATCATCAAATGCCTATAAAAATAGCCATGATTGGTGCAGGGTCCATCGGCTTTACGCGAAAACTCATGACCGATATTCTGGCTGTGCCGGAACTGAATGATACCCACTTCGCCTTTATGGATATCTCCCAGCAGAATCTGAATATGGTCTCCCAATTGGCGCAACGGGATATCGACGCAAACCAACTGCCAGCAACCATTACCACCCATACCGATCAGCGTGAATCGATTGCAGATGCAGACTATGTGATCAGTACCGTCCGCCAGGGGGGCCTCGATGCTTTTCAACTTGATATCGATATTCCCCTGAAATATGGCATTGACCAGTGTGTCGGTGATACCATCTGTGCCGGCGGGATTATGTACGCGCAACGCACCATACCAGCGCTATTGTCGATCTGTGATGATATCGTCGAAGTGGCCAGACCGGATGCCCTGTTTCTTAATTATTCAAATCCCATGGCTATGAATATCTGGGCCTGTAACACCTATGGCGGGGTACAGACGATTGGCCTTTGCCACGGCGTGCAGGGCGGGCATTGGCAGATCACCCGCTGTATCGAACGGTGGGCAAAGCAGGAGGGGATGATCGATGAGGGTGTGACGCTTCACCGAAATGAGGTGGACATCATCTGTGCGGGCATCAACCATCAAACCTGGTATATCCAGGTCCAGTGGCGCGGTTTTGATATGTTGCCGCTTCTACCGGATCTATTCGAAGCACACCCAGAATACAGCCGTACGGAAAAAGTCCGTATCGACATCCTGAAACGCTTTGGCTATTACACGACCGAATCTAATGGCCACGTCAGTGAATATCTCCCCTGGTACCGTAAACGTCCGGACGAGATCAAAGATTGGATCGATCTCTCCAGCTGGATTAATGGCGAGACCGGTGGGTATCTGCGTGTCTGCACCGAAGGTCGTAATTGGTTTGAGACAGATTTCCCAAACTGGCTTAAGGAAGATCCACCTAAGATCACCCCGGACCGACGAAGTGAGGAGCACGGGTCTTACATTATCGAAGCGTTAGAAACGGGACGGATTTACCGGGGACATTTTAATATTCCGAATGTGAACCATATCACGAACCTGCCCAACGAATGTATTATTGAGATCCCAGGCTATGTGGATAAAAACGGCCTCAATATGCCCATTGTTGGTGATTTACCGATGGCCTGTGCCGCCACCTGTTCCGCCAGTGTACGGGTTCAGGAGATGGCGATGGAAGCAGCTGTGCATGGTGATGTGACCTTGTTGAAGCAAGCGATGTTGCATGACCCGTTAGTTGCGACCGTGTGCAACCCTGAGGAAATCTGGCAGATGACAGATGAGTTGCTCGTGGCCCAGGCCGCCTGGTTACCTCAATATGCCGATGAGATCCCTGATGCCCAGACCAGGCTGGATGAAGCCGACCAGGCTGGTACGCGGGTGAAGCTCCTGGAAGGCTGGGAGGGTGCCGCGCGTCTACATACCAAGTCCGTTGAAGAAATGTCGAAACATGCCGCAGAAGCGCGTAGCAACGCCGCAGCCGCGGATAAAGGAAAGATGACAAAAGAAACTGTTTAAAGGTCTGGTATTAATGCCAATTAACCCAAGTTGTTCGTTAAATTAAACCGTGATTGTCATCCCGACTTTCACGGGGAGACAACGTACCGAGGATTAACAAGCAATTTGAGGAGCTTAAGGAGTTAACCGATGCCATTGTCAAAAGAGCAAGTCCACGCGTTTAATGAAAAAGGGTTCTTACCCTATGAACATCTGTTGACTCCACTGGAAGTCAAAGCGCTTCACCAACGTCTGGAAGATATCGGGAATGAAGTGGTTGATTTTCCGGCGGAATACGTACAGATCGAACCCCTGGTTAAAAGCGGTGAACTACCGGAAGATCCGATTCGGTTCAACAATGTTCGGAAGATCTGGAACCTGACGAAACATGATGAAGTGTTTAAGGAATTAACCCGTCATCCGAAGATTCTTGATGTCGTTCAGAGTGTGTTGGGTCCGGACCTGAAAGTCTATGTTGATCAGACCCTTTGTAAACCGCCGAGAGTAGGATCTCCCAAACCACCGCATCAGGATTCCGCCTATTGGACGAATATCGATCCACCCGGTCTGGTCATCTGCTGGATGGCCCTCGATGACGCGACCGAAGATAACGGTTGTATGCGATTTATTCCAGGATCTCATAAGCAAGGCGTCATTGAGCACAAACATCTGGAGGATTTTCGTGTCGAAGACCATAAAGTGGCCTATGACAGCGAGGTGACCGTCCCACTCAAGGCGGGGGGCTGTTCGTTTCACCACAGTCTGGCCCTGCACAGAACGGATGCCAACAATAGTGGCGACCGGCGGATCGGCCTGACGGTGGCATATATGGATGCGCACTCAAAGTATATTGGTGAAGCGCCCAAACCTGATTTTGAATTGGTATCGGGTCAGGCCTATGAAGGATGCGTGTGATCGCATCCATTCTGCTGGTGAGTATGGGGTATTAATGTCCTTCGATCCCGTGGTTATAGTCGAATCTCGGTTTGGCGCCGGGTGCTTCGACTATTTTAAAATTTCGCGGTGATTCTTCCCAGGCTGACTGACATTCAAAACCCCAAAGTCGCCTCAGTAGCGGGGACGCTTGTTCTACCAGTTCATTTGAAACCGAGCGGGTATGATCACAAAATGGCCTGGTGTTGCTACGACAACAGAACCCCTGAATGGCATACCGTACTTCGTCTGCGGTATTCACGCCGCCCCCGTGAATCATGCGACCGTCATAGATCAACACGGTCCCAGGATTGCATAGAAACAGGCGTTCTTGGTCGGCAGGTACCGAGGCAGGATCGATATCCATGAGATGGGAGCCGGGCACAAAACGTGTCGCGCCATTTTCGGTCGTGAATGGGGTGAGGGCTATCAAAGCCTGCGCGACCACTGGAAGGACCATATGCGTATTATACGGGGGGTTAGGTACGAAGGGGCCGCCATCACGATGTAACCCCTGGGCTGGCATGCCAGGGGCAGGAGAACGCGCGCCCATGTCCGAAAGAATATAATCCTGTCCCAGCAGGTATCCCATACAGGCGATAAGCCTTGGCAACTGGATAATCTCTCGAAAAATCTCTGCCCGTGCCGTCAGGTTGTGGGTCCTCAAAGAGCCGGGTTCATGGGCTGAAACATGGGATTCCTCATAACTTTCTCTTAGCGACTCCATGGCCCCATCCACCTGTTGGGGGGTCAGAAGGTCCCCCAATATGGTGTACCCCTGTTCATCGAGTTCGCGAAAATGTGTTTCCATAGGATCTCCTCTATCAAGCAATGTGCATACCCCGCAGCAAGGCTGCGGGGTATGCACATCACGAGAGGGAACAAGATGTCTTTCGTCAGTCAAGTATGAGTCGTTATTCTCGGTCAGGTCATTGAACCCATGTATCCATCAATAAAGGCCCGGGATCGTGTGACAACTTCCTCATTGATCGGCATATGTCCCCGGTCGGTGTAGTGGATGAATTCATGTGGTGCCTCGGCATCCTGCAACCTGGCTACCATATCCAACGATTGTTGTACAGGGATCGAGCCATCGTCGTCAGAATGCATAACCAGAAGTGGCCGGCTGTCCGCCCTGACGTGGGTGATTGGCGATGCATACCGACGAGCTTCATCCCATGGTTCCCCGAGCGGCATCCATCCAGCCCCCCAATCGAGTTGACACAGATCGTACGCGCCTGAGACGCTGACCGCTGCCGTGAAGGTGTGTGGCTGATCTTCCCAACCTCCAGTACGATCGAAACGTCCGTCACCCAACGTAGAAGCCAGGGAGACGAGGTGCCCTCCGGCAGACATACCAATAAGGAAGAAACGATTCACATCGAGGTTATAGACCTCTTTGTGGGCATGGATCCACCGAATGGCACAGAGAAAGTCCTGATAACATGCCGGGGCTGGCGTACAGGTTACGAGTCGATAATCAATACTCATGGCGAAGAATCCGAGGTCTGCCCACTGGTGGACATCGATGGCGCTGCTGTCACGCCGGTGTCCTCTGAACCAACGTCCCCCGTGGACGGAGAGGATTACCGGGAACGGGCCGCCCGCATCCGGGGCAGCGATGTCCGCAAGCAAGCCAGCACCGAGTACTTGTCCGTATAATACATTTACTCTTTGCATCTTTTACTCCTTCCCAGATGCACAAACGCAACAGATCATAACCGATGCCAATATCACGATGATCGCAAACTTGACGATTATCAACGGCCAGGCAGAGTCAATTATCGAGGGGTGTCTTTGATTAACCCAAGGTGCTCGATAAGCATAATCGAGAAATAAAATATAAAATGTGTCATCCCGAGCGTAGCCGAGGGATCTAATCCGAGTCAGCTCATACTATATCCCTCGACTACGCTCGGGATGACAACCATTAGAGTCAACATCTCAGCATTAGCAACTTGGGTGTATTAGCAGAGTGATCCACATTCCCCGTAAGCTTGCTACGGCGTGTCTTCATAAGATCGTAATGGATAGGATGAAATACTCGCCAAATTTACAGGTAAGGCCACCGGTTGTCAATGCCTGTGCAAGTTGTGTGATTCCATGGCGGCGTTGACTCGGAAGAAGGGCCTTGATTTTTCGAGCGCGGAGGGTGTATGTTTGGAGCACCGAGCCACAAGAAAAAATGGACCACCGGAAGTTTCAACCCAAAAGCATTCTTTACCGGAGGAAACATGACGACTTCAACGGAAACGAGTTTGAAAGAACCATCCAGCAGTGCATGGACGGTAGCCCCCATCGCCATGACTGATGAGCAGAAATTCTTTTTTGACCTGCGCGGATGGATCTTATTGCCTTCTGTCCTGACCCCTGAAGAAATAGAAGAGATGAAAGCTGAAGTGTACGGGGGCGCAAAGCAAGGCTATGCTGGGTCACTTCAGAAGCTGTTGGACCATCCGGCTGTCTCGGGTGTGCTGACCGAAATACTGGCAGATCCCGGCTTTTTATCCGATGATTTCTACAGCTTCCGATGTGAAAATTCTTTTATCACCGTCCGTCCGCCCGGATGGCGTAAGACGGATCGAAACGATACGGGGATGCCGCATGTGGTGCGTCCGCCGCAGCAAGCCAACGCTATGCGATATCAGGTGGCGGGCAATAAAATGTACGCTGGATTGACAAGGGTGGTCT
>Ga0209403_10007268_pt1 | contig 10980 bp, 12 predicted proteins | sample ArcticOcean_MG_C_8_FD_187440 | JGI IMG/M metagenome (GOLD analysis project Ga0209403, IMG submission 187440) | Marine microbial communities from western Arctic Ocean - ArcticOcean_MG_CB11_86 (SPAdes) (version 2) | ecosystem: Environmental > Aquatic > Marine > Oceanic | place: Arctic Ocean...
TTACCACGAACCGTGAGGAATGTTAAGTGTCCTGTTCATACGGGGGTTTTATTATTTCATAAACTCGTTATAGGCTGATTGAGTGCCAAACACTCGAGGGCAAGAGGGAGGACAGTCAGTTACATCTCTGAAATCTTTTTTGTCCCCCAAACAACACACAACACACAACACACAAAACACATTCACTTTTCATTCCGATAAACATACTCGGTAAAACAAAAACAATTTAATAATATCTTAATCTTTTTATTTATCGTGTTGTTGTGGTGTCAGCAGCTTTTTACTTTGTAGTTGTTGGATAAACTTACAACACACTACCTTTTATTTTACCGTGCTGTAGCTGTGTTGCTGTGGTATAAATAATTTATGAAAATTAAAACCGCCCAGTTATCTAGAGCGTTAGGAATAAGCACAGACGCTTTAAGGAAACAAAGAATAAGAGATAAATCCCCTTATGAATATGAAGTTATAGAGGGAAGAGTGTTTTATAATTACGATACATTACCTCAGAGTGTCCGTGATAACATAGATAAGTTCACGACAAAGAAGACAAAACAGAATCATTATGACATTAAATCCCCCAGGTACTGGAACTCAATCGGAAAAAGAAATGACCTTAGAATTAGAAACAAAAACAAACGTATTGAAGCCGAGGTCCAAGATCGGTTAGCCGTGGAACGTGCTAGAAGTACCAAGGTCCATGAACCACCAATCAAAAAGGTTTATGCCAGGTGGGTTGATCCTTTTTCAGGAGGCAACTACTGGAACTCCATACAAGATTATGAAAGATCAAAACAAAAGAAAAAGATAGTTCCCTTTTATTAAACCATCAAAAAACTACTGTGGTGTTGTGGTTAATTAAATTCATGTTCAGGTGTTGTTCTTATTTTAATCAGTTACGTTTTGTGATATAATACTACCTACATTTAGCAATAAATGCAGTCCAGAGCGTCATCGCCCTGAAAACAGAATGACTTTAAACTTACAATGACGAAGATAAAATAGGCGCATTACAAGGCAGACTTTTCAGCAGCTCTTGTTCTCACAAAAATTAATCGTTCAATGGTCCAAGGTGGATCAAGAACTTGTAATGAACCAATTTTTTAGAGGCGCTTGTGCAACTACAATTATTAAACGAAAAAAATCTAGCTAAGCAGTTAGACTTATCTGTTGCTAAACTCCGTAGAGACCGATTTGAGAAACGTGGACTACCTTATACAAAAATACAAAAGGCTGTCAGATATGATCTTGAAAAAGTAAAAAAATTCTTGGAGGAAAACTCAGTTTAGAAAATAAAAAAGAGGGCAAAGGTGGTTCGCCCTCTAGGAAAATCTTAAATGTATAATAACATTTATCGTGGTCAAAAGCCACAACTACAAGACTTTGTTTCTGTTTTACCGAGCAGTAATAAAATAATTAAAACGGGTAAGGATTGCATTGTAACTAATTGTGTACACCCGAGCCATGAGGACAAAAATCCAAGCATGGGAATTAAACAAGGTAAGACTCAAGTTATTGTTAGCTGCTTTTCTTCAGAGTGTAACAAACAAGATTTGCTTTCATATTTTTATGAGCGAATTCCTTACTACAAAAATAGAGGTGGTAAGTATGGACGATAAACAATTAAGTTTTAATAATTATAACGAGGCATTAATTTATGAATTGCTAACGGGTTATACTTATGAAGTAGCGAGGAAATTTGCAGAGAAGAGAAGAACTAAAGGCCTAAAAGATTCAGAAGAACAGGACGATTTAAAAGCTCTTTATTCTTTTATCCTGGAGCAAGAACGTGAGATCAAAATTTCTTTTGAACAGAACCTCAATAAACAATTAGACGTTTGGTGGCAGCAGAGAAAATATTGGGGGGATTGGAAATGAATAATATTATTCCAGACGACCTAGTTTATAATAAGAAAAATACTCTTGTTAAACCTGAGCCCGTACCTTCTTCAGACAATATGTGGAGAGATATTTTCTTTATTGATAAATATAAACATCAGTATTGGTGGTATGTTAACTCTAATAGTGAAAAACTATTCATAGTTAAAAGGCTGCTAAAAAAAGACGGAGGTAAAACTTTCCAACAAGGTTCATACGCTAGTGGTAAGTATCACAAAGAAAATCTTTGGACTAAATTACCAGACTTCAAACTTCCTTTATATCGTCTAGACGAATTGGTTAAGACCGATAAAGAAACAATACTAATTGTTGAGGGAGAGAATACTTGTGAGGCAGCGCAACAGCTGCTGCCAGATTGTTTTGTTACAACTTATTCAAGTGGTGTAACGAATTATCTTAAGTCTGATTGGTCTATTTTAAAAGGTTTTAAAGATAAAAAGATAGTGCTGTGGCCCGATAGTGAAGATCGTAAAACAGGTATAAAACATTTTACTAATCTTTGTTTATATTTGAATGACGAGTATGATCTTAACGCTACACTTGTTAATGTCCCCTCTTATGCTGAAATCATATCGCTGTTTAAAGGAGACTTCCAGAAAAACAGTTGGGATTTAGCTGACACAATTCCTGAGAGCATTGACGTTAAGGAATTAATTGCAGCTGCAGCTAAACCAGAACCAGAACCTGATCTGCCTTTTAGTAATATTGAGGATTACTTAGATAATTATATTTATATTCGTAATCTTGGAAATAGATACTTCGATAAAAGTAAGAGGAAGATAACAACCCAGGAAGAAATAAATAATTTATTCTTAAGGTCCAAGGGCCGTGGTTCTTTTACCTCAGGTAAAGCTCATGAGTGGTTTCATTTAAACAATATACCTTTTGTTGACGGCACAACATTTTATCCAAGTGATAAAGAAATGATTGAGACAAGAGGTCAGACATTAATGAATCTTTATACTCCTCCTAAGTTTAAATCCTTGGGCGAAGTTCCTGGAATAGAGGATAAGATTTCTTGGTTCCTAGATCATGTAAAATATTTATGTTCTGATAACGAAGAAGCCTATCAAATATTATTAAACACAATAGCTTGTGCAGTTCAAAGACCTCATGAGAATAGAACCTGGGCGCTGTTATTGCATAGTGGTCAAGGAAACGGAAAGCAGATTTTCTTTGAGGTGCTATCTACTTTAGTTGGTAGAAGTAATTGTTATTTTATAAAACTCTCACAGTTATATTCTAAATTTAATTCTTTCTTAACGTCAGCAAATAATCTTTTTGTTAAAGAGGCTAACAGTAAAGGTAGTGAAGACAACCAGTCTATTGCTACATTAAAGGAATTAATTACTGAGGATATTCATACAGTAGAATTTAAAGGAAAAGATTTTCTGCAGCATGAGTGTCATTATAATATTTATTTATCTTCTAACGATAGTCAGCCAATAAAAGTAGAGAGAGACGATAGACGTATCTGTTTTGTATCTTGTGACAAACCTCCAAAAGATAGGAATTACTATACTGATATTTATGAAAATAAATTGAAAGACAGTAATAAGATTAATCAACTGTTTTATTATTTTAACGAGGTTCATAAAGTCCCTGCGGAATTTAATTTAAAATTTGCTCCTCATACTGTGTTTAAAGATTCCATTATTAGGGATAGCCAAACAGCTTATGAATATGAACTCAATAAAATAAAAGACAATAAAGTTATTGAGAGCTTTTTCTGGGACGTTGTTAATATTGATAAAGTTTATGACGATCTAGCGTGGTGGCGAACTGACGACAACAGGTCTTATAAAAATCCTTTTGGAGATAAGCAGATAACTAAAAAACAAATCCGTAATACTCTTATGAAAGGAGGTGCTGTACCTTTTAGACATTATGCTGTTCCGTCTTATGGCGATAGCTTTTCAGATATACATTCGAGAGGACATTATCTCATAATAAGAAATCATGAGCAGTGGCGTGACGCTAATATCCAACAGCTTAGAGATCATTTTAACGATCCTTTAATTAATCTTAGAAAAGCAAAAGAACTAAAGGACAATAAGGACCCACTAGGAGGCGAGGGTTATACAACTGAAAAAGAGAGAGTGGTCGGTAATAGAATTTATGACCAGATAATAAACAAACTTAAGGAAGATCAACTTCCTTACTAAATATTTAACGAAAGGCTAACAATGACTGACTACAAAGAAATAGATATATTTGATCCTAAGTATCTTTATCCCTCAGAAGTGAGAGAAGAGAAACCCCAAACTAAATCTGAGCTGAGGCAGCAGTATCAAAAAGCTGCAAAGGAAAGATCAGATAAAAGAAAAGTAAATCATATCAGAGCAACTGACACATATGTTCAAAGCATAGAGAACGAGCTTGTTAACGCTAGGGTTTATTTATCAGTTAAAAACTTAAAGGAAGATTTTAACGAATTCACAAACAAATATAAGGTTAATAAAAATGGCAAAGAAGACGATAAAGAAAAAAAGTAACGGAAAGAAAGCAGAGACTAAAACAAAGAAGACTAAACTTAAAAAGTCGGCTCGAGATAAGAAGATTGAAAAGCAGCACAACTTTGTAAAAGAATTTGATTTAGAATTTAGGAATCAATTTCCTAGCGCTATCGATGACGTTGATAAGTATATTAAAGCTCTTGAAGAAGGAGCTGAGAAATTGGCTCCAAGTTTTGAGTTAGAAAAAGATACTCAACTTATGAAAGCCTATCGTTATGGTTGGGCTGTTGGTTGGTCCGAGGGCAGCGCAACAGTATTAGAGAGAATTAAGGATATAAAAACAGATCAACAAGTTGAAGAAGACGAACTCGTTAATCAAATGACTAATAATAAAGTCTTTAAGTTTCTAGAAGAACAGAAAGCTATTGATCCAGATAGAAAGATACACAAGGACGAGGTTCTTGAGGCTAGTTACTTAACTCGTGCAGAACTAGCAGACGCGGGAATACAAAATATTGATCGCTACGATATAAATAAAAGACCAGATCGATTAGCTGACAGTAGATTTAAGGGTTGGTGGGAGGCTAATTGTGAACCTCAACCAGAGAGAGAGGGACAACTAACCTATGAAGACCTGGATCGTTATTCATATATTAATTTTTCTTCTGGTTATGGAACTAGTTTTTCTGAATTTGATAAATTTATTAAGGATTATTGTTTCTCAAGGAAGAGAGTAGGTTTTTGGCAAACAACAAGTGCGGGGGAATCATTATTCTGGTTTGACCTACTGGACGAAGAAGAACTAAACGCTAAAAATAAATCTATAAAAATAGATAGAGCCAAGAAACTATTAGAAGAAGAAGGAATTATTGAAAATATATAATTTTTTTATAATATTTTTTTAAATTATCATCCAATATCTATTTGAAGCCCTCTGTCTGTCTTCAACTCTATATACATACTCTTATATAGGGACTCCTATTCTGTATTTAGGGGGGTGGGGGGTAGTTAAAAAACCCAATCTCATATGACTTTAGGCTTAAATACCTAACCAAGTTGATGAACCCGGGTAAGTTACTCAAAAGACATTCGAGCCGAAGGCGAGAGCGAGGATAGGCCCATAGATTCAATTTTAGAATCGCTGAGTGGGTCTCTAAATCGAGTTGATTAATTGTTCGGAATAATAGTTTACAAGGAATCAGAATCAATCTGAATCGTTTGTGAATGAATTCTGAATCGATCTTGGTTGTGGATTCACGTGTGGATCACTTAGACATTCATTATTAATCAATTATGAGGTATAGTGGAGCAGAAATAGAAACAAGAAAGTGTTGAGATAGAAAGAGAAAAACGTAAAAGGAAAACCGCAAACGAGCAATCTGGATCTCGAGTCTTAGACTACGGATCTGGAGGTTAGGAGTTCGACTCTTCTCGAGCGCGCCAAAAAAATATGAAAATAATTGACAAAAAAATATCTGATATAAAGAAAAATGAAAAATTAAATTCTATTTTTCTAAATTCATTTAATAGTGATTTTAAATTAACCCTCAATATTCTTTCTACAAATTTTTTTCTCGATTCTCATAATTATTTTCCCATAACAGAAGATTTTCAAACATTCTCAAATTTTTTTTCTTGGGGAACTTCTCTTAAGTATGAAAATTTTTATTCGAAAAATTTTGAAGAGAAATTTAATGAAAACATAAATAATTTTAAATTATTATCTAATGTATTTGTGCTAGGCTCCAGTTCGGCAGATAATTATTATAGAAATATCATAACTTTTTTACCAAGATTATTTTTTAACAAAGAAAATAAAATAAAATTGGCCATTCACAGAAACAGTTCAAATAAATTTAGAAATTTAATTAAATTTTTGTGCAAAAAAATGAATGTAGAAGTTCAATTGATTTATTTGGATGATGGATTTTATAAATTTTTAAATTCGCGAATGCCTCAATTTTTAAATAAAAAAGAATCAATAGAAATTTTAAATACTATAAAAGCTAAAAATAAAATAATCAAAGGCAATAAATTTTTTATCAGCCGACAAAATTGTGGTGCTAGAAATTTAGTAAATGAAAGCGATGTTACAAAAAAATTAAAAGATTATGGTTATCAATCGATAGATTTAAACGATATGAGTATTTTAAAGCAAATTTTGATGTTCTCAAAAGCAGATACTATAATATGTCCTACAGGTTCTGGCTTAACTAATATAGTGTTTTGTAATCCTGGAACAAAAATAATAGAGATTTCTCCTATATATAATTTTGACTATGAAAATAATTTTAAGTTTAGATTTAGTCAAATAGCAAATTTTCTTAATTTAGATTATTACAGATTTTTTGCAGACCCTGTTAATATTATTGGTTCTGATAAAAATGTTACAAAGCTTATCTTATCTAAAGTCGCTGGAGAGAGTAATTATTTCAAAAATTTAATTTTAAATTTAGAAAAGATTGATGAAATAGGAAAAATTTAGCAACCTGATTTTTGACTTGAAATCGAAACAACGCTTAATTCATAAATTAGGTTATTGCAAAAATTTTTTTCAATATAGGACTGGTATAGATCATGTGTATTTAATTTGTCTGTTCTAGATAAAAAACTTAAATCCAAAAAATTATAGTTTTTATTTTTTTTATTAATAATAAATTGCTCATCGCTTAAGTTCAATCTTTTAGAAAGTATTTTCATTACATTTTCAATGTCCATTTGATTATCAATTAAATAATAATTCTTTGCTTGATTTGTGCTAAATATCATTGAACCTATTTCATCTTTAATTATTTTTGTTTCTATTTTTCTGCTAGAAGAAACTAAATTTATAAAATCTTCATAAATACTATCTACCATTTGCTGTAATTGGATTACCTCCTTTTCACTAGGTTGCCTAAAAGGATTAAAAATATCTTTAGAAATTCCAGCTGTATTCGAGTAAAGTTTTATACCGTTTGGAGACTCAACATATCCTCCCAAAAGTCCAGGAGATAGAGATGTGGGTGAATTATAATAAATCCAATCGGGCCCCTTTACTCCTATACTCCCTATAATTGCACCATAGTCTGCATATATTTTATCGCCTGAAAGAGAAATCCAGTATGCTCCGGATGCCAAAATATTTGACGAATGAAAGTATATTGGAATATTATAATCTTTCTTAAATTCTTTAATTATTTTATAGATTTTCTGTGTTGCTGATACTGAGCCACCTGGAGAGTCTATTGAGATGATCAAACCGACAATATTTTTTTTGCTTAATTCTTTCAAATAAGAGCGTATTAGAGATGGATATATTACTTTAAGGGAATTAAATATTTGAAAATTACTAATATTTTGAGGCTCTGAGATTATTGGCCCACCGATGTTCAGAAGGGCAATTTTCTGTTCTGACAGTTTATTACCTTTGTAATAAGAAAAATGTGACATATTTCTATCTGCGATAAAGTTAGAAATCAAACTGACTATTAAAAAAAAGATTAGTATGGCTGATAAAAAAGCTAGGATTTTTGAAAAAGTTTCAATGAAAACTCGCATAAATTTAACCTCATACATTTATATTGAAAATTAATAAGAAAATTATTAAAATTTTTTAAAAGCACCCTTGAATACACATGAATAATGCTTACATGACAAGCACTCTATGTATTAGAGTGCTTATAGAAAAACATTAATTTTCAATAACTTAATTTGAGGAAAAATATGAATTTTAAACCATTACATGACAGAGTGCTTGTAAAAAGAGTAGCATCTGATGAAAAAACGGCTGGCGGTATAATAATACCTGATACAGCACAAGAAAAACCTATGGAAGGTGAGGTCCTAGAAGTTGGATCTGGATCAAGAAACGAGAACGGAAAACTTGAACCATTAGACGTTAAAAAAGGAGATAAAATTCTTTTTGGCAAATGGTCAGGTACAGAAGTTAAGATGAACGGTGATGAATACCTAATAATGAAAGAATCTGATATTATGGGAATTATCACTTCAGGTAAAAAAAAGAAATAAATAATATTTAGTAAGAAAGGAATCGAAAATGTCTGCAAAAAATATATTTTTTGGAACTGATGCTAGGGCAAAAATGCTTTCTGGTGTTAATAAATTAGCAGATGCTGTTAAGGTAACTCTTGGACCAAAAGGACGTAACGTAGTTATAGATAAATCTTTTGGTGCGCCTAGAATTACCAAAGACGGTGTTAGTGTTGCTAAAGAAATAGAGCTTAAAGATAAGTTTGAAAACATGGGTGCACAAATGGTGCGCGATGTTGCAAACAAAACCAACGATCTTGCTGGTGATGGAACAACAACCGCAACAGTTTTAACTCAAGCTATTGCTGCCGAAGGATTTAAATCAGTTGCTGCTGGAATGAATCCTATGGATTTAAAAAGAGGGGTTGATTTAGCAACTGAAGCTATTGTTGCTGAGCTTAAAAAGAAATCAAAACCTATTAAAACTGATAAAGAAGTTTCACAAGTAGGAACAATTGCATCAAATGGTGATGTTGAAGTTGGTAAAATGATTTCACATGCTATGCAAAAAGTTGGCAAAGAAGGTGTAATTACCGTTGAAGAAGCAAAAAGCCTAGACACTGAATTAGATGTTGTAGAGGGCATGATGTTTGATCGTGGATATTTATCTCCTTATTTTGTTACTAATTCTGAAAAAATGATTGTTGAGTTAAATGATTGCTTGATTCTTCTTCACGAAAAAAAATTATCAAGTCTTCAACCAATGCTTCCATTGTTAGAATCTATAGTTCAATCAACTAAACCTCTGTTGATCATTGCTGAAGACATTGAAGGCGAAGCTCTTGCAACATTAGTAGTGAATAAACTTCGCGGTGGTTTAAAAATTGCTGCTGTTAAAGCTCCTGGTTTTGGGGATAGAAGAAAAGCTATGTTAGAAGACATTGCTATTTTAACTGGTGGACAAGTTATTAGTGACGACTTGGGTATTAAACTTGAGAGCGTGACCATAGATATGCTAGGTACAGCTAAGAGGCTAGTCGTTGATAAAGAAAACACAACAATAGTTCAGGGCGCTGGAAAGAAAAAAGATATTGAAGGTCGTTGCAATCAAATTAGAGCGCAAGTTGAAGAAACAACTTCTGATTATGACCGAGAGAAACTTCAAGAAAGGCTTGCAAAATTAGCTGGTGGTGTTGCTGTTATTAAAGTTGGCGGTGCTACAGAAGTTGAAGTTAAAGAGAAAAAAGATAGAGTTGAAGATGCAATGCATGCAACAAGAGCTGCAGTTGAAGAAGGTGTTGTCCCTGGAGGCGGTACTGCTTTAGCTTACGCTACAAAAGCTTTGGCTTCTGTAAAGGTAGCAAATGCTGATCAAAAGATTGGCCTTGATATTGTGAGACGAGCTCTTTTTCATCCCCTTCGACAAATTGCTGAAAATGCAGGCGTTGATGGAGCTGTTGTTGCTGGAAAAATTCGTGAAAGTAAAGATACGAATTGGGGTTATGATGCTCAAGAAGATAAATACTGTAATTTAGTATCTGCAGGTATTATTGATCCAACTAAAGTTGTTAGAACAGCATTGCAAGATGCTGCTTCTGTAGCAGGTTTGTTAATCACTACCGAAGCTATGATAGCTGATGCTCCAGAAGATAAGGCAGTTGGCGGCGGCGGTGGAATGCCAGATATGGGCGGCGGCATGGGCGGCATGGGCGGAATGGGCGGCATGGGCGGCATGATGTAGTTTATTTTTTAAATTTAAGTAAAGGGTCACTTATTTTAAGTGGCCTTTTTTTTAGATTAAATTATCAATATTCTTAGTAATTCTTTTATTATCTGGCTTTGTCATTGAAGACCAGGATTCTACTAAGCTTCCCGATCGATCAAATAAATATTTGTAAAAATTCCATTTAGGAGATTTATTGTATTCATCATTGATCCACTGGTACATTGGATGAGCATTTTCACCTTTTACACTTATGGGGCTGGATGTTATAAATCCAACATTATAATTTACGAGACATATTTTTTTTATATCTTCAGGATCTTCAAATTCTTGATTGAAAGAATTTGATGTAGTTGCTATGATTGTTAAGTCTGTCTTCCTATAAAGGGTAAATAAATTTTGCAAACCTTCATATTGAGGTGTGAATCCACATCTTGAAGCAGTATTTACTATTAATAATGGTTTTCCAATAAATGAGGATAGATCCACACTATTGCCATCAATATCTTTAAAGTTAAAGTCATAAATAGATTTATTATTAGCCATGATATTATTTGAGCTTAGTAAAAAAAATATTAAAAATAGGGATAAATTTATGTTTTTCATGATATCTCATTTATATTAATATGTTATAAATAGTATTTAAATGACAGAGTTCAATAAATTTTTAAAATTATTCAAAGAAGTCTGGTTAGAGGGTGTATTTGGAATTAATGCTTCTGAGATTATTATAGGATTGGTTATATTTCTAGCATTCTATGTTTTAAGAAGATTATTTGCTCGCTTGCTAATTAATCGTTTGAGTAAAATTGTTTTAAAATCAAAAAATCAAATTGATGATACAATAATTGATGTAATTGAAAGCCCATTAAAATTTTTGCCGGTTGTTATTGGTTTTTTCATTGCATCCTCATTTGTAGATTTTTCTAG
>Ga0209403_10007274_pt1 | contig 10972 bp, 15 predicted proteins | sample ArcticOcean_MG_C_8_FD_187440 | JGI IMG/M metagenome (GOLD analysis project Ga0209403, IMG submission 187440) | Marine microbial communities from western Arctic Ocean - ArcticOcean_MG_CB11_86 (SPAdes) (version 2) | ecosystem: Environmental > Aquatic > Marine > Oceanic | place: Arctic Ocean...
GGAATGGCAGACGCCGCTGTGGGCGATCTTCACCTTCACGTCACCGGGAGCCATGTCCCTGAGGGTCACGTCGTCGGCTACCACCAACTCCTCGGTCGGGCATTCCATGAGGATCGCTGCGAGCATCGGGGCTCCCCTTCGTCTTCAGGCATCGGGCTCGATGCCACCGTGGCCAACGTACCGGCCGCCGGTGGCGTAGGTGAAAGCGGACGGTTGTTAGTCCGGTGCGGGCACGGGGCTAGCGTCGGCGCGTGGACCTCAGGACGACCCGTTACGAGACCGTCGGCTCCACCGGCGTCATCTTCCTGTCCCGTCCCGATCGCCGGAATGCCTGGACCGGACGCATGCACACCGAGTACCGGTGGCTCCTGGCAGAGGCAGAGGCAGATCCGGCTGTCAGGGTCGTGGTGGTCACGGGCGACCCGGAAGGCGGCGCGTTCTGCGTGGGCGCCGACGCCGCAGCGCTCGACGGCCACATCGCCAAAGGTGGCTACGACCCGGGAACCAGCGCCGACATCCCGACGCCGGGCTACGGCGTGCATCCGGCGTTCGACGCCGACTTCGCCTACCACTTCGGCCTCTCCACACCGGTCGTGGCTGCCATCAACGGGGCCGCTGCAGGGGTGGGCCTGGTGCTGGCATGCTTCGCCGACCTGCGGTTCGCGGTGCCCGGCGCCAAGCTCACCACCGCCCACGGAAAGCTGGCCCTGCCGGCCGAGTACGGGCTCTCGTGGCTGCTCCCCCGCCTCATCGGCCTGGGACGCGCCAATGACATGCTGCTGACGAGCCGGGTGGTGATGACCGACGAAGCCCTGGGAATGGGTCTCGTGAATGGCCTCTCGGATGGTCCAGACGTGCTCTCGCACACTCTCGACTGGATCGAGGAGTTCCTCTCGCCCGTGGCCAGGTCCAGCCTCGCAGCGACCCGCCGTCAGGTCTACTCGGACCTCCATGGCGACGTGGCTTCGTCCGTAGAGGACTCGCTGGCGCTGCTGGACGAGCACATGCGGACCGCCGACTACGCCGAGGGGGTCCGGGCGCTGACGGAGAAACGGCCACCTGACTTCGCCTGAGCCGGATGGCCGGCACCTACGGCGGCGCTACCCCTCCAGGTTCCGATCGGAAACGACGATCCCGTCCTCGTCCGCCCACAACCACATGCCCGGAGACAGGTCCACTCCCCCGACGATCACCGGCACGTCCCTGTCCCCGGCGCCGCCCTTCACGCTCCGGCGGGGGCTGGTCCCCCTGGCCCGGATTCCGATCGTGGTACCGCGGAGCTCGCCCACGTCGCGGACGCAACCGTCCACGAGGATCCCGGCCCAGCCGTTGTCGTCGGCCATCTGGCCGAGGTTTCCCCCCACGAGGGCGCAGCGGGTAGAACCACCGCCGGCAATGACCAGCACCCGACCTGCGCCGTCCTCCTCCAGGGCGTCGCGCACCATGGAGTTGTCCTCGAAGACCGCCAGGGTGCTGACCGGGCCCGAGAACGAGGTGGCGCCGCCGTAGGAACCGAACGCCGCGTCCAGGACTTCGACGCCGTCACCGTGCCCATCGCAGATGTCGGCGGTGGGGATCACTCGGCCGATTCCCCGATGAACTCGTAGAGGCGCGACTTTGGTCGCCCCACGCAGGCCTCCAGCGGTCCCTCGCCCGAGATGTCGCCCCGGACCAGGATCGGCCGCTGCAGGAGCGCCTTGCGCCGGGCCAGCAACTCGACCACCGCTGCAGGGTCACCGACGTAGTCCTCCTCCACGAGCTCCAGCTTGGAGAACTGCGAGTCCTTCCTGACCAGGTCCTCGACGGGTCCGTCCATCCCCGAGGCGATGCGGGCCAGGAGCGCCTCGTCGGGCGGCTCCTTCATGTAGAGGACGACGTCCACTTCCACCCCGAGTTCCTCGGCGACCGCCAAGGCGTTCTTGGAAGCGTGTCAATGGGGGTTGTGGAAGACGGTCAGTCCGGCCATGTGTGGGCCTCCGTTCAACGGTCGGTCAGTCGGAGTCGGGGTGCTCGATGTGGGCCCTCAGGTGGGTGCCCGCCTCGTCGGTCCAGCCCTTGGATCGGGCGTAGGAAACCATTCCGGAGAAGCTCTCATCCCAGTCGGCGTCGGTCAGCCCGGCCAACCAGTGGCGGACGGCCGACTCCGCTATCCAGAGGTGGTCGACGTCGGGCCGGGTTCCCTCTCCCATCATCGCGGCAAGGTCGGAAACGGAGAACCCGCCCGGAGCCTCGACGTGGAAGTCGGTGAACACGGTGTGCTCATCGACCCGCACTGCGCCTGTCTTGTCGACCCGGATGATCATCCTCCCATCCCTCCCTAGAACCCGCGCCAGACGGGATCACGGCGCTCGCGGAAGCTGGCCAGTCCCTCCTGTGAATCCAGGGTGCGCGAGTTCAACTCCACCGCCCAGGCCTCGTTGTCCTCCAGCGTCCTGCGGTCGACATCCAGGGAGCGGTTCACCAGCCACTTGGTGAGCATGAGGCTCCTGGTCGGACCGGTGGCCAGGCGTTCGGCCCACTCGGTGGTGGCGTCCTCCAGGTCGTCGCCCGGGACGACCTTGTTGCAGAGCCCTATGCGAAGGGCCTCATCGGCGGGAATGTCCTCGGCGAAGAACATGAGCTCCCTGGCCTTCTGCAGGCCGACCAGGCGGGGCAGGATCCAGGCTCCCAGGCCATCGGGCACGAGGCCCCTGCGTGCGAAGACCTCGATGAACTTCGCATGGTCGGCCATGACCACCAGGTCGCAGCAGAGGGCGAGGTGGGCGCCAACGCCTGCGGCCGTGCCGTTGACGGCGGCGATGACCGGTAGCTCGCAGTCCAGGATGGCGGGCATCAACTTGAGTTGGCCGTCCAGCATCATCCGTCGCGCCTCGCCGACGGCCGACTCGGGGGCACCGTCGGGCCGCGGAGCGGTTTCGCGTGCCACGCTGATGTCAGCCCCCGAGCAGAACAGCTTCCGGCCCGTCGCCGTAATGACCACGGCACGTGCCTCGAAGCGGCCGTTCAACCCATTCAGGAGGGAGGCCATCCGGTCCCGCATCGCGGGTGAGATGGCATTGCCCTTCTCCGGGTTGTGGATGGTGATCCAGGCGACCTGGTTCCTGATCTCGAACCTGACCATTTCCTCCGGGCTGTCGCCCCGGGTCAGGTTCTCATCGGTGGTCATGGAACCGACGGTAGCCCGCCCCGGCACCGCCCCTACGATACGGGCAGCCCCCGGGTCGAGGTCCCGGGGGAGGCTCAGACCGCGTCGGAACCGCGCTCACCGGTCCGGATCCGGACCAGGTTGCCCACGTCGGTCACCCAGACCTTGCCGTCACCGATCTTCTCGGTGCGGGCTGCGGCCACGATGGCATCCACCACGCGGTCGGCCAGCTCGTCGTCGACCACGACCTCGACACGGGTCTTCGGCGTGAACAGGACCTTGTACTCGGTCCCCCGGTAGGTCTCGCTGTGCCCACCCTGGCGGCCGAACCCCTGCACCTCGCTCACCGTCATTCCCTGCACCCCGAGCGTGGCCAGGCTGTCCTTCACGTCGTCGAGCTTGAAGGGCTTGATTACCGCCGTTACCAACTTCATTTCCCGCCTCCGGTAGGTGATTCGTCAGCCCCGCTGTTGGCACCAACTGTTGATACATATCATGGCTTGTACCATTTGAGATGGCAAGTATCTGGCACCTTGGTGACATCTACTACCTATTTGTATCAATACGATACTCAATCAACCCACTAGGCTGGCCGCCATGCCCACACCATCGATCACCGAGTTCACCGATGCCTCGGGACGTCGTCGCCGCCTGGTGGTGCGGCTGGATCCGACGGCCGCCGTTCCCCTCTACGAACAGCTCCGAGCCCAGGTCTCGGTCATGGTCGCCGTCGGACACCTCGAGCCGGGATGCAGGCTTCCCACGGTCCGCCACCTTGCCGAAACGCTCGGGCTCGCCCCCGGCACCGTTGCCAGGGCCTACGGCGAGCTGGAACGCGACGGGACCCTGGTCGGGCAGGGCCGACGCGGCACCTTCGTGTCCGCAGAACCACCGCACTCGGAGCCACTGCGCCAGCGCCGGGAACGACTTGCCGGCGCTGCGGACCGGTTTGCGTTCGAACTGCGACAACTCGGGGTGGACGCCGACGAATCCCACCGACTCCTGGACCAGGCCCTCACCCGCACCGCTGCCGACGAGGCGGGCATCGGAGCATCGGCGAACTGACCTTCGGAGCCGGGCCCCGCCGCTGACCGGGCGACCCCACGGGGTGGCCGCAGGAATCCGACCTGCCAACCGGTCGGGTCGGGTCAGCCCCCGCTGCCGAACACCGGAGCCGGGTCTGGGGCATCCTGGATGGAACGGTGTACCGCCTCGCCCACCTCGGCCACATTGAAGCGGCGATCCCCGACAGAGGCCACCGGACCGTGCTGCCACCCGTCGCAGACGTTCAGGCTCCCGCCCGAAGCCTCGAACACCCGGCCGGTCACGTCACAGTCGGCGCTTCCCAACCAGACCATCAGCGGCGAGACGTTGGCAGGGTCCTTGTCGTCCCACCCGTCCGGCGCCTCCGACTCGTAGAAGACGCCCTCCGTCATGCGGGTACGGGCGTCAGGTGCCACGCCGTTCACGAGCACGCCGTACCGCCCCCACTCAGCCGCCGCCTGTACCACCAGCAGGGCGATGCCCGCCTTGGCCGCTGCGTAGTTCCCCTGCCCGATGCTTCCCATCAGGCCGGCGCCGGAGGAGGTCATCACGACACGCGCATCCACCTCGACCCCGGCCTTGGAGAGGTCCCTCCAGTGGGCGATGGCATGGCGGGCCGGAGCGAAGTGCCCCTTCAGGTGCACACGCGTGACCGAGTCCCACTCCTCCTCGCTCATGTTGGCCAGCATCCGGTCCCGCAGGAAACCGGCATTGCAGACCAGCGTGTCCAGGCGGCCGAAGGCTTCGATCGCCTGGGCCACCATGGCTTCAGCCTCTCCCCAGTCCGCCACGTCGGCGCCGTTGGCGACCGCTTCGCCTCCCATCGACCGGATCTCTGCGACCACCTCATGGGCGGGTCCTCTGGCCGGACCCTCGCCGTCCCGGGAGACGCCCAGGTCGTTCACGACGACCTTCGCCCCCTCCGCCGCGAATGCCAGGGCATGAGCCCTTCCAAGACCCCGACCCGCACCGGTCACGATCACGACCCGTCCCTCGCAACTACCCATCGACCCGACAGCTCCCGCCTCGTCCATCCGAAGATCCGTCACCAACCCTAGGTAACGCCATGAACGGGGCGGCCACCGGACCATGGCGACCTGACGTCACTGCTCAACCGGCGACCCGCACTTCACCGACGTGAACGCCGGAGTGGTTCACGAGTCGCGACGGGACCGGATCCGGGAGGCGGCCGCAGCGGGCCAGGATCCACTCCACCGCCACCTCGGCCGCCCGAGCAGCGCCGTCGCGGACCTTCAGGGCCAACCCGATGCCATCAGCCGGGACCACGGCACAAAAGACGCCCTCGGCCCCAGCCTTGACCACCGTCGCACCTGTGGAAGCCCCGATGAGGCGCGTGCAGGCCCGGGCGCTACCGGCCACGAGGAACGGCTCGCTCCGCATCGCCGATAGCAGACGGTGGGCCGATGAGCCGACAGGTTCGGCTCCGATGGTCGCCCATCCCGAGGCCAGTCTGTCCAGGGGCATCGACCAGACCGGAATGCCGCAGCCATCCACTCCAGGATGGGCGGCCGCCAGGTCCACACCGCAGGTACGTTCGATCCACGGGGTGACGTGGTCCGCCTGGAGCCGGTGGCCTGGGTCGAGGTAGCCGTCGAGCGGCAGGCCCAGGTGGCACAGGACCGTCAGGAACCCCGTGTGCTTTCCCGAGCAGTTGTTGTGTACAGCCGTGACCTGGCCACCGGCGGCGGCCAGGACGGCTGCGGCCGGGGCGGAGCTGGGAATCTGTGCCCCACAAGCGAGGGCGGAGGAGTCCACGCCCAGCCGTGCCAACCACCCGGCGACGGCATCCACGTGGCCCGGCTCGCCTCCATGGCTGGCACACGCCAGGGCCAACTCGACATCGGTGAGGCCGAAGGCGTCGGCGGCGCCGGTGGAGACCAGCGGCAGGGCCTGGATCGGCTTGATGGCCGATCGGGGCATGACCGGGCGGGTGGCGTCACCCCATGCCTCCACGATCCGGCCGGACGTGTCGACGAGGACGACGTCCACCTCGTGAAGGCTCTCGACCTGCCCGCCGCGGGTCACCTCCACGAGGAGCGGCCCGCTCATGCCGGGTTCACCCTCTGATGGTCTCCACGGAGTCGATCATGGCAGCACCTGAGCCCCGGGGTCCATGCACCAGGGCATGCAACCGGTCGATGGTGCGGCTGGCCGTCGTCTCGAAGAGGGCAGGCACCACCGCATGGACGGCGGCAGCCAGTGCCGCGGCTGCCAGCAGGCCCGAGGTGGAGAGCGCTGAACGGGCGTGCTCCGCCCAGGACTCGCCGACGGTGGCCGGGTGTTCGGTGAAGATATCGGTGATCGCCATGAACAGATCGTACGCAGATCCAGACAACCGCATCCTGCGTTCTAGCTCTGGATCCAACCATTTTCGCATTGATCACGCTCTTTACTATCTATTTTTGCACTATTCTCTCTTCATGGATGAGATCGATCGGGACCTGCTGCGCCTGCTCCAAGAGGATGGGACGCTCTCGGCGAGCGAGTTGGGCGAAGCCGTAGGGCTGGCAGGCACCTCCTGCTGGCGACGGGTCCAACGGCTCCATCAGCGGGGGGTGATCACCCGGAGGGTGGCCCTGGTGGATCCGGCAGCGGTCAACCTCAGCGTGGCCGCCCTGGTCGAGATACGGACCAACGACCATTCGGCGGCCTGGCTGGACCGCTTCACAACCGGAATCAGCGAGTTCCCTGAGATCGTCGCCGCCTGGCGCACCAGCGGCGAGGTCGACTACATGCTCCGGGTGCTGGTTCCGGACATCGCCACCTACGACGCCTTCTACAAGCGGCTCATCCGTCGCGTGGACCTGTTCGACGTCCGCACGATCTTCGTGATGGAGGAACTCAAGTCCACCACGGCGGTTCCGCTGGACTACGTCTTCGGGGACCGAACCCCGGGAGTCCGCCGGTCGCTCAGCGGGTGACCCCGACCACGGCGCCGGAGGTGGCCTGCACGAGGTCCCTGGGCTTCACCGGAAACACCGAGTTGGGAGTCCCGGCGGCCGCCCAGACCTCGTCGAAGTCCATGAGGTGTGGGTCCACCACGGTCCGGAGTGGAACGGTGTGACCGAGCGGTGGGGTCCCGCCGATGGCGAACCCCGTAGCGGCCCGCACCTCGCTGGCTCCAGCAATCCGTATCTCGGTGCCCAGGTAATTGGCCAGGCGCTCCTCGTCCACCCGCCGGCCCCCGGAACAGAGGACCAGCACCGGTCTGACGTCCGCCATGAACACCAGCGACTTGACGATCTGGTCAACGTGGCAACCCACGGCCGCCGCCGCATCGGCTGCGGTCCGGGTTCCCTCGGGATAGCTGCGCACCTCCACCTGGAGGCCGGAGGCCTCGGCCTCCTCGGTGAACCTGGCGATGGCATCGGAACGACGGCCCATGCTCGATCGACTCCTCGGTTCAGGGTGGGATTCCGGGCCCGACGATCAAGTCGTCACCCGGACGAATGCTCGTGGTGGATCCTACGCTGCCTCCGGCCGATCAACCCAGTCCGGTAGCCGTTCCGGAGACGGGCCACGCACTACCGTCCAGCCCATGGCCGACCGAATCCTCCTCTACCACAACCCGGGCTGAGGAAAGTCCAGGGGCGCCCTCGGCATTCTCGAGGAGCGCGGCGTCGAGTTCGACTCCATCGAGTACCTGAAGGACCCACTGGACCGGACGACCCTGGAATCGATACTCCGCCTTTTGGACGGCCCGGCGGCGGACCTGGTCCGACGGGACGCAACCTTCGAGGAACTGGACGTGGACCCGGCACGACTGCTCGACGGCGGGGCTGTAGTCGACCTCCTGTTGGAACACCCGGCGTTGATGCAACGCCCCATCGGCGTCCGGGGCGGGCGGGCCATCATCGCCCGACCATCCGAGCTGATCCTCGACCTCCTCGACGGCTGAGCACCAGCCCTCCACCCGGATGCTGCCGCTGACCATCTCGAAAGCCGCCCGACGCTTCGGCGACCGGGCCGCCTTCCGGTTGCCGTCGGGTGCATCCATCTCCTACTCGGACATCGACCGGATATCCGACGAGGTGGCTGCAGGCCTGGCGGCGCGCGGCCTGGGTGAGGGCGACGTCCTCCTTCTCTCGCTCCCGTCAGGCCCGGAGTACGCGGTGGCCTATCTCGCCGCCGCCAAGATCGGAGCCGTCACCGCCGGCGCCAACCCCCGGCTCAGGGCCCGCGAACGGGGCCTCGTGGCCGCCACGGTAGACCCAACCCTTGTCCTGGCAACCGAAGCCCTCGCCGGCGGGCTTCCGGACGATCTGGAGGTGGAGCTCCTCACCCCGACCGAGGACCCCGGTCGCATGCTGGACGCACTCCGGGTGGCCCACCACAGCGTCCCGAACCTCGCAGAGGACCCCGGGCGTGCCGTCTGCATCTGCTTCACATCGGGGTCCACAGGCGACCCACGTGGCGCCTGGTTCACCAACCGCCAGCTTTCAGCCATCGCGGAGATGGACACGGGCGGGGCCTGGGGATCCGGCGGACAACTGGTGGCGGGAACGGCGTTCGCCCACGTCGGCGTGATGACGAAGCTCCCCTGGCAGCTCGCCTCGGGCGCCACCATCCACGTCATGGACCGGTGGGACGCCGGGCGCCTGCTCGACCTGCTGGAACACCACCGCCTTCCGGCGGTGAACGGGGTGGCAGCCCAGATAGCCCTGCTGCTCCGACACCCCGAGTTCGACGACCACGACCTGTCCAGCATCCGCGCCATCGTGGTGGGTGGCGGCCCGTCACCTCCGGCACTCGTCCACGAGGCCCGGCGGCGATTCGACGCCCCGTACTCCATCCGCTACTCGTCCACGGAGTCCGGCGGCATCGGGCTGGGCACATCCCTGGAGGCCGACGACGACGAGGCACTCCACACGGTCGGCAGGCCACGTTCCGGGGTGGAGGCCGAGGTGAGGGGAGACGACGGCCGACCGGTTCAGCCCGGTGAGGTCGGAGAGATGTGGCTCCGGACGCCCAGCGCCATGTCGGGCTACTGGGGGGATCCGGTGGGAACCACCACCACCCTCGTGGAGGGATGGCTCCGAACCGGCGACCTGGCCAGCGTGGACCCGGCCGGCTGCCACCGACTGGCCGGACGAGCCTCCGAGATGTTCATCCGTGGTGGCTACAACGTGTACCCGCTTGAGGTCGAAGCCGTGCTGGGCACCCACCCCGGCATCGACCAGGTGGCCGTGGTACCGCGCCCTGACGACGTGCTGGGCGAGATCGGCGTTGCGGTCGTCGTACCCAGCAATCCCGACCGACCGCCCACGCTGGACCAACTGGTCGCCCACGGCCGATCCGACCTGTCCTCCTACAAGTTGCCCGCGGCAGTCCGGATCGTCGACAGGCTTCCCCTCAACTCCGGTGACAAGTTGGATCGCAGGGCACTCGCAGCCGAGGAAGCTGGCCAGCAGGCAGACGGCTGACCCGGCGGGATCAGCGTCGGGGACGTCGCCCTCCGGCGCGACGTCGACTCCTGTCGACCTCGCGCTCCCGCTGTACCTCCAGTTCCGAGCGCAGGGCCCTATAGCGGATGACCCTCCTGACGTCGACCCGGCCGGCCGCCACCTCGGCCAGAACCGCGCAGTCCGGCTCCGAAAGGTGGGCGCAGTCATTGAACCGGCAGTCGGCGGCACGTTCCTCCAGGTCGCCGAAGACCCTTGCCAGGGACTCCTCGGCGTCCCAGATCCCCACTGCGCGGATCCCTGGCGTGTCGATCAGCAGTCCCCCGGCGGGCCGGAGGATGAGTTCGCGGCTGACCGTGGTGTGGCGGCCCCTCGAGTCACTGGAGCGGACCTCTCCGGTTTCCAGCAGGTCCTCGCCGATCAGGGCGTTCACCAGGGTCGACTTGCCGGCACCCGACTCGCCCAGCAGGGCCACCGTCCTGCCCGGGCCCATCAGCGCCGCCACCTCCCCGAGCCCTTCATGGGCGCCTGAACCCATGCCCACGGTCAGCACCCGGACCTCCGGAGCCAGGGCCGAGACCACGGCCGCCACCTCCACTGCCTCCGCCGCGTACCTGTCGGCCTTGGTCAGCACCACGGCCACCTCGGCCCCGCTGTCCCAGCCAACCACGAGGAAGCGTTCGAGTCGTCCGGGCGGCAGCGGTCGATCCAGGCCGTGCACGATGAGGACGAGGTCCACGTTGGCGACGAGTACCTGCTCCACCACCGCCTCGGAGGGATCCCGGCGCGACACCGTGTTGCTCCGATCCAGGACCCGGCCGATCACGGGCCCCAACTCGGGATCATCCACTACCACCACCCAGTCGCCGGTCGCCGGCGCCAACACGTCCTGGGCGCGCTGCGAGTCCGAGATGACCCGGACCCGACCTTCGACGGCAATGACGTCGCACTCGCCGCGGTCGACGCGCACGATGCGGCCCAGCCGACCATCGGTCGGCACCGGTCCGCCGCTCCACCCGTACCGGTCCAGGTCGATGCTCATCACCCGGATGCTAGGAGCCGCGGGTACCGGTACCCGCCTGCACCACGGCGCAGTGGACTTCAGCCCAGCCGCAGGGTCTCGAGGGGTTCCAGCCTGGCCGCCTTGGTGGACGGGTAGAGGCCGGCCACCACCGCCACGCCGACTGATACGAGGGCCCAGCCGGCCAGCCCGACCACGGACAGGACCATCGTGTAGCCGCGCTGCTCGGCCACGCCCCACACCACGCCTGCTCCCACGCCGGCTCCCACGATTCCACCGAGCACACCCACCACCAGGGCCTCGAACAGGAACTGGATCGCGATGGTGCCGCGGCTGTGT
>Ga0209403_10007279_pt1 | contig 10966 bp, 15 predicted proteins | sample ArcticOcean_MG_C_8_FD_187440 | JGI IMG/M metagenome (GOLD analysis project Ga0209403, IMG submission 187440) | Marine microbial communities from western Arctic Ocean - ArcticOcean_MG_CB11_86 (SPAdes) (version 2) | ecosystem: Environmental > Aquatic > Marine > Oceanic | place: Arctic Ocean...
CTGAAACTACTCGGTCCTCAAGAAATCGAATCTAAGATTCCTCTATTCGAACCATTCTGAATCAAACGCTAGGCTCATCGGGTACCACCAGTCGTCTTCGTTTGCCTGCGGAACCTTCTGTTGGTAGGTCGACATGAGGTCGTTCCACTCTTCGGCTCGCTTCGAGGCTGTGTAGCCCTGGAAATCGCGTCGGGGATCGAAATCATCGGGAACCGTGCAGTACATGAACAGGTGATTTCCACTTCGGAAAATCTCCATGCGTTCGATTCCGATGCCTTTGAGCGCTTCGATCACTTCTGGCCATACTTTCCTGTGGTACTCCTCGTACTCGGCGATGATCTTGGGATCGTCTTTGAGATCGAGTACTTGGGCGATCGACTTGGACATTTGTGTTTACTCCTGAGTTTTTGGTGTATCTGGCGTATTCGGGCGGTGTGCCACGGCTGGTAACTGATTTTTATGGGCGCGTAGCCTACACTCTGCGCCATCGAAACAATCAGTTCAACTGGAGGTTGGGTATGCAACGCGTCGGATTCGAAATGAAAATCCATCCCGAAATGGTCGAAGAGTACAAAAAGGCGCACGATGAAATCTGGCCTGATATGTCGGAAGCGCTGGTACGCCACGGTTGGCGCAACTACACGATTTTCTTCAGGGAAGACGGCACGTTGTTTGGCTATGTCGAATGCGACGAGTCACACGAAGCCTCGCAGGCCGGGATGGCGAAAGAAGAGGTCAACCAGCGATGGCAGGATTTCATGATGCCGTATTTCCAGTTGCCCGACGGCGAGCATGCCGATGAAAACATGACCTCCTGGCGAGAGGTATTCCACGCCGACTAGGGATAGAAACTTTTAGGCAGAAATACCTCAATTAACCATGACCAACGCACACCGTCTTACCTCTGATTCAATCGAAGTGCCCGGCGCACTAGAAGCGATCGAAACTTATTTCGATAAGGGCTGGTCCGATGGGCTGCCCGTTGTTCCACCCACGCCTGAGGCGGTTTCGACGACTCTTGAAGCTGCGAATCTTTCGCCAGATGCAATTCTTGGCATCGAGCCGGTGAAGGGCGCGGTTATCACCGCAGAAAAAGCGGCGATCAACGCTGTCATGGCGGGATGCAAGCCCGAATACATGCCCGTGGTTGCTGCGGCAGTGGAGGCGATCACCGCGCCAGAGTTCAATCTGCACGGGATAACCGTCTCGACGATGGGCGCGGCGATCCTGCTTGTTATCAATGGTCCGATCGCCAACGAACTGGAGATCAACTCAGGAGTTTCGGCGTTCGGGCCCGGTCATCGTGCTAACGCGACTGTTGGCCGTGCGATCAGGTTAATCGTAATGAATGTGCTTGGAACTCGCAGTGATGACGGTCTCGATAAGGCGACTCTTGGCCACCCCGGCAAGTACACATGGTGCATCGCTGAAAATGATCAGGCTCGACCTGAAAAATGGGAACCAATGCACGTTACCCGGGGTCTCGAAGCAACCGACAGTTCGGTAACCGTCTTTTCCGGACTCAGCGGTGCCCAGTTCGGCGATCACGCATCGAACACTCCTGAAGGGATACTCAACTCCTTCGCTGAACGGCTCTACCCGCTTGGACCCCAAGTCACCGAAGTAATTCTGGCGATCTGCCCCGAACACGCAGCGCATTTCGACCGAGAAGGTTGGAACAAAGAGCAAGTAGGTCAGTACCTGTTCGAAACAGCTAGAAAATCCGCCGCAGAGTGGGGCGAGATGGGGCTGGCAGTCGGACCCGGAGACAAACCATCAGAATCACGTGATCCCGACGAGTCGGTAAGCGCTCTCAAGTCTCCCGAATCGGCAATTCCCGTTGTGGTCGGTGGCGATGGCGGAGCTTGGAGCGCAGTTATTCCAACATGGTCACTTGGGTCACGATCTAAGGCTGTAACTCGAAAAATCAAGACAAACGGGTAACATGTCATCTCAGGAGACATCAATGGCACCAGAAAATAATGGCACACCGTTCCGAGTTCTAGATCCCACGGCAACCCAGTCGATCGCAACCGACGGCATGGCTGAGCGACCCGAGTCGCTTGCTGGAATGCGAGTGGGCCTGCTTCGCAACGACAAGCTGAACTCAGAGCCGCTTCTCGATGCCATCTACGACGTGCTTGCCGAGCGATTCGATGTTTCGAGTGCTTACAGGGTGAATAAAGGCGATGCTTCACGACCTGCCGAGCCGGAGTTTCTGAGCGATTTCTCGAACGAAGTCGACGTGGCATTGTTGGCCAACGGCGACTGAGGAAGCTGCTCGTCGTCCAGTGTGTACGACTCAATGAAGCTCGAAGCCCTCGGCGTCCCGGCAATTGCGATTTGCACCGAGCCGTTTAAATCGGGTGCCCAGGCAATCGCCAATCTCGGCGGCATGCCCGACTACCCGTTTGCGCTGATTCAGCATCCGATTGGCAGTCTCACACCCGAACAGATACGGGAACGAGCCAAAGAAGCTGCCCCGCAGATAATTGGTTCACTTCTAGCGCGCCGAAAGTAGCGTTCAACGGTAGGCACCCGTTCTCCCTCCCAGCCTGGGAGGTAGTTAGAGGGTGGGTCGGAGCGTTCGCTGGGTAGCTGGGCGTTGGATATGGGCTCCACGCCGAGAACGCAGTCATATTCCCCGCATCCCGCCCCCGCCGTGCATTCCCCCTAAGAATCGTTTTGTTCGCTTAGCCACTTGTGCGGCAGCTACCGATATCATCGGTCAAACGTCTTTATTTTGAAAAGCTGGGCCGATGATCGCGGCCGTTGCCGAAGTGCCGAATGACCTGGAAACTATCTGCTTTTGCCGATGAAATTGGTTCTGATCCAGAGCTGCAGTTCTCGACTCTGGAAAAACTGGGCGTCGGCGAAATCCAGTTGCGGGGCGCCTGGGGCAAGAACGTCATGGAGTTATCGACCCGAGAATTGGCAGATCTGAAATCGATTGCTGAGTCGCACGGTCTGGGATTTCACGGAATCGGTAGTCCCCTGGGTAAGTTGAATATCTCAGAAGATGTCCAGACGTCGATTGACGGTGTTCGGACGGCTGCAGCGGCTGCCCATGCTGTTGGTTCTGAACGGGTCAGGGTGTTCTCCTTTTACTACGACTCGGGAGTTTCTCCCGAAAGTATTCACTCGCAGGTGATCGATCGTTTGGGTTCGATGCTTGAAGTGGCGGAGCAGTCGGGTGTGACCCTGATACACGAGAATGAGAAGGACATTTACGGTGATACGGGTGACCGTTGCCTCGATCTCGCAGTGAACTTGCCTGCGCTCGGGCACTGTTTCGATTTCTCGAACTTTGTTCAGTGTGATGAAGACACCCTGGAGTGCTGGAACAAGCTACGTGATTATGTCGTTTACTTCGATGTGAAAGATGCGATTGCCGGGAGCGGAGTCGTGGTGCCGGCGGGTGAAGGCGATGGTCGGTTCGTGGAGATATTCCGTGAAGCGATCAGCAGCGGATATAACGATCGGTTCAACCTCGAACCGCATCTTTCGACTGGTGGGCAGTTCGGAGGATCAACCTTGCCTGAACTGTTCGAAGTCGCGGTCGATGCGCTGAACCGGGTCCTGGTTGAAGCCAGTTCGGGTACCAGCGAATAGCCAGATGCCGTTCAACTGGTGATCTTGTCGAACAATTTCGCCAGGATCGCCGCGATGTAGTCCGAACACTTTGGTTCCACCAAATCTTCATACAACTGCTGGATCAGCCGTCCGCCTTGAGTGAAACGTAGGTGGCGACCTGATATTCCGTGTGGACGCGTAGGCATTGGTCGGTTTCAGCCAGGCGCTCAAGTCCGGCTGCCAGCGCTGCATCATCGCCAGCGAACCCCTCGGTCCTCGGTCGGGTGATGTAGCTCGCCCAATCATCGGTCGACTCGACGTAATCGATGCGTTCGTACGTAAAAAACGATTCCCGCTCAAACAGGCCAAGATCGGTTGTTCGCGCCAGAACTTTCTCGCTGGATGTTATGTCCGGGAAGAATGAACTCGAACGCTTGATCAGGCCGATGCTGACCCACTGGCCCGATTGCTCCAATTTCAGATTTTTGTGGGTAGCCACCGGATGAATGTCGACCAAGTAGCCGCCTTCACGCAGGCCGGAGTGAATGTTTTTCAGAGCGTCGCCGACGCCCTCGGAAGGAATTCATCAGAGCGATAAAGTGAGAAACGCAGAGTCGAATTCGCCTGGCTTCAGATCGATCGTGCAAACATCCTCGACTCGATACTCCACATTGTGAAGTCCGTATTTCTCAGCGCGCTTCAAGGCACCCGAGATGGCGTCTTCGTCGGTATCGATAGAAAGAACGGTCTTCGCCTGCTTCGAGATCATCGCGGTCATACGACCGTCGCCACTGCCGACCTCAAGCACTCGCATTCCAGAGAAATCTACCGCCCCTGCGATCATCCCCGGTTCTGCACTGGCGGGATCAATTCTCATCACTCGTTTCCATCCTCAAAATTATTCGCAACGAACCAGAAGCTCGACCTATCGACTCAGCCGGGCTACGCCCAATCTCTCAGAGAACGTGTCGCCGATACCCGCCGGTCGATGATGAGATGTTACGTGAGATACTAACCGCCTCTACACCCATCGTCCCCATAACCATGCCCATCTGGCTAAACTGTGCCCAGTCAGCTTTAAACACCAACTTGACCAACCCCGGCAGCCTCCCAGAAAGTGCAATACGTTGCTCCCACCATTTATCGATACGCATCACCACCTCTGGGACCTCGAAAACAACCCTTACCCGTGGTTGACCGATCCGATCGACCACTTTGTTGGTGACTACTCGTCGATACAGAAGTCGTGGCTGATTGGTGACCTTAACGAAGGCGCCAAAAACATGCCCCTCGTGAAATCTGTTCATGTTCAGGCTGAATGGGATCACGATGCCGATCCTGTTGGCGAGACAGCATGGTTGCAAGGCGTTGCAGACGATCCGGGGTCGAAGGGCATGCCGAACGCCATCATCGCCTATGCAAACCTCTCTGATCCAAACGTTGAAGGTGTACTTGAACGACACGCCGAGCACGCTAACTGGCGCGGTATTCGCCACATGCTCAACTGGTCGGACGATAAGCCGAACTTCCGATTTGCAGAAGCGGGCGACCTGATGAGCGATCCTCAGTGGCTCTCTGGATTCAGGTTGCTCGAAAAGTTCAACGGCTCGTTCGAGGTGCAGATCTGGCCCTGGCAGCTGCAGGAAGCAGCGAAGCTGGCGAACGACATACCCGAAGTTCAGCTCGTTCTCGGACACGCGGCCATGCCAATAGGTCGAACTCCCGGTGAACTTCGCGAGTGGCGAAAAGGCATCGAAGCTTTTGGAACCGCCCCGAACGTCTCGGCGAAGATCTCGGCGCTCGGAATGCTCGATCAAAAGTGGACCACCGAGTCGATCGCACCGTTCGTGCTCGACATGATCGACATACTCGGCGTCGACCGCTGCATGTTCGCCTCGAACTTCCCCGTGGACTCGATATTCAGCGATTACGAAACGCTCTGGAACGCGTACAGCGACATAACGTCCGACTTTTCCGATTCCGAACGGGCAAAACTCTTCCACGACAACGCTGAGAAGTACTACAGAATCTAGGCCACTCAAAATTGATCCAGGCAAGCTACGTTCAACTATCCGACGGTCGGCAAATTAGATCTGGTTCGACACGTATGAAATTCAGAACCCATTGACCCAGCAAGTTTCAGAATCGGTCGATAGTCCGGGAGATAGCCAGAATCCGTGGATTCCGTTCACGGCTATCGGCATTTCGCTGGTCACGATGGTGGCGAGCATGTCGATGACGAGTGTCGCGTTGTCCGACATAGCGGATCATTTCGACGTGACACTTGGTTCGGTCGCGTGGGTGATCATCATTCAGGGTTTGACGATCACCGCACTGATGATGCCGATGGGCAGGCTGGGCGACATCATCGGCCGCAAAAAAGTTCATCTGGCTGGTCTTGCCATGTTCGCAATCGGAATGGTGTTTACGGCCACAGCGCCCAGTTTTGGTGTCTTAATTGGGGCCCGAATCGTATCGGCAATCGGAAACTCGATGCTCCAGTCGGTCGCGACGGGGATGACGCTATCAGTATTCAAGTCGAGTGACCGCGGGAAAGCTCTCGGCATGCAAACCACGATGGTTGCGATCGGTATGGCTACAGGACCAATAGTTGCTGGTCTTATCCTCCAGTTCTTTTCGTGGCAGGTGATTTTCTGGGCTCTACTCATCCCAATCGGGATAGCGGTTGTCTTCAGCATCAAGGTTCTCGATGAGGCGAGAGTTAGCAGGGGTATGGCCGCTAAAAAACCGCCGTTCGATTTCGTTGGTGCGGTGGTTTCGGCGGTTGTGGTTGTTCTCGCCGTAATCCTCATCAACAACCCGCTCAAAATGGCGGTCGTGTCGCCACTAATGATCGGTGGAGCGGTAACGGCGGCAGTTCTGTTTGTTTTCTTCATATGGTGGGAGCTGCGTTCCGATTCGCCGATGTTGGATCTCAGGATGTTCAGTAATCGGGTGATGAGCATAGGTTTGTCTGCGCGGCTATTCGCGTTCCTGGGATCGTCAGCGACGTTCCTGCTGATGCCGATTTATCTGATCAGTATCAGGGGATTCGAGGAGGCTCTTGTGGGCGGTATTTTGTTCCTGTCCCCGGTGGGAGTGGCCATTGCTGCGCAATTATCTGGTCGACTCGGTGACAGATTCGGTACGAAGCCATTCCTGATTATTGGTTACTCCGCCACAGCAATCGCTGCTGGCGCATTTGCTTTTGTCACAGCCGATACTCAAGTCTGGATCGTGATGATCATTTTGTTTATGAGCGGTGTAGGCATGGGCACATGGAATGTCACGAGCAACAGCGTCATCATGGGTGCTGCACCGAGTGCCGCAATGGGTGTTGTCGGGGCACTGACCAACTTGATCCGCAATGTTGGTACCGTCATTGGGCAGGCTGTGATGACGACGGTCATTGTTGGGGTGATGATCAGCCGAGACGTTGACATTCCGCTGAGTAAAGTTTCTGAGAGCGGTGAGGCGACCCTGGCTTACATGGCAGGCTGGCGCATAGCGTTTGGAATCGCTACCGTGTTCATCCTGATTGCGTTAGCGCTGTCTTTCGCTATCAAGACGCGACAGGATGTGGAGGCAGATGAGTCTCCTCCCGCTTCGGGTTCGGTTCCGGCGAAGTAAACTACCGACCGTCCCGAAGCTAAGCTATTCGATACAGTCAGCTTCACCTTGTCCTGACTGACCCCTGGAATCGCCGTCGCAGGCGTCGAAGAAAGAGTGCAATCTGAACCGATGAAAGTTCAAGCGATTTACCACACAGGCTTTATTGTCGAAAACCTTGATACAGCCCTCGATTTCTATAAAAACGTACTTGGGATGACGGTCGAGCGTGAACCCACGACGGTTGAGACACCTTGGATTTCAGAGGTTGTCGGATACGAAAACGTGAAGATGCGCCAGGGTTACGTTGGGGTTGGCGATGGACACTCGATTGAGCTTATCGAGTACATGCGCCCAAGAGGCGAGATGCGGTCTGACCAGTTCGATCGTAACCGCCCAGGATCAGCCCACGCAGCGATGATTGTTGATGATGTGCCTGGTTGGCGAGAACGTCTTGAAGCTGAGGGCATCAAGGTGTTCGGCCCGAAATACGAGCGCGACCTCGAATATCCGTGGGCGAGATATGCGATCTACTTTCAAGATCCGGACGGAAACTGGCTCGAAATGGTGTCGAGAGGACCCAAGCCGCATGGGTCGGAAGAGAACTAGGTGCCGCTGGCACGTTTTCTGTGACATGGCCGTGGTTGACTGGCAAGATAGCTCTAGCTGCTGGTCGGTGGGGTCTTGGAGTCGCTTCTGTCTGATGTTCGGGAACTCGCGGCAGGCGGGTCGCGTAGCTGATAGAGTCCTCGCTCGCACGAAAATTGCACAAAGGTCATGTGGGTGACGGGCTGGATTTCAGAGATCTTCGATCGTGTTCGACTGAGGAAACTATCGACTCCGGAGAGGACACTAGACTCCTACGAACGGGGCGTCGCAGCTGTTGCTGCTGGCAAGACGGCGCAAGCGATTAAGTACTTCACCGACGCTATTTCTGCTGTACCCGATTCATCGAAGCTCTACCACCACCGAGGTGATGCGTTCGCTCTTAACGGTCAGCATCTCGAAGCGATAACGGATTACGACGCAGCAGTGAGGATCGATGCTGCGTATCCGGATACGTATCTGGATCGAGGAAGCTCCCGTTATGCACTTGGCCATCTTGAGGACGCGGTGAAGGATTTTTCTGAGGCGATTCGCCTGAACCCTGATTGGGCAGAGGCGTATGCGAATCGTGCTGTGGCGCATGCCGAGCTCGAAAACCTGGTCGAGTCTGACCAAGATGCTTCGAAAGCAGCCTCACTTGGTATCAAATCAGATCGACTCAGCGAGATGCTTGGGACAGCTCGGAGTGATTCCGGCGCCGACAGTGTCTGAAGGGCTTAGCTTCGTTGGTGCAGTCGCCACGTTGTTGCAGTCGAACGCCAGGAGAAGGTGCGATATATGTTGACCGGGTTTGGGTTCATTGCCGTTTCGATCATGATGCTGTCGTACTTGCTTGAGGCACGGTCGAAGTGGTACGTATTGATATTCGCTGGAGCATCGGTAGCAACTGCTGTCTACAGCGGGCTCGCCGAGGTTTATCCGATCACCGTTGTTGAAATCATCTGGTCCGCAGTAGCACTCCGACGGTTTATTATTCGTCATCGCGTCGAGCGGTCATCATCCCAATTGCAGTAAAAGTCCGATCACCACATGAAAACAGTTACATTCAAAACTACCGATAGCATTAAACTCCAGGCCGACGTTTTCGGGGCTGATGCTCCGGGAGGGGAGCTGAAACCGTCCATCCTGTTCATCCAAGGCGGTGCATTGATCATGGGGCTCGCGCACTTCCATCAGGGACAATCAGCTTGAACGGTATCTGGACGCCGGATACGTGGTGATTTCGATCGACTACCGACTTGCACCGGAGACACTGCTCCCCGCGCTCGTTGAGGATGTTGAGGATGCGATCAAGTGGATCAGGTCAACTGGCAAAGATGCGTTTGGAATCGATCCTGATCGGATGGCGGTTATCGGTCACTCAGCTGGTGGGTATTTGACACTTGTGACGGGACATCGAGCGGATCCACCGCCGAAGGCGCTGATTTATTTTTACGGTTACGGCAACATCGCTGGCGATTGGTACGGTAAGCCCGATCCGTTTTACAACACGTTCGATCGGATCACCGAAGAAAAGGCGTACAGCGTTGTTGGCGAAGACGAGTTGGTCGATGGTACTGATCCAGAGCGTCGGCATTTTTATCTGTGGTGCAGGCAGAATGGGTTGTGGCCAAAAAAGGTCGGTGGATACGAACCTATTGAGGAGTTGGACTGGTTCGCTCCGTACAGTCCTGCTGAGAACGTAGGCGGCGATTACCCACCGACACTGCTACTACACGGCACCGCGGATACTGACGTTCCTTACGAGCAGTCAGTACACATGGCGGGGCGGCTTGCTGAAGCCGGAGTCGAGCACGAGTTCATTACGATCAAAGATGGACCTCACGGGTTTGACCATAATCCCGAGTCAGGTGCGAGCCAGCAGGTTTCTGGAGCGTTTGATCGCGTCGTTGCGTTCTTGCACGAGCATGTTTAGCGGCAATCAATCATCCAGGATTCACTTGCGACTATTGCCGAGTAAGGTCTTGGCATCGGCTGGTCCGAGGCTTCCGCTGAGGTCAGATCGCCCGAAACACCGAGAATTACTACCGTGGTTTTGCTAGCTCGGTCAGACACCATTTATCTCCTGAAACTCGAGATCACGAGATTCCTCGTCCCGACCTTGCCAGAAGGACAGCGGTCGACTCTTCATTCGACCTGGTGATCATGGAACAAATCATTTATGGCAAGAACTGAAGAATCCGAATCGCCGATCTAGCGCGATTCGGCCACGATCCCTCCGCCCCGGTCGAGAAGAGGGCCGCGGCTCAGCGCTGTTTAGAAGTGAATTGCTTCGCCGGTTACTGCTGCTCCGGCTTCTTTTACTGCCTCTGAAAGGGTTGGGTGGGCGTGTGTCATCTTGTGCAGCTCGAGGTTTGTGCCTTCGAGCATCTGTAGCATGCCGATCTCTGCGATCAGTTCGGTTGCTTCGGGACCGATGATGTGCGCGCCGATCACTTCGCCGGAGTCGTCGTCGATCAGCACCTTGGCGAATCCCTGCGGCTCGCCGATTGCCACCGATTTTCCTGCGACCGCAAACGGTACCTTGCCGACTTTGACGTTGATGCCGTTGTCTCGTGCTTCTTTTTCTGTGAGACCGATCGAGGCGATCTGTGGCTGGGCGTACGTGCAGCGAGGCATGTTGATGTAATCGTCAATTGGCTCGGTCTCGTGACCGGCGATGGTCTCTGCCGCTACCACGCCCTGATCGAACGCGACGTGAGCGAGCATCAACTTGCCGTTCACATCGCCAACAGCGTAGACACCGCTGACGTTAGTGCGCATGTTGCCGTCGACCTCGATGAATCCGGGACCGGCAGTGTTGATGCCGACGTTCTCAAGACCAATGCCATCGGTGTTCGGTTGGACTCCAACGCCCAAAAGAACTTTGTCGCAGGTGAACTCCTGCTTCTCTCCACTGACTTCGTATTGAACAACGAGTCGTCCGTCCTTCTTTTCGACACCAGAAACGCTGGCTGCGAGAGCAAATTCGATTCCCTGTCGGCTGAACTGGCGTTCCAGCTCAACTGAAACCTCTTCGTCCTCTCGTGGGACGAGGTGGGGGAGCATTTCGAACATTTTCACGTTTACGCCGTACGCATTGAAGTAGTAGGCGAATTCGCAGCCGATTGCCGATGCGCCAATGATGGCGATAGCTTCGGGTTGTTCACGAAGTTCGAGGGCGTGGCGGGAAGTGATG
>Ga0209403_10007280_pt1 | contig 10964 bp, 10 predicted proteins | sample ArcticOcean_MG_C_8_FD_187440 | JGI IMG/M metagenome (GOLD analysis project Ga0209403, IMG submission 187440) | Marine microbial communities from western Arctic Ocean - ArcticOcean_MG_CB11_86 (SPAdes) (version 2) | ecosystem: Environmental > Aquatic > Marine > Oceanic | place: Arctic Ocean...
TAATTCTGCTCTGAGACCTCGATGCGCTTGAAGGCCACGGGCACGCTTTGCCCCTGGGATAAAAGCACTTCTGCTTCTCTCAGCTTGGATATGATCTGCTCAGGGGTATGACACTTCTTGTTCATCTAAATCCCCCCAGGTTGGGCGGCACAACCGAAAGAGTAACGATAGTCCTCTCATTCAGCTTGGACCGGTTTGGTGGGGGAAGATCAGTGGACAAGAATTGTCCGGTCGCTTCTTTGGAGGAAAAGCCAAATAATTCCTCCGCAGCGGAGTCGAGGGATATAATGTTCCCTTTTAGGTCGGCATGAATGGCCCCCCGTCAGGAAGCAGAGCTTCTTTTTGTTTTGTTTTTTTAAGCGGCAATCGATAATTCATTCTCTCAACTTGGTTCGTCGCGCCAATTTTTCTCAACAAAGAATCGGTCGTTTCATAGAGCCGAAGCTACCATTCACAAGGAGATTCAATTGAACAAAAATACCAGAGGCTTAGTAGGGGGGAATGGATTATGAAAATAACAGCAGGCGTTCGCGGGGCCCTTAATTCCCTCCGGCATTTCCTGCACCCATTAATTCCAAAGGTCTCGGGCTGTGAGCGAAATCCCTAAGTGACTTAAAATCAATGATTATTTTTGTGTATGGTTAGAATTTTGAAATTTGAGAAGAAAATGAACCATGGGGGAGGCAAAAAAATGGGTATTCGAGATTATTGGTTTTATTTCGAGATAGTTAGATTTATTTATAGTGAGAATGATCAGGTGCCAAGGGTCGCCCGCAGATCATTTGTTGGTGCCTCGGTTAGCTATTTAGCGGGGGCCTTCCGGAGACCAAGCGCTATGGAGCGCCAGGGGAGTTTTCCCAGGGCCTTCGATAAGGCGTTCCCCATGGCGATACCAGCGCCGCCCGCGAATAATCTTGAATCCAGGTACGAGGCCCGGCCGATAGCGTTCCATTTGCCCAGAAGTTTTCCTTCTTTCGAGTAGCGCTCGGTCCGAAGCTCGACGCTCGCCAGCCAGTTTTGTTTCACAAGTGTTGCCTCAAGCCTGGTGATGACGAAAAGAACGTGGCCGGAGGAAAGGTGGGCCTCTCTGTCCTCAAGTGGCTCGATGCCGATGGCCGTCATTCGGTTGGCGGCGGCCTTAATCAAAGTTTCTGAGAGCGGTTCTTTCTCGCTGAGATAATAATTTTCCGTGCGCGACAGGTTGGGCTCTTCGAGCGAATCGGCGGCCCTGAGAACCAGACGCACACGGCTCGCGGGTGAGACTTTTGTGGTCATGGGAACTCGGATCTCGACCTGATATTTTTTCACATTGGAAGATCCGCACCCGGCGGCTACAAATGTGGGCAAAAGCAGGGTGGCAAGAAGTCCCCATTTCCTGAACTGGGCTTTTTGAATAAATCTCATAGGTCTTTATACGCTTAGATTCACTCCACGTGCGAGCCGGAATAGTGCCACATCGAGAACAGGGCAGAGGGAGGAGTCTTCCCGCCCTTCAAATTCTTTCCTGGATCAACGATAGTATCCAGCACGATTAATAGTGAACCCTCTGGTGGCCGTGATGATTCGTGCCGCCATCCAGGAAATGGAAGGGATTGCCCTAATGTCTCAAGTAGGTGTCGGTTTCATCGGCCTTGGTCTCATGGGGCGGCCCATGGCCCGCCGACTGATGGCGGCGGGACACCCCGTCTCCGTCGCCAATCGCAGCCGCCCCTCCGTGGACGCGCTGGCTGCCGAGGGCGCCCATCCCTGCCAGAGCCCCGCCGAGGTGGCGGAGCGCGCCGAGGTTGTGTTCACCATGCTCCCTGACGCGCCGCATGTCGAAGACGTTGTTTTCGGCGAAAATGGGCTTGCCGCTTCCATTAAGCCGGGAAGCGTGCTGATCGACTCGACGAGTAACAATCCCAAGAGCGCCGAGAAGGTGGCCGCCGTCCTCGCCGAGCGCGGGGTGGAGATGCTCGACGCGCCGGTTTCGGGCGCGCCCGAGGGCGCCGAGCAGGGAACTCTCGCCATCATGGTGGGAGGGCCCCGTGCCACCTTCGAGCGTTGCCGCCCGTTTCTCGATGTCCTGGGGGGGAAAGTGGTCCATGTCGGCGAAGCCCCAGGTTCGGGCTGTGTAGCGAAGCTGGCGAATCAAATTTTAGTCGGCATTACTTTTCTCGGGGTGGGCGAGGCGCTTGTCTTCGGTGCCAAGGCGGGGCTCGACCCAGCGGCGCTCGCGGAGGCGATGGGCGCCGGTCTGGCGAGGTGCGGGGCGCTTGAGGTGAAAGCGCCGAAAATCCTCTCAGGCGATTTCTCGCCTGGCGGCAAGGTGTCGAGTCATACTAAAGATCTCAGGTATGCGATGGAAAAGGCAGAGGAGATTGGTGTGTCCCTGCCGGGAACGAAGATCGTGGCCCAGATGTTTGCCGAACTGGCGGCCGCGGGCGAGGACGGGCTTGATCACATTGCCATTGTGAAGATTCTCGAGCGCATGGCCGGCGTCGAGGCGAGGGCCAAAAAGTAAAAGTGACCGGAACCGAAGTGATTTTTTGAATAATTTGATTCAGCGGAGGTGTCATTCGTGAAAGTAGAACCGGTTCTGGCCAAATTGAACGGGCTTAGAAAAGACACGCAGGGCGAAGGGGGCTTGGAGGAGAAGGCCATCTATCACGCGTTTTGTTTCATCTCCTACGAGGTGGGACCTTTCACCGGGTTTGTCGAGGCGGGCGAGCCGCCCTCGGAGAAAAAAGGAACCTCGCCGGGTGAGGGGGCGGAAAAACTCATTGAAGTGCTCGAAGAATTGCTCGAGGAAGTATCAGGTAATGAGGGGGACATGGAATTCATCGCGCTCGACAGGGCGATTTCGTTCATGTCAGTGGTGCCGGGCGATTTCCAGCACTACCTGAACGAGGCGGGCGCGGATATCTCCGGGTAAATTATTTTCGCGGCCCGCACGTTGGCTGGTATCAACGCCGCCGGTGGATGTTTTGTAGCGCCTGTGGGAGGAGGAGGCCATGAAAAGTGGTTGGAAATTTCTGCTGACGGGCGGGGCCGCTCTTGTTGTCGGTCTGTTGGTTTTGCCGCCCGCGCGGGCAGCGGCCCCTTCCAGCGAATCTTCCTCGACGAAATCGCCAATCCTCTACCGTTATGTCATCAGCCCGAAAAGGAGCCGGGTGTCATTGACCTTTCGCGGCCCGCTGGCCGTTCCCTACGATGCCCACTTTAGAGTTATCGAGGGGGAGCTTTTTCTGGGACGGGACGGCTCCTTCGAGGGTGCCAAAGGGTATATCGCCATCAAAACAGCTTCGGTGAAGTCGAAAAAAGCCGAGCACCAGAAAATGCTCTGGCGCGATGTTTTTGAGGCCTTCGCATATCCAGAGATCGAGCTTCGCGTTTCATCCATCAAGCCGGGCGGCGAACCGGGGTCCCGCAAGCGGCGGCGCGAGAAGGACTGGCACCTCAGCGCGCGGGGGGAGTTGAACCTTCATGGTGTAGAGAAGGTGATTTCCCTCGTCTTCCGCATGGCGGATACAGGGACGGATCTTTATATACGCGGTTTGGGGCGCCTCGTGCTCTCCGAATTCGGAATGTCGCGGCCCCGGGTGCTTCTGCTCGTGCCAGGAAGTGATGAGGTTGAGGTCCGCGTCCGCCTCGTTGCCTCTCCGGTGGTTCGTTGAAAGATTTCATGGGCTATCGCCCGGGGAGGAAAATGAAGTTACTCTGAGTCTCTGAGGAATTCTGGATGCGTTTTATTTTGGAGCCCCTTTCGGCGGCCTCCATGGAGGTTTAGCTGTGGATTTTGAGTTTACCGAGATTCAGCGCGACGTTCGTTCCATGGTGAAGGAATTCGTCGATCGGGAGGTGCGGCCGATCGCGATGGAATATGAGCACGAAGATAAATATCCGATGCCCATCGTCAAGAAAATGAAGGAGCTTGGCCTCTTCGGCTTCACGATTCCCGAGGAGTATGGCGGCAGCGGAATGGACGAGGTCTCCTACGCCATCGTCATGGAGGAGCTTTCTGTCGGGTGGATGAGCGTCGCCGGAATCCTCGGCACCCACATGATGACCGCCTGGATGCTGCTCAACCATGGGACCGTGGAGCAAAAGAAAACCTACCTGCCTAAGATGGCCACGGGCGAGTGGCACTCGGGCATGGCGCTCACCGAGTCGGGCTCGGGCTCGGACGCTGCCGCACTACGCACCACCGCAGTTCGGCAGGATGATCAGTGGGTCTTGAACGGGACGAAGATGTTCATCTCGAACGCCGAGAACGCCACCATGTTCACCGTTTTCACCCGAACCGATCCTGACGCCCCCAAGGCACGGGGAATTTCGTGCATCATTGTCCACAAGGGGTCCCCTGGCTTTCAGGTGGGCCGGCACCTCAAGAAAATGGGCTACAGGGGCATCCGCACGAGCGAGCTTATTTTCGAGGACGCCCGTGTACCGATTGAGAATCTTCTGGCCGAGGAGAACAAGGGCTTTCCCATGATCATGAGCGCCCTTGAGGGCGGGCGCATCAACGTCGCCGCCCGGAGTGTGGGGCTTGCGCGCGCCGCATTCGAGGACTCGGTGCGCTATGCCCAGCAGCGCGAGACCTTCGGCAAGCCGCTCGCCCAGCATCAACTTATCGCCGCCAAGCTCGCCGAGATGGCTACCCGCATCGAGGCATCAAAGCTCCTCACCTATCAGGCGGCGACAATGAAGGCGGCGGGTAAGCGGTGCGACCTTGAGGCCGGCATGGCGAAGTTCATGGCGTCCGAGACGGCCGAGTTTTGCGCGAGCGAGGCGATTCAGGTACACGGCGGGATGGGCTATATCCAGGAACTCCCGGTCGAGCGCTACTTCCGCGATTCAAAACTTCTCGTCGTCGGCGAGGGCTCGAACGAGATTCAACGCCTCATCATCGCCAAGCGCCTGCTTGAGATCTATCCGGCGTAGGGGAATAAAAACGATCAGCCAGGAGGAAGGATCCATGCCCGAATTTCAGATGGGTCGGTGGTACGAGGATTTTGTCGTCGGCGAGGTGATCAAGCACCGCCCTGGCCGGACAATCTTGGAGTCGGACAACACCCAATTTTCCCTGCTCACGGGAAACACCCATCCGATTCACTCGGACCATCATTATGCCTCAAAAACGCAGTTCGGACGGCCGCTCGTCAACTCGACGCTCACCCTCGCCGTCGTGGCCGGCATGTCGGTGACGGACACTTCCTACCGCTCGATAGCGAATTTGGAGTGGGAGTACATCAAGATGCCGGGCCCGGTGTTTCACGGCGACACACTTTATGCCGAGACCGAAATTTTGGACAAGCGCGAGTCGAAATCAAAGCCTGATCGCGGCATCGTCCACATGGAGACCCGCGCTTATAACCAGTGCGGCAAACTCGTTATGGACTACCGCCGAAAATCCCTTGCCGCCAAGCGGGGTATGGGTGCCATTCCCGACTACGACAACATCCCGCTCGACGGTGAGTAGGGCGGTTTTATATATCTCCGGGAGGGCTGAATTCCTTTGTATACAAGGGATTCACTGGATGTCTTCTCCCACGCCCTCCCGCTTTCGGCTCGGCGAGAGGCCGTGCTAGGATACGCTCCTTAATGGCGACAGGAGGCCTCTGTTCGGCATATCATTCCGACCCTTTGGCGAGGGCGATTTTCCATGATCACTATTGATTGGGGGCAAGAATGTCTGTTGGCGAACTGAATCCACATTTACGGCTTCTTCTGGGGCCCGGTCCCAGTCCGGTCCACCCCCGCGTTCTCAAGGCGATGAGCACGAACGTTGTCGGCCATCTCGACCCGGATTTCCTCGCGGTCATGGACGACTGCCAGGTGATGCTCCGCGATGTGTTCGGCACCAAGAATCGGGTGACTTTTCCCGTCTCGGGCACCGGCAGCGCTGGCATGGAAGCGGCGGTCTGCAACGTCATCGAACCGGGCGATAAGGCCATCATCTGCGTCAATGGCGTATTCGGAATACGCATGACGGACGTGGCGGAGCGCTACGGCGCCGAGGTCATTAAGGTTGAGGCCCCCTGGGGCCAGCCCATCGATCCGGCCGACGTGAAAAAAGCCCTCGACGCGAACCCTGATGCCGTTCTCGTGGGCATAGTCCACGCCGAGACAAGCACCGGCGTTCTTCAACCCATGGAAGAAATCGGGGCTGCCTGCCAGAGCCACGGCGCGCTTCTTTTGATGGACTGCGTGACTTCCCTCGGCGGGGTTCCCGTCGAGGTGGATAAATGGGGCGTCGAAATCGCCTACAGTGGAACCCAGAAGTGCCTCTCCTGCCCGCCGGGCGTCGCCCCGCTCACGATGAGCGAGCGGGCGCTGGGCAAGATGCGTGAGCGCAAGAACAAGGTGGCGAGCTGGTACTTCGACGTGTCCATGATCGAAAGCTACTGGGGCAGCGACCGCTCCTACCACCACACCGGGCCCATCACGATGAACTATGCCATCCGCGAGGCGCTCCGGCTGGTGTTCGAGGAAGGGCTTGAGGCCCGCTTCGACCGCCACGCGCTGGCGAGTAAGGCACTCCAGGCGGGTGTCGAGGCGCTGGGTCTTTCGATGTTCGCCCAGGGGGGCGCCCGCACCCCCACGCTCAACACCGTGTCCATCGGCGAGAACATCGACGACGGCGCGGTTCGCAACTCGCTTTTGCACGACTTCAATATCGAGATTGGCGGCGGGCTTGGTCCCGTTGCGGGCAAAGCCTGGCGCATAGGCATGATGGGCCACGGGGCGCGGCAGGAGAACGTGGCCTACCTCATTTCGGCTTTAGAGGTTATTTTCAAGAGGATGGGGTATACTCAAAAGGCGGGGGAGGCGTCCGCCGCAGTAACCCAGGTGTACGCCGAGGCCCTGTCCTAAAGGATTTTTTTAAGGAGCTACCGCGATGTTCCCATTCGGTGTTCAAGAGATCCTTGTCGTTCTTCTGATTTGTGTGCTTGTGTTCGGCGCCAAGCGCCTGCCGGAGATCGGTTCCGGCCTGGCCAAAGGAATCAAGAACTTCAAGAAGGGACTCGGCGACGGCGGAGACGAACTGCCCGAGAAGAAGGAGGAGCCGGTGGCGTCAGCCTCCGGCAAGTCGGCCAACGGAGATCAGGCCTAGGCCGGGCAGTCACACGGAAATGTTCACCAGCCTCCGAGCGCGGCAGCTCTAAGGCGCCATATTCATGGTGGCGCTATGAGACCGCGCCGAAGGGTTACGCTGGAAACGGCGTCGCCTCCTGGTAATCGGAAAGGAGCGCTGGGCCGGTATCGAAGGATGTCATGCCAGCCCCGCAAGCGCGGCGGCTGGTTTTTTTGTTAGGTGGTGTTGTTAGGTGGTATGTTTGGCCGCCCGGAGTTTGTGTATGGAATTTTTCAAGGTCATATCCCCCGAGGAAGCGCGGCAGGCGGTACGGGAATTTTCCCCTCTTCCGGCCGAGGAGGTCCCCTCGTTCGATGCAGTGGGCCGCATTTTGGCCGAGGATATGAGCAGCCCGGTGAATCTCCCCGAGTTCGCCCGCTCGACGATGGATGGCTACGCCCTGTGCGCCGCCGACAGCTTTGGTGCGAGCGAATCGATACCCGCGTATCTCGATATGGTGGGCCAAGTGCCAATGGGTGCGGCTCCCGGCTTCGAAGTGGGCGGCGGCCAAGCGGGGCGAATTAACACCGGCGGGATGATGCCCCCGGGGGCGGACTCCGTTGTGATGGTTGAGTACACGACGGCTCCAGATGATGAGGTGGTCGAGGTGCGGCGGCCCTGCGCGGTAGGCGAGAACGTCCTCCAGGTGGGCGACGATCTCAAGGCGGGCGAGCGGATACTTCTCGCGGGCTCCCGGCTACGGAGCCACGACATCGGGGCTTTCGCGGGGGTGGGGATCACTGTGCTTAAAGTTCGCCGTCGCCCGAGAGTGGCGATTCTTCCGACGGGCGATGAGTTAATCGATCCATCTGAGACGCCCGGTCCCGGACAGGTCCGTGACATCAACCGCTTCTCGCTGGCGGCGGCTGTCATCGAGGCGGGGGGGATTCCCGAGACCGAAGATATTCTTCCCGATGATTTGGCGACGATAAAAAATCGCCTCGCGGCTGCTGTCGAGTGCTCGGACGCGGTTTTGATCTCAGGTGGAAGCTCGATGGGGGTTCGTGATTACACGGTCGAGGCCATCGACTCGCTGGGCGAGCCCGGCGTGCTCGTCCACGGGATTTCCATCAAACCCGGCAAGCCCACCATCATCGGCCGTGTGCGGCGCGGTGATGTCGATAAGGCGGTGGTCGGTATCCCGGGCCATCCCGTATCGGCGCTGATGATCTTCCATGCTTTCGTGCGGCCCATCCTCCGCCAGTTGAGCGGCGAGAGGGAAACGGGGTTGGAGAGCGAAGGCGGTATCACCGCCTCCCTTTCTCGCAACCTCGCCTCGGCGCCGGGGCGCGAGGATTTGGTTCGCGTCCGTCTTGAGCGGGGAGAGGCGGGGTTGACCGCTCATCCGCTCATGGGAAATTCAGCCATGATTTCGACCATGACGAGGGCGGACGGATTTATTACGATACCGCTTGCAGTCGAAGGCTTGCGGGCGGGCGCCGATGTGCGCGTCACGCTTTATTGATCAGAGGTAATTGAGATAATGAGCGACACCGCTCTACCCTTGTCGGGGCAGAATGTTTATCTAGAAAACATCGCGAGGGAGGACGCCCTCGCCCGGTTAATTGAAAAATCGGGGCCGCCCGCCTCGCTGCCGGTCGAGCAGGTAGTCGTGCCCGAGGCACTCGGGCGCATCACGGCGGGGCCTGTCTACGCGGCGATATCGAGCCCGCACTTTCACGCCTCGGCAATGGACGGCTTCGCGGTCAGGGCTTCGACCACCATTGGCGCCTCGGCCATCGAGGCCAAGCCCATGCAAGTCGGCGTGGATGCTTTTCCCGTTGATACCGGGGACCCTCTTCCCGAGGGGACGGACACGGTGATAATTGTCGAGGTGGTAAACGAGATCGACTCGGACACGATTGAGATCGAGGCGGCGGTCGCGCCTTGGAGTAACGTTCGTGTGGCCGGAGAAGATGTGGTCGAGGGCGAGTTGTTGTTGCCGCCGGGCCACAGGCTCCGGCCCTACGATCTGGGCGTTATGCTCGCCGCCGGCGTCACCGGGGTGGCGGTGCGAAAAAATCCGGTCGTGGCAATTATTCCGACGGGCGATGAACTGGTCTCACCGGGCTCGGACTTGAAGGCAGGTGATCTGATCGAATTCAATTCCGTGATCCTCTCGGCATATATCACTGAATGGGGCGGGGAGTCTCTGGTTTTTCCCATTATAGAGGACAGGCTTGAGGCCATAGAGGAGGCGGTGCGCGACGCCCTCGAGCGGGCTGACATCGTTCTGGTGAACGCGGGTTCATCGGCTGGCCGCGAGGATTTTACTTCTTCGGTTGTCCGGAAACTCGGTGAGCTTCTGGTTCATGGCGTCGCGATCTTTCCCGGCAAGCCGACCATTCTCGGTGTGGGAAATTCCGCCACAGGCCTGGTGAAGCCCCTAATCGGGATACCCGGCTATCCAGTGTCGGCGGTACTGGCGCTTCAAGAGTTCGTTCGCCCCTTGATGGCGCACATGGCGGGCGCACCGGGACAGGAATATCCGACGGCCCGCGCCCTGATGAGCCGAAAAAGCGCCTCGCGGCCGGGGATGGAGGAATTTTTAAGGGTAAAGCTCGGAGAGGTGGGCGGCCGCCTGATCGCACTTCCCGCCAAGCGGGGTGCAAGTGTTATCAGCAGTCTGGTAGAGGCAGACGGTATGGTGCGTATCAGGGCGGGCTCGGAGGGAATCGAGGCCGGCGAGGAGGTTGAGGTCGAACTACTCCGCCCCCTGAGCGAAGTGCGAGGCCATATTTTGATGGCGGGAAGTCACGATAACGCGCTCGACCTGCTAGCGAGCCAGGTGCGGGAGCGCCACCGCGAAGTCAGCCTTTCCACCTCGGCGGTGGGCTCGATGGCGGGTCTCATCGCCGTCAAGGGGGGCGAGGCCCATGTGGCGGGCAGCCACCTGCTCGACCCCGAAACCGGCGATTACAACTGGAGCTATATTCGCCGCTACCTTAATGGAAGGGAGGTGGTGGTTGTGAATTTCGTTCAGCGCGAGCAGGGTATATTGCTCCCGCCGGGAAATCCGAAGGGGGTCGCCACCGTGGCGGATTTGGCCCGGGAGGATGTGACCATCGTCAATCGCCAGAACGGGGCGGGAACGCGGGTGCTGCTGGACCACCTTCTCGCCGGGTCTGGAATCGCACCCGCGGATGTCGCGGGGTACGGGAGTGTCGAAACGACCCACGTGGCCGTTGCAATGGCCGTCTCGGGCGCTCGCGCCGACGCCGGGCTGGGCATTTACGCAGCTGCGAAGCTTTTGAGCCTTGAGTTTGTCTCGCTGGGCTGGGAGCGTTTTGATTTTATCTTCCCAACTGAATTTTGGGAGACGCCCTTGATTAAAAAGCTTATCGAAGTGCTTAGGGAGCCCGCCTTCGCCGAGAGTGTCGCGGCGCTGGGCGGTTATAAAACGGATCTGACCGGGCAGGTGATGACCCCGCCCGAGAAAGTATAAGGAGCGAGATAGATGTCTCTTTTAGATAACTATGGCCGGGCGCACGACGATCTGCGCATTTCCGTGACTGACCGATGCAACTTCCGCTGTTTTTACTGCATGCCCGAGGAGGGGATGAGTTTTCTGCCCCACGGGGAAATCCTCACCTACGAGGAAGTGGCGCGAGTCGTGCGCCTGACGACCGAGCTGGGTTTTACGAGCTATCACCTCACCGGTGGCGAGCCGTTGTTGAGAAAAGATATTGATCAACTAATCCGCCAGATGCTCGACATCCAGCCGGGCATGGACCTTGCCCTGACGACGAACGGGGTCTATTTACCCGAAATGGCCGGGCGTCTTTACGAGGCCGGACTTCGCCGGGTGAACATCAGCCTCGACACGCTTGAGGAGAATAAGTTTTTG
>Ga0209403_10007282_pt1 | contig 10962 bp, 7 predicted proteins | sample ArcticOcean_MG_C_8_FD_187440 | JGI IMG/M metagenome (GOLD analysis project Ga0209403, IMG submission 187440) | Marine microbial communities from western Arctic Ocean - ArcticOcean_MG_CB11_86 (SPAdes) (version 2) | ecosystem: Environmental > Aquatic > Marine > Oceanic | place: Arctic Ocean...
AATATTAACTTGTAACCATTTGTAACTACCAAGTATCGTAACCACTTCCTCCTTTTGAAGTATCTCCCTGTTTACCTTCTATCACTGGAAGAGCAGTTATAAAATCAATTCCATCAATAGTTAAGAATAACTGTTTACCATCATCATTTTTATCAGATACGTATTCAGCAGATCTTAGTTTAAGTAGGGCTTTTTTAATTTTTATTAGAACTCCAGAATCAACTCTTACTGTTCTGTGTGCTCCAAATATATAGTCAACTTCATTTTCTATTTGCACCAATCGATCTATTGAATTTTGATAATGATCAAGATTAGTCTCAGGAACATACAACCATAATTCAGCATCATAATAAGTATCACCAGTGAAAAGTAATCCATGTTCTTTATCTAAAAGTGCTAAGGCATCAGGTGTATGTCCTGGAACATGAAGAATTTCAATCTTCCGATTTCCAAGATCAATAATGTCTCTATTTTTAATATAGCTAGAAGCTATCCATTTTTTAGTATAGATGTTAGTTAAATCAGTATTTCTAGGAGTTTCCATACAAAAGGAATCATCAGTGAAGTCTTGTTTAATTCTTTCATTCTCAAAACCATTCATATTTGCTTTTGTATAAGAGGTATCAATAGCACGAACATCAGAAAACTCCCAGTTTCCTCCAACATGATCAAAGTGTGTATGTGAATTAACTACTATAATAGGGAGATTAGTTATTTTCTTTATAATTGGCCTTATAGGTTTTAAACCAATTCCAGTATCGAATAGTAAGGCCTTATTTTCACCAATGATAAGATGTGATATTGTTTCCTGATATTGATAGGGTTCAGCGATAGAATAGACATTATTATGTGTTTTATAGACATGGAACCATTCATCAGAGTAACTAGATAAAGCAAATTTATCATTAAAGTTGATATTACAAGTGTGTTTACCAGTGAAATCATCAAAAAGAGCAGTTTTTTCTTCACTATAAGAATTGATGGATACTAGTATTAGAGCGATTAATGCTGTTTTAGTCATAAAGTAGCTGTTAATTCTATATTTTTGGATATTTATCACTCTAAAGTTATATTAAGTTAATTTTCAAAATATTATCACCATCAATTTCTTAGTACTTATGATTCTTTAATAGTTATATAAATTTTTAAAATTATAGATTTATTTTATTTTATCATTTCTTTATTTTCACTAATTTTTTACTCTAAAAATATAAAAAATATAAAATACATTGTAAATATACTATAAATATATGATAAACAAAGTATATTATACTAATATAGATATAATAATTACTTTACATAATATATATTATACGCATATATACTTACCTAAAATAAGGGTTTCAGAAGCCCACTATTCTTATAAATAAAGGGTTTTATTAGGGTTTTAAGTGTATTTAGATAGTATTTTATTGCTGGTAATAACAACTCTTTTCGTATCATGTACATGATAAACGGTTTAGTTTGTGTCTATATGTACACTTTTGAGCTCAAAATTACTGTAAATAGCGTTTTATTGTAGATTTAGATATTCTAAATGTAATTTTAGGATATACATTAGATAGACTCAGAACAGCTTTTTTAACTTTATCTTTGTAATTTTACCCATAGAATTCTTGGGTAATTCTTTAATGATTTTAATAATTCTTGGAATCTTATACCCTGAAAGTCTTTTTGAGCACCATTTTTGGACTTCTTCAATAGAAAGTTCTTTTTCTCTTATTACTATTGCAGATACGACTATTTCACCCCATTTATCATCTTTTTTGCCAATAACAGCACATTCTTTGATATTTGGGTGTCTTAATAGAGTGTCTTCTATTTCTAATGCTGCAATTTTATATCCTCCCGATTTTATTACATCTATTGAGTCTCTACCCAATAACCTAAAGTAACCCTTTTCAAGTAACGCAACGTCCCCAGTTAAAAACCATCCTTCTTTAAATGAATCCTTTGTTTTTTCAGAAAGATTTATATATTCAAGAAATACTTGAGGACCTCTGATCATTACTTGCCCTGCTTCTCCTTCATTGATTATTATTTTTCCTTCATCATCCTCAAGTTTAATTTCAACTCCAGGTAAAGGGATTCCAACAGATCCAGGCCTTCTTTCACCATCTATTTTATTTGAAAGAGCCATACCAACTTCAGTCATACCATATCTTTCTAATAGTTCTTGGCCTGTAAGTTTTTTCCATTTTTTATGTATTTCTGGAGCAAGAGCTGCTGAACCAGACATCATTAATCTCATCTTTCTAAAGCCATTAATAATATTCTTGTCATTAGAAGTTTCTAATTTATCGATCAATGAGAAATATATTGTTGGTACAGCTGTAAAAACTGTGAAATCTTTTGAGGAAACTTCTTCACATATATGATCAACATTAAATGACTCAAGCATTGTTGTTTTTGCTCCCACAAAAAGAGGACAACAAAGAGAATTAATAATCCCATGTATGTGATGCAATGGGAGGAATAGTGGAATATGATCTTCTTTGTTCCAATGCCAAGCTTCTGTAAGTGCTGTTATTTGAGCTTCAATATTCTTATGTGTAGAAACCACACCTTTGGGTTTATTAGTTGTTCCACTGGTATAAATTATCATTGCTCTTCTTTCTAGAGATAATTTGGGTAAAGGAGTTTTTCTATGAGTTTCTAAATTCTCTATATTTATTAATTCTAGATCATCAATGTTAGGTATATTTTGTTTTTGTTCACATCTTTTAGAAGAAATAATAATGTTTATACCAGAGTCAGATATATAGTGTTTTAACTCATTCTCAGTCGCTGAAAGGCATAATGGTACTGCAACTCCTCCAGATTTCCAAATTCCCCAAAGAATGGTTACATAGTCAATATTAGGGTTTACTAATATACCAATTCGTTGTTCCAGTAGATCACTTCTTTTACCTAATAAAAATGAAGCTATAAGGTCAGATTTATCTAAAATATATTTATATGAGTACTCTTTATTTTCAGACTCAATAGCAATTCTATTTTCATATAAATTTGCTTGGGTGAATACTTTTAGCATTGGATATGTCTCTTAGAAACCATTTGGCCTATTGGCTGAATGATTAAAAATTTCTTCATATTTTTTTGCAAAAGCCACTACATTTAAGTCATATCCTTTTTTACCAATAATCTGCATACCCATAGGTAACCCAGATTTACTAAAACCAACTGGGACTGAAATTGAAGGCAAGCCAAGTAAGCTTGAGAATGTAACTACTTCCATCCAACGATGATATGAATCCATGTTTTTATCTGAGATTTTTTTTGGATAATCTTTATCTTTCTCAAAAGGAAATACTTGGGCGGAAGGCATTACAAGAAAATCATATTTACCGAACATTTGATCAGCTATTTTTTTACACTCCTCTCTTTGACTGAAGGCTACTTTCAGATCTTCAGTTTTTAATTCTTTGCCTTTTTCTAACTCCCATTGGGCTCCAAATCCTAAATCTGGATGCTCTTGGAGATTTGCTTCTTCTAAGTGTAGATAATTATTTTTTGCTCTGAGTGTTGTCCAACTATGCCATAAATCAGAAGTATTAATTATTGATGTTTCTTGATTTACAGATAAAAAATCTTCATCTAATCTTTTTAAAACATTTTCACACATATTCAATATTCCATCCTCAAATGTATATTGTTTGTTTAAGTCTCCAAGCCACCCTACTCTAATTTTTAAAAACTCATCATCAGATATATGGCTTTTTCTAAACGAACTGGGAGGATCGAATGAATATGGATCAGATGCATGCACTCCTGATATAGCATCTAATAAAAGTGCAAGATCATTAGGTGTTCTAGCTATACAACCAGGAGTGGACAAGAGAGGAAATTTTTCATCAATTTTCATGTTTCGGTCTTCAGGAATTAAACCTGGTGTTGGTCTGTATCCATAGAGATTTGCATACGCAGCAGGATTCCTGCAGGATCCCATCATATCTGAGCCATCTGCAAAAGGAACTAAGGATGCTGCTACTGCTGTAGCTGCACCACCGCTTGAGCCTCCAGCAGTTTTTGATTGATCATAGACATTAGCTGTAACACCATATAATTTATTAGTTGTGTGTGAACCGATTGCAAGTTCAGGGATATTAGTTTTACCAATAATAATGGCACCATGTTTAATTAATCGATCCACTAGTATTGAATTCTTTTTTGCTATATTTGACTTATATAATGGCAAACCATAAGAGGTAGGAAGCCCTTTTACATCAAAGAGATCTTTGATTGCCAAAGGAAGACCAAATAGTAGCATGTCTTGATTTGTCTCGGTTTGAGTCAAGGATTTAGCTTCTTCTATAATCATATCCTCTTTTTTAAGGGACACAATTGCATTTAATATAGGATTAAATTTATTTATTCTATCGAGATAATAAGATACAACTTCTTCAGGCGTTATTTCTTTTCTATAAATGGAAGAAACAATTTCATTAGCAGACAAGGTCTCAAGCATTTATCTCGCCTTTACTATAGATGCAGAAACCAGTTGAAGTACTTCCTCATAAGAAGATGACTTTGGATTGGTTCCATAGGCAGCATCCAACATAGATTTTTTTGCAATTCTTTGAGCACAATCTTCAGGGACACCAATCTCACTGAGACTTCTAGGGATATTGATTCTATCTAACAGTGCATCAAGATTTACTATGAATGAGTCAACTGAATGATCTTCAAATTGCATTGCCTCTGACATACGCCTAACTTTTTCATCCATACCCGGTAAGTTGAAACGTGTAACAACTGGAAGGACTATGGCATTAGTAAGGCCATGATGTGTGTCATACTCTGCTCCGATCATATGTGAAATTGCATGGACTAAGCCAAGTCCTTTCAAAAATGCAATACCCCCAAGACATGAAGCAACTAGCATACCCCCTCTTGCAGCTAGATTTTGTGGTTCCTCAACAGCTAGCACAAGATTCTTTGATATCAATGAGAGACTCTCCAAAGCGGCCCCATCGCATAAAGGATTATATCCAGGCACACAATATGCTTCTAGAGAATGGATCATCGCATCCGCACCAGTCCAAGCAGTTAAGTTCAGAGGTAGGTCTAATGTTAATTCAGGATCAAGAAGAGCTAAGGAAGGTTTTAAATCGGGATGACAAATACAAAACTTCATACCTTTTTCAAGATGTGTGACCATAGCAGTACTGTCTGTTTCAGCTCCTGTTCCTGCTGTTGTCGGTATGCAGATTATTTTTGGAAAAAAGTTCTCCTCAGAAATCCTTTGAGGTGACAACTCCCACTCAAAGTCCCAAAGCTCTAAATCATTATTGGCCGTAAGACAGATGGCTTTACCACCATCCATAGCACTCCCTCCTCCAATTGCAATGATTGCGTCATGGTTCCCTGATTGAAACTGCAAACAACCCTTGGCTATTTCGTTATCTTTTGGGTTGGGAGAAATATCAAAGAATAGATCTGATTCAATATTTGATTCATTTAATAAACCTTTTAGATTTTCAATAAAGGGCAGTTGTTTACTGTTATTATCAGTAACTATCAGTGGATTATTAATCTCTAGTGATTGACAAAATTGAGCAATTTCGCTCAATCTTCCTGGACCATAGGAAATTGGAATAGGAAAACTCCAATCTTGGGGTTTGAGAATTTCTTCACTATCTATATCAAAAATTCTCATTGGTATTTTAACTAGGCCTCGTTTGCCCATTCCCTTGAATTAAATATTTATAGCTGGTTAACTGTCGTGCTCCAACTGGACCCCTTGCATGTATTTTATCGGTTGCTATTCCTATTTCAGCTCCCATTCCAAATTCACCGCCATCTGCAAATTGTGTAGATGCATTGTTTAGGATGATGGCACTGTTGAGGTTACTAAAGAAGTAGTCTACAGCTTCTTTATCTTGAGAAACAATAGATTCAGTATGTCCTGAGCCATAATTATTAATATGAGACACAGCCTCTTCAACGTTTTTAACGCTTTTTATAGATATAATTGCGTCTAAGTACTCCGTATACCAATCTTCTTCATTTGCTGGAAATAAACCATCGTATGAGTTAAATATTTTATCGTCTGCTCTAATCTCACAGTCGGATCTTTTCAGTGCATCGATGATGGATGGCAAATGGGATTGAATGGCTTTCTCATCAATGAGTAATGTTTCAGCAGCACCACATATTCCAGTTCTTCTCATTTTTGAATTTATGACAATATCAACAGCCATTTCTATGTTTGAACTTTTATCCACATAAATGTGACATATACCCTCAAGATGCCCAATCATTGGAATCCTTGCATCGGATTGAATCTTACTGACCAAGCTTCTTCCTCCTCTTGGAACAAGTATGTCAATGGCTCCATTTAATCCTGTTAGCATTAAATCCACAGCTTCTCTGTTTGTAGTATTAACTATTTGTATCATGTCAGGATTAAGGTTTTCTTTTATCAATCCTAGTTTTATTGATTCGTGAATGGCTGTATTACTATAAAAACTTTCACTACCTCCTCTTAAAATGACTGCATTGCCTGATTTTAGGCAGAGCGCTGCTGCATCAGCAGTCACATTAGGTCTACTTTCATATATGATTCCTATTACTCCTAAGGGGACAGATACTTTTTGAATTAATAAACCATTAGGTCTGTCCCATTCTTCTAATATTTCACCGATTGGGTCATCTAATTCAGCTATACTTTCCAATGCATTAATAATGCCTTGAACTCTTTCTTCATCAAGAAGTAATCGATCCAATGCTGCTTTATTTAATCCTTTTTCTTCAGCTTTAACATAGTCTTTTTGATTGGCTGTTAGTATTTGATTTTTATTTATAGTTATTTGATTTGCAATAGATAAAATTGCCTTATTTTTTAATTCATTGCTTAGTGCAGATAATGAATGGCTGGCTATACGGGCATTTTCACCTAAAGCTATCATGTGTTCATTGAGTGTTTTCATTTGATTTATTTTGTTAGAACTAGATTATCTCTGTGAATAATTTCATTTGTTGTTAGATAGCCAAGTTTACTTTTAATTTCAGAAGTTTTTAAGCCTTTTATTATTTCAATCTCCAAGTCTGAAAAGTTTGTCATCCCTTTACCAATAACATCTCCTGATTTGGATACAATTGAAATTAATTCACCTTTATCAAATGATCCTTCCACAGCCCTTACTCCAACTGGAAGCAAACTTTTAGCAGTTTCTAATGCCATTTCTGCTCCTTGATCTATCTCAATTGAACCTTTTGAATCAATCATTCCTCTGATCCATTTTTTTCTAGCAGACAAGGGATTTTCTTGTGGAATAAAATGGGAGTAATCATTTGTATTATTGATATTATCGATTGGTTTTTCCAGCAAGCCACTAGCCACAATTGTATGACAGCCTGAGTTCATACATATTTTTGCTGCTTCAATTTTTGATTGCATTCCACCGCTGCCATAATCTGATTTTGATTCTGTTGCCATGGATTTTATTTCATTGGTGATATTGTCTATTTCTTTTATCAATTGAGCATCTGGATGAGTTTTTGGATTGGCATCATAGAGACCTTTTACATCTGAAAAAAGAATTAAACAGTCTGCGGATATTAATTGGGAGACTCTAGCAGCAAGTTGGTCATTATCGCCATATCTTATTTCTTCAGTAGCAACGGTATCATTTTCATTAATGATAGGGATAACATCAATATTCAGTAGCGTTTCAATTGTATTTCTGGCATTCAAATACTTTGTTCGGTCTTCAAGATCATCTAATGTTAAAAGGACTTGCGCCACCTTAATTTGATGTTTTTCAAAAAGATCTTGATAAGCATGAGCTAAAATGATTTGTCCCGAAGCTGCAGCTGCTTGCTGTTGCTCTAATCTATTGTATCCATCATCAAAACCGAGATACTTTCTGCCTAAACCTATGGCACCAGATGAAACAATAATTACAGAATGATTATTCTTTTTTAATTCAGTTATTTCCTCAACTAAATTATCAAGCCAAAGCTTATTCAAAGAGCCATCAGACTCATTGATTAATAGAGAGGAACCAATTTTAATGATTAGTTTTTTTTGTTCATTCAAATTCATAGCGATTAATTATAACCATTAAAAATTTATATGGTGAAACGAAGTTTTTTGAATTACTGAATTACAGGGTATTCAAGCTTAAAATCCTCACTTGAAATATCGTCTTCTTGATCAAATGTATTGGCATAGAGGTGACCAGCATAAACTGCATGAACAACTGCACCTGGCGCATTGGAGTCACCAATATTTTGAAGTGTTTTAATACCTGATGCTTTCAAAGCTTCTTGGTTTGATTTAAGAGCATTGTAAAGTGAATCGTTTTGCTTTCTATGACCCACAAGCACAAGTGAACCTCTATTAATGTCTGTTTGTTTGTTAGTTATCTGATGATTGACTCTAACCGATGATTCTTCTATTTCTATAATGCGATGTTCAGTGATCACTTTAATATCTTTTTCTAGTAGCCTCAGTTTAATCTCTTCCACTTCATTGCTATTGAAACTCCAAGGTGAAACTTTTTCAAAGGGCGTGATAATTGTTACTTCATGACCTAAATCCTTGATGTATTCAGCCATTAGGCCACCCATATAATAATAATCAAAATCAAATATCATCACCGATGATTTTAACTCACAGCCTTTGAATACATCCTCAGGAGTGAAGATACTATTTGTTTTGGGGACAGCTACAGGAGCTGTTTTTTCATCCATGATTGATGGTTGCCACGATGAACCTGTCGCTGTTACCACATGATCAAATCCTAGTTCCAAAACATCATCTGGATTCAATGTATTGTCTAGGTAGATATCAACATTATCCAATTGATTGATTTGACTGACTCGATAATCCGTTACTCTTTTGTACGACGACATACCAGGGAGCATAGACTCTTTGTTAATTCGTCCTCCAAGTTCTTTTTCTGAATCAGCAATAGCTACTGAATACCCTCTTCTAGCCAGAGATAAAGTTGCCTCTAAGCCTGCAGGGCCTCCTCCAATAACAAGAACTGAATTATCAGAAGATTTGGTTTTTATTTTCTCTGGATGCCACCCTCTTCTCCACTCTTCACCCATCGTTGGATTTTGTGTACACCGAACGGGTATGCCTTGGTTATAGCAAGAAGCACATATATTGCATCCTATGCATTCTCTTATATCATCTTCTCTTCCTTCTGCTATTTTATTGGGTAGAAAAGGATCTGCAATCGATGCTCTTGCTGAACCAATCATGTCCAGCACTCCATTATTAATCTGTGAAGACATGATATCTGGAGAGGTAAACCATCCTACTCCCACAACAGGTTTTGTAGTCAGTTTTTTAACGAAACCATTGTATGGCTCCATATGTCCCGGTTCTGCAAACCTACCACTTGGAGTTTCTTTGGACCATTTTGATAATTTTATATCCCATAAGTCAGGTAATTCACCATTTAACTCAAAGAATTCATGAGCTTCACTCTCACTCGATTCACTTTTAAAACTCAGCAACTCATCTGTCGATATTCGAACAGCAATTGCAGCTTTATCTCCAGCAACTGCTTTCATCTCAGTTATCAGTTCCCTCATTAATCTGGAACGATTCTCAAGACTTCCCCCGTATTCATCCGATCGATTGTTAAATGTGGGGTGTAGGAAATGATATGGTAAAAAACCCATTCCCGCATAACAATATATGATGTCAAAACCAGCTTGGATGGCTCGCTCTGTTGCGTCCAAATGCCATTGAATTAGATTTTTAATATCTCTTTTATCCATTATTTTTGGCGCTGTAAGATGCATATCCACAAGCTCACTGACTTTCTCTTGAATTCCAGATGGCGAAATTGGAGGCATTCGAGTGTGCCTGTTAGCTGTATAAGCTCCACCATGAAAAAATTCAATACCAGCAAGGGCATCATGTTCATGCACTGCATCCACCATAGGGACATGGGAAGCAATATCTTTATCATTCCATAATCTTGCAAAAGGCAATGGCCTATCGTCACTGGAAGGATGAATTGAACAATAGCCTGTGTTGATGACACTCCAGCCACCCTCCGCTTTAATTCCTCTTTGGGCAGCTCTTGTATTAGGCATATCATTACCCGCTCCCATAGCATGAGGGACTTGGTAGAATCTATTTTTAGCTGTCTTTGGTCCTATCTTTACAGGATCAAATAATACTTTGTATCTAGGATTAACGCTCATATAGAAATTCTCTCGTTTTTAAGAAGCTATTGCAATTACTCAAACTTAATTTGCATGAAGGCAAAGACACCCAATAGAGCAAAGAACACCCCACTGTTTAGAGCTATCATCCAACCAAATTGATCTGCCATTATAGGGATTAGTGGGGTTGCTAATACTCCACCTAAATTTCCACCTGTATTGAGAATGCCACCCGCTGCTTGAGGTTTTTTTGAAACAAAACCTATAGCCGACCAGAATGGTCCTTCTGTTAATTCAATAAAGCCATAACATAAAGACAAAGAAAGAACGGCTAGGTATGGATTTTCAGTAATCGAGCCAAAGATTAAGAAACCAGCAGATGGAACCAGACCAATAATGATAGGAATTCTATGTCCCCACTTTACCCCATAACGTATTTGAAGTTTATCGCATAAGTAGCCACCTAAAGTGGCTCCTATAGCCCCCATTAAAAATGGTAAACTCGCAAGAAAACTACCTTCTAAGACACTGAAACCCCTGATATTCACAAAATAAATGAAAATCCAAGAATAGAATATAAAGAAAACATAGTTCATTGAGCCATATCCCAATGCAGCGTATAAGACATTCTTATCAGCAAGCACTTCCTTAATCATTGGCCAAGACATCTCATTGTTATTAAACTCAGTTTGACCTATCAGTTCCAATTCTTTCTGGTTAATATCAGGATGTTCTTTAGGCCAGTTAGTTGAATATTTCCACCACCATAGAGAACCTAATAGGCCCAATATTGAGATCCAAAAAAATGTTGATTGCCAGCCAAAA
>Ga0209403_10007283_pt1 | contig 10960 bp, 9 predicted proteins | sample ArcticOcean_MG_C_8_FD_187440 | JGI IMG/M metagenome (GOLD analysis project Ga0209403, IMG submission 187440) | Marine microbial communities from western Arctic Ocean - ArcticOcean_MG_CB11_86 (SPAdes) (version 2) | ecosystem: Environmental > Aquatic > Marine > Oceanic | place: Arctic Ocean...
ATACCCAAATCAATAAATGATTTCCATCTGGAAACTCTTGATAAACGATCCTTTCCAATACGCTTATCCATCCAGCGCATATCGCTAGTACAGTGAGAGGGTTGCATAGAAGGTAAAATATTATATTCTAAGAATTTTGGTATATCTTCATCTGCAACCATTTGGGCGTGTTCAATTCTCCAACGATGGTTAGATGAATTCTGAGTAGCATTTTTGTATGCATCTAATACCATCCTATTTCCTTTATCTCCAATGGCATGGGTACAGAGCTGAAAATTTGCATCATTACATTGCTGTGCAAGTTGAGAAAATTTTTCATGTGAAATAAGAATTAGACCACAATTGCAATGATCATCAGAATAGGGTTTTAATAATGCCGCACCGCGACTACCCAACGCACCATCAATAAAAGCCTTCACAGACCGGATGGTATATAGTTCAGATTCATAATATCCATTTTTAAAAAATGTTGTTAATAGTGTTAAATCTGAACTGGCTAACATACCATAACATCGAATGGGGAATTCATCTTCATCAGTTAATTCTTTGATTGCCTTTACGGTATTTACATCTTGCCATGCATCATGGACATTTGTAATCCCCCTACTTGCAGCAGTATTGGCCGCAATTTTTATCCAACGTTTTACATCTGTAAAAGAATCCTCGGGTTGAGCAGCCCATATTTTATTCATGGCATTATCGAGTAATATACAATTATTAATAATTTTCCCACCATCTGGGGTTTGAGGATTATCTACATCATATCCAGATAATTTTAGGGCAAGATGATTAACCCATATAGAATGACCATCCACTCTTGTTAGCATTATTGGGTGAGAGGGAGAAATTTTATTTAAGACTTTGGTTGTTGGAAATTTTTCATCAGGCCATAATGATTGATCCCAACCAAAACCTTTTATCCATGATCCAGCAGGGAGTTGATTGGTTTTTTGTTCAATCATATCTACAATTTTTTCTATTGATTTAATCCCTTTTAAATCAAGTTGTTCTAGTCGTTTCCCTAAATTTTTTAAATGAAAATGGGAATCTGTGATTCCAGGAAGAACGGTAGCACCATTAAGGTTAATAGATTTAAAAGTTGATTTTGGATTATTAAGTGCAATTATTTTTCCATCTTGAATGGTTACGGAATTCAAAATAGGATTAACTTTGTTTAAAGTTATAATATTTGAATTAATAATATTATAAGAAGAATACATGATGAAATTTAGATATTTATCAGGGGATAAATATTTATAAATTTATCTATTATTATTATGGTAGAATTTATGAATAAAATTATTGATTTAAGAAGCGATACCGTTACCTTACCTAATGAAGAGATGAGACAATCTATTTTTGAGGCAAGGGTTGGTGATGATGTGCTTCAAGAAGATCCAACAATACAAAAATTAGAACAATATGCCTCAACGTTATTAGGCAAAGAGGCTGGTATATTTGTTCCAAGTGGTACTATGGGTAATTTAATTTCATTTTTAGTCCATAGCCCGCGTGGTACAGAAGCAATTTTAGGTAATAAGTCACATACATTTATTTATGAAGCTGGAGGGATTTCTAGCTTTGGTGGTATTCATTCCCACCAACTTAACAATAATGACGATGGAACAATTGCTCTTGATGATATAAAAAATGCAGTAAGAAAAGATAATGTACATTTTCCCCGTACATCACTTATTTCATTGGAAAATACCCATAACATGTGCTTTGGCACTCCCATTACTCCAGATTATATTAAATTGGTTTCTAATATTGCAAAGGAAAATGGTTTAAAAATTCATATTGATGGGGCAAGATTATTTAATGCAGCAGTGGGTCTAGATATAGATGTTAAAGAATTAGTTAAAGATGCAGATTCGGCAACTTTTTGTTTATCGAAGGGTTTATCAGCACCTGTTGGATCAGTACTTTGTGGAAATAAAATTTTCATCCATGAAGCTCGACGTATACGGAAAGCTTTAGGTGGGGGGATGCGTCAAGCAGGCATTATCGCAGCAGCAGGATTAGTCTCTTTAGATAAAATGATTCCCCAATTAAAGGTTGATCATGAGAATGCAAAACGATTAGCTGATGGTATTTCAACCATTTCAGGGCTATCAGTAAATACTGAAACAGTTCATACCAATATTTTATATTTTAGTGTGGATGAATCTATTATGAAAGGCTCTGAGTTGGTTCATAAAATGGGGCAGCATAAAGTGAAATTCTTTGAGGTGAGTCCAAATCATTTTCGCTTGGTTACGCATTCAAATATTTCTTCAGAGGATGTGAATACCACCCTTGAATTATTTGATACAATTCTCCATTAATAAATCAGCTTATATGCGTAAATTTTCACTTCTATTTACCCGGAAATTCAGGAAAAATAATGGCTAAAGGCGTAACTCCAAAAAGCGAAGACTACTCAAAATGGTACACAGATGTGATTACCAAGGCCCAATTAGCTGATTATGGTCCCGTAAAGGGAACCATGGTGATTCGACCATATGGCTATGGTATTTGGGAGAGTATTCGCGATGCATTTGATAAAAGATTCAAAGAGACAGGACATGTGAATGCCTATTTTCCTCTGTTTATTCCAAAATCTTTTTTATCAAAAGAAGCAGAGCATATTGAAGGCTTTGCCAAAGAATGTGCGGTTGTAACCCATTCTCGTTTAAAAGCTACTGAAGATGGAAGTGGATTAGAAGTAGATCCCTCATCAAAATTAGAAGAAGAAATTATTGTACGACCCACATCCGAAACGGTGATTTGGTCTATGTATAAAAAGTGGATAAATTCTTATCGTGACCTCCCCATATTGATTAATCAATGGGCCAATGTGGTCCGTTGGGAGATGCGTACTCGATTATTTTTACGCACATCAGAATTTTTATGGCAAGAAGGTCATACTGCCCATGCCACCGAAGCAGAAGCCCGTGAAGAAACAGAGCGCATGTTAGAGGTTTATCGAGAAGTTTTAGAAGATGTACTGGCCATTCCTGTACTCACCGGGAAAAAATCAGAATCTGAAAAATTTGCAGGTGCGGTGGATACCCTATGTATCGAAGCCATGATGGGAGATAAAAAAGCGCTTCAAGCTGGAACATCTCATTATTTGGGGCAAAATTTTGCCAAAGCATTTGAAGTAAAATTTCAGAATGAAAACAACAAAGAAGACTATGTTTATGCCACCAGTTGGGGTGTGAGTACACGTCTTGTTGGCGCATTAATTATGGTTCACGGAGATGATAAAGGTTTACGCTTACCACCCAAAGTGGCCCCCATTCAAGTAGTGGTAATTCCTATTATTCGTAAAGATGATGACGGTAGTGAATTAATGGATTACCTTCACCCACTTATTTCTAAACTAAAGGATTCGGGTGTTCGTGTGCATATCGATGACCGTCCTAAAATGTCTCCTGGATTTAAATTTAATGAATGGGAGATGAAAGGTGTTCCTGTTCGTTTAGAAGTTGGTGCACGTGATATGGAAAATGGTGAGGTATTTACCGCACGACGAGATACAGGCGAAAAATTTAGTTTGAGTCTTGATGCAGCGAGTGTAAAAATTCCAGAATTATTAGATGAAATTCAAAGCTCATTATTTAATCAAGCATTAGAATTTAGAGCTAAAAATACACATTCAGTATCCACGTGGGATGAATTTAAAACCATCGTTGAAAAGGGTGGATTTATAAAATGTGGGTGGGATGGAACGGCTGAAACTGAGAATAAAATTAAGGCTGAGACCAAAGCCACTATTCGGTGCATCCCATTTGATGGAGACCCATCTGAGTTAAAGTGTATTTTCACGGGAAATGCAGCAAAGCATCAGGTTATTTTTTCTAAGGCATATTAGCGCTTATGATTGTTTCCACAGATGCAATTGTCTTGCGTACTGTCAATTATAGTGAAACAAGTATAATTGTAACTCTTTTCTCAAAAGAGTCTGGAAAAATGACTCTCATGGCCAAGGGTGCACGAAAACCTAAAAGTTCATTTGCAGCTCAGCTTGAGCCGATGAATATTCTCAATATTAATTATTTTCATAAAGATGGCCGAAATATTCAGCTATTAAAAAATTCATCGTTTATAGAAGACTCCATGAGTATACGAGAAAATTTTGATTCTCTTAATTATGGTCTAACTATCGTGGAAATTTTGGATAAATTACTCCATGAAAATGATATTGATCCCATTGTTTTTCGTCTTAGTATAAAAATACTTTCTGCTCTAAAATCTACACAAATAAATTATGATATAGTATTTTCATTTTTTCTTTTACAACTGTCTGTTCGTTTGGGATTTATGCCTGAACTCAATAAATGTTGTAATTGTTTTATCTATTTAGAAACCGCAAAATTTGATGAGCACAGAGGTGAACTCATGTGTAAAAACTGTGTTCATGGTGGTGAAATAAATTTTTCAGTTGGAACAATTAATTTATTGAAAGCATTATTAAAAACACATATTGATGATTTACATGCATTAAAATATGATGATGAAAATCTAAAAGAATTAGATTCTTTTCTTGATTATTATTCAAAATTTCATCTTGAAGGAATGTCAAAAGTGAAATCACTAAAAATTTTAAGAGAATTGGTACATGGGTAATACAGAATTTTTCGATACAAATAATTATGAATTTAATAAGGGTTGTAAAAGAGCCGTCTATCTTATTCATGGATTCACTAGTTCAACCTATGAATTTTTAGATTTAGCAAAATATTTATCTGAAAATGGTTTTTATGTAAAATTAGATAATCTTCCTGGGCATGGCACAACCGTAGATGATTGTAATAATACTAAATATACTGAATGGATTAACCATGTGGAGCAAGGACTTGCAGAAGTTACCTCGGAGTGCGATGAGGTACATGTCATTAGTATTAGTATGGGTGCTATATTAGGCTTGCATTTAGCTACTGTGTTTCCATTAGCCAGTTTGGTTGAGGCTGCCGTTGTATTTCAATTTAAAGATGAGTTTAGTGTTAGAGTTCTTGTACCACTATTAAATTGGTTGATTACAAAACAGAATAAATTTGTTCAGTATAAAAAAGAGGGTGGTCAAAAGTTAAAATACTTTGGGTATACTGAATATCCTATGAAAGCATTGAATGAGATGCGAAAGATGACGAATGATGTTCGCCCTCGATTATCCAGAGTTAAATGCCCCACAATGTTAGTCCATACAAGGGCCGACTTAACTTCAATTTTTGAAAATTATCATATTGTCAAAAATAGTATTTCATCAGAAAAGCAAACAGATTTAATACTTGAAAAATCCACACATAATCTTTTTGCTGAGGGTATTGAGCAAGCCTTTATCTTTGAGAATATACTTACTTTTTTGAATGAGAATTCTTCAATTTAATGAGATATCAATACACCAGTTCAGGTTTTAGAAATAGTTTTGGTAATGGTTCCTCATTGATTCCCACTGCTGTAAAGATATTACTTATTATTAATACTCTTGTATTTTTGATGGTTGAAATCTCAGGTATGCAATTTGAGTTATTCTATTCAAATTTTGGATTAGTACCTGCAAAAGTATGGTCATCTTTTATGATATGGCAACCGATTACATATCTATTTCTTCATGGTGGGTTCATTCATCTATTGTTCAATATGTTTGTATTATGGATGTTCGGAAAAGATCTTGAACATAATTGGGGATTTATATTCTTTTTAAAATATTATTTTGCATGTGGTATTGGGGCAGGCATAGCAACATCCATTTTTGGATGGGGTTCATTTACACCAGTTATTGGAGCCAGCGGTGCAATATACGGTTTGTTATTAGCCTATGGCCTTACATATCCTAATCGACTTGTGTATTTATATGGAATTTTCCCTATAAAAGTAAAATTTATGGTTATAGGAATGGGTATTATTGCATTTTTTGCATCAATGACATCTATAAACTCTACGGTGAGTCATGTCACGCATATTGCAGGTATGGTGGTGGGTTTGATTTATTTACAGTATAAAATAAATTTTAAACATTTCAAATTATGGCTAATTAAAAGGAAAATAAATAGTTTGAATGTAAAAATCACAAAACGTGAGAATTCGGACCATCAACTTCAAACAAAGGTTGATAAGATATTAGAAAAATTAAATAATGAAGGATGGGATGGTTTGACAGAGGGTGAACAGAAGGTTCTTCACACTGCCAGTAAAACGTATAGTGAGAACCGGCCGCCTAATTAATTATCTTAAACGTTAAATTTGAAAAATATTATATCGCCATCAATAACGGTATAGCTTTTTCCTTCTTGCCTAATTTTCCCCGCCTCTTTTAGTTTAGCCTCAGAACCATATTGAATAAGTTCATCATAATGATATATTTCTGCTTTAATGAATCCACGTTGAAAATCAGAGTGAATAACACCCGCAGCTTCTGGAGCAGAAAATCCATTTTTGATTGTCCATGCACGAACTTCTTTTTCCCCAGCCGTGAAATAGGTTTCTAATCCTAAAAGTTCATAAGCAGAACGAATAAGCTTATTCAATCCTGCTTCTTGTAAATTATATTCAGCTAAAAACATTTCACGGTCTTCAGCATCCATCGTAGAAATTTCCATTTCTATGTATCCACATAGTCGGATGGCTTTATTATTTTGTGCTTCGGCCATCTCAAATACTTGTTGTGCGAAAGTACCCCTATCCTCGGATGCAATTTCTTGTTCATCAACATTTGTCACATATAGCACTGGTTTCATGGTGAGAAGTGACAGTGGTTTTATCAAATCACGATGTTCTTTTTCAAGTTGAATATTTCTAGCTAATATTCCATCGTTCATCAATGGAAGTATTTTTTCTAGAACGCCCACCTCTACTTTAGCTTCTTTGTCACCCGATTTAGCTTTCTTGGAAGATTTTTGAATACGTTTTTCTATAGAATCAATATCTCGAATCAAGAGTTCTGTTTCAATAACTTCAATATCTCGGAGGGGATCAATAGAGCCCTCCACATGAGTAATATTATCATCTTCGAAACAACGAACCACTTGAATGATCGCATCAACATTTCTGATATGAGATAAAAATTGATTTCCCAAACCCTCACCTTTGCTGGCTCCACGAACAAGCCCGGCAATATCCACAAATTCTATAGTGGCTGGAATTATTTTTTGAGTTGTCACAATGGATGATATTTCATCTAAACGAACATCAGGAACTGATACGATTCCCATATTGGGATCGATGGTACAAAAGGGATAATTCTCAGCTGGAATTTCCGATTCTGTCAGTGCATTAAATATTGTGGATTTACCAACATTGGGTAATCCTACTATTCCTACTTGTAAAGCCATGTATAAAATTACAGAGGTTTGATAATGTATTACCTTATTGAAAATTAATAATATTTCAATGGGTATCGGTTTTAAATTTGAGCATATGACAAATTAGCGAAAGGGCATCTAATGTCAGATTGGGCAGTAATATTAGGAGCATCAAGTGGAATTGGTGCGGCATGTGCAAAAGAACTTGCCAGTAAAGGTATGAATATTTTTGGAGTTTACCTTCGTAAACCAAAAGACCATATTCAAGCACTCAGTGAAGAATTAGAATCTTATGGTGTAAAAGTAATATTCAAAAAAATGAGTGCTACTAATGAAGAAAAACGAAAAAATGCAATTGATGAATTGAAATCTCTTGGTGATATACGTGTGAAAGTGTTCGTTCATTCTTTAGCATTTGGCGCTTTAAAGCCTGTCTTTGACTCAGAGTCTAAAAATACATTAGGTCAAAAAAATATTGAGATGACCCTAGATGTAATGGCGAATAGTTTAATTTACTGGGCGCAAGATTTATACCAAGGAGGCCTTCTTCAAAAAGGGAGTCAAATTTTTGGAATGACTAGTGCAGGTGGTCATCGACAATGGAAAGCTTATGGTGCTATATCAATGGCAAAGGCTGGATTAGAATCTGCTTGCAGGCAGTTGGCATTTGAATTGGCTCCATTTGGCATTGCGGCAAATACACTTCAAGCTGGAGTTACAGATACACCTGCACTTCGAAAAATACCTAATAGTGATTCAATGATTCAAAAAAGCTTAGCTGTAAATCCCAATGGCCGATTAACATTACCTCAGGATGTGGCACATGTAATATCCATGATGGGTCGTTCAGAAGAATCATGGCTCACGGGAAATAATATTAGAGTAGATGGTGGAGAAGATATTACGGGATAAGTTATTAACGTAATAATTACTTATAAAAAAAGCTCTGAAGAAATTCGGGGTTTTTTTAGTGCAAATTTTTTATAAAGATTTATCTTTAATTAAATCTAAAACTCTCCGATTTTCAGTAGACGGTACTAATTCAAATGCATACCTTGCCTCACGTTCTGCATCGGTAAACCATTCTTTCTTTGCATACGCGACGGCCAAATTATGGTGTGCTTGGGATAGCAGTTGTACTTGTTCATAATCTAAACGCCGAGAATTTTCTGGAAACATATGTACAACTTGGTTGAATTCCAAAATAGCCTTATCCACAAGGTTCCATTCATAGTACTGGATACCTCGCTCCATAGTTAGGTCAGCGTTATTTTTGCAACCAATGGTTAATAACAATAATAATAAAATAGTTAATTGTTTCATAATATTCCTATCAATGGGTATTTTCTTCTGTGTAGAACGCTATACAATTTCTGAGTGTTTAAGAGAAAAATCAAGTAAATTGTTTTATTATTTATAATGATTTAACTACATCTCTAATTGCTTCGGCAATATTATCAATTTGCCATGCTTGTATTGTTAATGCTGGTGCAACACGTACAGTACTGTGATGAGTTTCTTTTGCATAAACACCTCTATTTAAAAGCTCAACAGAAACGGTATGCCCATCTAGACGTGGTGAATCATGCATCTCAAATGCAGTGAGTAACCCTCGTCCACGATTTTCTTTTATCTTATCAGGAAATTCGGCCTTAATATCATCAAAATGATTCATGAGTTGTGCGCCTCGTGTTCGGGCACATTCAGCTAAATTATCATCGATCAATACTTTAATAGCATAAATTGAGGCTACGGATGCTAGCGGATAACCACCAAATGTTGAACCTTCAGAGCCAGGTGTGAGCACACCAATTACTTCATCACTTCCTGCCACAAATGATACAGGCAGTACCCCACCCCCAGCTGCTTTACCACAACCCATCAAATCAGGTTTTACCCCAAAGAGTTGATGGGCAAAATTGGCACCTGTTCTACCAAATCCAGTTTGAACCTCATCCATGGCCAATAAAATATTATGCTCATCACAGAGTGCACGAACTTTAGGCCAGTAATCATCATCAGGTACTATAACCCCTGCCTCACCTTGAATAGGTTCAACCAAGAAAGATGCAATACGATCACCTTTTGCCTTGAATAGTGTTTCTAATGCTTCAATATCATTAAAGGGAACTAGTTCTATGCCTGATAAAAATGGACCAAAACCCTCTCTCGCTACAGGGTCATCAGACATTGAAACTGCAGTCATTGATCGGCCATGAAAGTTTCCCTTAGCCGCCACAACAATGGCTTCATTTTCAGGAATCCCCTTTACTTTATATCCCCAGCGCCGTGAAAGTTTAAACATGAGCTCGGGTGCTTCAACACCTGCAACTTTTGGTACCACTCTATCCATTTCAGTAACACCGGTAGCAGCTAATAAAAATGCGCTCATGTATTTATGTCTAATTGATCGTGGGACCGTTGGGAGTTTTTCTTCAGTTAGATGTTTTACTACAGCATCTACGATAGTTTGATTAAGCTGGCCTTGATTTACAGCGGAGTAGCAACAAAGCCCATCCATTAATTCTTCTTCGATATATCCATTCACATCATCGGGATCAGGCTTTCTACAAATGAGTGTTGATGAATCTTGTACATGGGAAACTACAACGTTTTCAAGAGGGCTATAATTTTGGCCACCCATTTTCTTGTCAATATCTTCATGGTTTTTGGGGGATAGATCTCCAATTCTAGTTCCATTAACAGTAAGGTCATCTCCGTAACCTGAAATATTTACATTTGCCATTTTCACTCCTGAATAAAGGTAATTTTATATTGAATTGAACCTGAAAATTTATCACATTATGTAGATGCTAAGCATCTATTTGATGGTGATGGTGATATTCTTGATTTAGTATTGATAGTTAATTATATCTTAGCTAACTAATATTATAAGAATCTAAAATGTCTTAAAAACAAAGAGGGCCTTGATTTTCAAGGCTCTTTTGTTTTACTTCAAATATTGATATAATATTTTATCTAAATAGAAATGCCCATTTCATTTAAAATAAACGCCCATGTTTCAGCAATTTCTCTTATTACCTGATTAGTAGGCTTACCAGCGCCATGGCCTGATTTACCGTGTACCCTAAGTAACATAGGATTATCCCCACCATTTTTAAGTTGTAATTCTGCTGCCAGTTTATATGAATGGGATGGTACGACTCGATCATCATGATCACCGGTTGATATAATAATTGATGGATAATTAACACCCTTTTTTACATTATGAACGGGTGAATATTCAATGAGTGTTTCAAATTGGTCCTTATTTTCAGAGCTACCATATTCAGGCACCCATGCCCATCCAATAGTAAATTTCTGAAATCTAAGCATATCCGTAACGGGCACACTACAATCAACAACACTAAATAAATCAGGACGCTGTAACATACAGGCAGAAACCAGAAGCCCACCATTACTCCCTCCACCAATAGCTAATTTTTCAGGAGAGGTATATCCTGAATCTATAAGGAATTCTCCCGCAGAGATAAAATCATCAAACACATTCTGTTTATTGTCCAACATCCCAGCTTCATGCCAATCTTCTCCGTATTCACCGCCACCACGGATTGCAGGTAATGCGAGTACACCACCCAATTCTAACCATGTTAAACGTGATACAGAAAAATAAGGCGTAACGCTACCGTTAAATCCCCCATATCCATATA
>Ga0209403_10007284_pt1 | contig 10960 bp, 8 predicted proteins | sample ArcticOcean_MG_C_8_FD_187440 | JGI IMG/M metagenome (GOLD analysis project Ga0209403, IMG submission 187440) | Marine microbial communities from western Arctic Ocean - ArcticOcean_MG_CB11_86 (SPAdes) (version 2) | ecosystem: Environmental > Aquatic > Marine > Oceanic | place: Arctic Ocean...
AAAATGATGATCCGGTTTTTTTTCATATCGTTGTCTCTCGATTCGGTGGTTCAACAAAAAACCCCGTTGCCTCCTGGCAGCGGGGTTGACGAAATGCTTGGGAACAAGTTCAAACCACAGCCGCCCGACCGCTACCCAGTAGCGCCAGTCCCAGCAGCAATCGTTGTAGGCTAAAACTCGCCATCGCGCGGAAAATTAGAGGTGGCTCCTGCCCAAGTCAACCGGTTTTTCCCAAACCGTGTTGCGCCCGCTACAGTACGCGTTAAATACCCGGTTTCACTCACCACCGTCACCACCCCTGTTCCCGCCGAGCGTTATCAAGGCAGTTTCAGCAGGATTCGTCTCCAATACGACACTTTCCGGCCCCCAGCCAGACCAACCCTGCAGACCGGGTGCATCCGGGTCGCTGTCAATCACTGCAACTCCAATACCGAACTTGACGTTTTTCTGGAGACTCTCCAAGCCGATTGCTTCAGGCGAAAATAACATCTCATAAGTGGTCGTGCCGGTGTGAGGATAAATCGTCTTTTGCGTGCGAAGGATCACCACGTCAAATTCGCCCTTGCCGGCAAGCTGCTTCGTATGCCCCAGCACCGAGCCTTTGATGGTGTCCGTCATCGTGGTTTTATCATATAGGGTTCCATCCTCGAGGTACGGTTCCACCAGAGCGAACAGGTACTCGCTCATGACCTCCTCCCGATTGGCATCGGTAAACAGCACCCGCACGGCATCTCCCTGATCAGCCTCCTCCTTGGTGTGATGATGCACATCGTCTTCAACAACCACAATAAGATGGATACCCTCCGGATTCCAGCCGAGCCCGATTGAAACCGAGTGATCTGTTATACCATCCCACGTACCTTCATCATACTCTGCAAACTGAGCATAAGTCAGGTCGCCAGAAAGATAGGTCCACTGGCCTCGTTGCCCTTCGGAGGCCACCTCGAAACCGGGATTGTTAACATATTCAGATACGGACAACTCATGGGCTTGTCCATCGAGATTTCCATCAATCCGAGGAGCCTCAAACAACTCATAGTGAGGGTCGATCCGGTTAAAAGGTGGCTCAAGGGGAATCGTGTAAGGCCGCAGGCGAAAAAACCGCCGTCCGTACCTTATGGTTTTGGAGCCCTTGTAAATGAACGGGGCTTTGCCGGTGTCGAATACTTTTGCCGTCCGCCAATTGGCCAGGTCAAATGAGGCCTGAACTTGGAACAGGCGCGAATCGACCTTCTTTTTCTTCCTGAGAAAACCGTACCATCCGGATGTCAACGCAGTTGCCTCCAGCCGAAAATGGTCGTCCATATTGTACTCAACGATCGCCATAAAGCTCTGAAACAGGTCGGCCACGTTCATGTGGCCGAAGAACACCGCACCATCCATCGGCGACTCCCTGGCCTTGTCGCGCGCGTTAATATCTGCGCCGTAATCCAGGAGCAGCCGGGCCACCTCCACGAAGCCGCCGACCGCCGCGAAGTAGAGCGGCGTGGCCTTGTCGTCGTCGCGGCGGTTGACGTTCGCGCCGTTGGCCAGCAGCAGCTTGGCAATCTCGAGGTGACCATACTCGGCGGCGTAGTGCAGAGCCGTCTTGCCGGTCCAGTCGTCCACCGTGTCGATGTTTGTGCCGTCGACGATGTGGGCCTTGACCGTCTCGATGTCGTTTCGCCAACTGGCTGCCGCCCAGATCGGCAGCTCCGGCCCGGCTTGAGCGGAAACAATCCACCACAACGGGAGACAAAGGAAAAAACGGCTGAAAGTCCTGAACATTGGCCACGCACCGTTTAACCGGACTCGGCCCAATCGGCCAGCGAAATCGCCCGAATCGGCCGGCCTTGCACCGGCTTGGGGCTTGGCCTACGCTCCCGCCACTCGATTTTTATTCGACATGAAACGCTTGATTCAAACCTCCGCCTGCCTCTCCCTGGCTCTGGGCTGCTTCTCCTTGCCCGCGCCTGGACAAGCGCAGAACGACGCCCCCGCCGCGCCCGATCTTGGCCCGGTGCTCGAGCGACTCGACCAAGTGATCGCCGGCTTGGCCAAGGTCTCCGGCGACTTGGCCAAGCTGCAAAAAGCCAGCGGCAGCAACGCCCAGGACAAGTCGCTCAAGACCGCCACAAAGCAGTTGACCGACCTGAACACCGCCGTCGAGTCGCTGGCCAGCCAACTCGCTGGCCAAGCCAAGGCGGCCGGAAAACAAGCCGACTCCGCTGCCGAGGCCTCCAATCTGCTCAAGCAGTTGGTCGCCCTGCAAACCGCAGCCGCGGCCCAAGCCAGGCGGCCGGCTCCGCAGCCCAAGTGGGAGTACAAATCAATTTTTGGCGACAGCCGCGTCGCGCTCGAGGAGGAGATGAACCTGTTCGGCGGGGATGGCTGGGAGTTTTTTAACATTGCCTCGTTTGGTCGTGGCACCGCCGGATTCGCCCGCCGGCCCGTCAAGTAAACGACACCCACCCGGCCAATCGATCATTGACCCACCGCACCTGAAACCGTTCACTACCTGTTTTTCGCAACATGTCAGAATCTGCACCCCTAATTGAAGCCGAACCGGCTGCCGCCAGCAATGGCGCGGACACTCCCAGCGACAGCGACGTCGTCGTGATCGACGAGCTGCGCTCGACCTACGACCGCATGAGAGCCGAGATGGCCAAGGTCATCATCGGCCAGGATGCAGTTGTCGAGCGGCTCCTGATCTGCATCCTCTCCCGCGGCCACGCGCTGCTCATGGGCGTGCCCGGCCTGGCCAAGACGCTTATGGTCAACTCGCTCTCAAAAGTGATGTCGCTCGACTTCAACCGCATCCAGTTCACGCCCGACCTGATGCCGTCCGACATCACCGGCACCGACATTTTGCAGGAGACCGCCGAGGGCCGGCGCGAGTTCGAGTTCGTCAAGGGGCCGATCTTCGCCAACATCATTCTCGCCGACGAAATCAACCGCACGCCGCCCAAGACGCAGTCCGCCCTGCTCGAGGCGATGCAGGAGCATCACGTCACCGTGTCCGGCCGCATCATGCCGCTGCCGGAGCCGTTCTTCGTGCTGGCCACGCAAAACCCGATCGAGCAGGAGGGCACCTACTCGCTGCCGGAGGCGCAACTCGATCGCTTCATGTTTTTTATCGAGGTCGAGTACCCGACCCTCGACGAGGAACGCCGCATCGCCCGCGAGACCACCGGCGCGGCGACGCGGGAAATCACCCCCCAAGTCAGCGGCGCGCAGATCATGAAATATCAGGAATTGGTCGAGCGCGTGCCGGTGCCGGATCATATTTACGACCTCGCGGTGGACATCGTCCGCGCCACCCGCCCCGACTCCGGAGACGCGCCGGACTTCTGCCAAAAACTGGTCTCGTGGGGTGCCGGGCCGCGCGCCGTGCAGTATCTCATTCGCGGCGCCAAGGCGCGCGCGGTTTTACAGGGTAGCTACCTCGTGCGGCAGGAGGACCTCGAGGCCGTCGCCCACCCCGTCCTGCGGCATCGCATCATCACCAATTTCCAGGCGCAGGCCGAGGGAATGAGCAGCACCGTCATCGTCGATCAGCTGCTCGACCAATTCCGCGACGCCAGTGCCTGAGCCAAGCGCGCAACCGCTGATCGAGGCCGACGTCGTCGGGCGCCTCATGGGCCAGCCGCTGCTCGCGCGCTTCCCGATGGAGGGCAGCATCTCAGGGCACCACCGCAGCCCGCACAGAGGCTCCAGCGTCGAGTTCGCCGAGTACCGCAACTACGTCCCCGGCGACGACATCCGGCGGCTCGACTGGCGCGTCTTCGCACGCACCGACCGCTATTACCTCAAGGAATTCGAGGCCGAGACCAACCTGCGCTGCTACGTCGTGCTCGACTGCAGCGGCTCGATGGGATTCGCGGGCGAGCACGGCACCCGGCTCGACTACGCCAAGCGTCTCGCCGCCACGCTCAGCTACCTCATCATCAACCAGGGCGACGCCGCCGGACTCCTGCACGTCACGGAGAAAACCGCCACCGAGATCCCGCCGCGACGCAACGCCTCCCACCTGCAGGTCATCCTCGACGCGCTTGGCCAAGCGCGGCCCACCGGCGGGACGCGCCTCGTCCCGATGCTGCACGAGCTGGCCGAGAAGGCCCGCCGACGCGCACTCGTCGTCATCCTGTCCGACTGCTTTTGCGACAGCGACGAACTGCGCGATGCGCTGCAGCACCTGCGATTTCAAAAACACGACCTTGCACTGTTTCACTTGCTCGACCCGCTCGAGCTGGCCTTCGAGTTCGACCGGCCGGTGCGCTTTGTGGACATGGAAGGCTCGCAGTCGATCGTCACCGAGCCGGCCACCGTCCGCGCCGAATACCAGGCCCAGCTCAAGCGCTTCCTCGACAAGCTGCGGGACGATTGCCACGAATTCAACGCCGACTACCGCCGCGTAACTCTCGACCAATCATACGGCCAAGTACTCGCCGATTTCCTCACCGAGCGCGCCCGGCACGCCACCCGAGCATGACCTTTCTCCAGCCGCTCATTCTGTGGGGACTGCCCCTCGTGCTGCTGCCGGTGATCATTCACCTTATCAACCGCATGCGCCACCGGCCGAGGCAGTGGGCGGCGATGCAGTTCCTCCTCGCCGCCACGCGCAGCTCCACCAGCCACGCCAAGCTTCGCAACCTGCTTATCCTGCTCATGCGCGTACTCGCCGTGCTGGCGCTGTTGATCTTCCTCGCCCGGCCACTCGTCGGCGGCTGGATGGGCTGGGCGCTCGCCGCCGCGCCAGACGCCATCCTGCTGCTCGTCGATCGCTCCGCGAGCATGGAGTCGAGGGTCGCCGGGGCGGACGAGTCGCGCCGCGAATACGCGCTCAAGATGCTCGCCGACGCAGCCGGGGAATTCGAGCACGCCAGCCACCTCGTGCTGCTCGACAGCGCCACGCGGAAGGCACGCGAAATCGCCAACGCACCCTCGCTGCTCGAACTGCCCGACACGCAGCCGACCGACACCGCCGCTGACCTCCCCGCCATGCTGCAAACCGCGCTCGATTGGCTGATCGAAAACCAGGCAGGCACCGCCGAGATTTGGATCGCCTCCGACCTGCAGGCCAGCAACTGGCAACCGGACGATCCCCGCTGGGAAACTCTCATCACAGCGTTCGACTCACTCCCGCAAAAAGTGCGCATTCGACTGCTCGCCACCACGCAGGAGTCGCCCGGCAACGCCTCGATTTCCGTCGCGCAACTCTCCCGCCAACAGGGCGGCGACGTGCGCTTGGCCGCCGACCTCAAACGCAGCCAAGCCGACGCCGGCAGAGCCACGATCACCCGCACTCTCAATGGCGTCGCCACCGAACTCGAAGCCAAGGTCACCGGGCAATCCACCCGCTGGCGGCATCGCTTCGCCGTCGGCGACCAAGCGGGCGGCTGGGGCAAACTCGAGCTTCCGGCCGACGGCAATCCGCGTGACAACATCACTTACTACCGGTACAGCGACGACCATCCGCCGGCCGGCTTGGTCGTCACCGGGAGTGCGCTTGGCCCGTTGTGGCAGGCGGCGGCATCGGCGGGCGGGCGGGACGGCCGCACTCCGGCCAAGCGCTACGCGCCGGACGACGTGACCCCGGCCGATCTGCGCGACGCCACGCTCGTCGTTTGGCAGGCACCGTTGCCGGCGGGCGAGATGGTAGGCGCGCTGCGGCGGTTCGCCGACGAGGGCGGCCGCGTCATTTTCTTCCCGCCGAACAAAGCGGCGACGGCACGTTTTGCCGGCTTGGGCTGGGGCGAAAAACAAACCAGCGGCGACGCCGGTTTTGCCGTTGGCCGCTGGGATGAAGATCAAGGGCCACTCGCCAACACCGACGAAGGGCTGCTGTTGCCGTTGGCCAAACTCGGCGTGCGGCAGCGCCAACAGGTCGTCGGCCAAGCGGCGGTGTTGGCGGCGTTCGACGATGGCCAAGCGCTACTCGTGCGCCAGTCGCTTGGCCAAGGCGAAGTTTATTTTTGTGCCACCCTGCCGCTGCTCGCGTGGTCGGAGATGGGCGACGGCCTCGTCGTCGTCCCGATGCTGCAACGCCTGCTCGCCGCCGGGAGCCGCCGGTTGCAGCGCGACTCGGTCGCCGAATGCGGCCAAATCGGCGCGGGCGATTTGCAACTTGAGTGGACGTCGATCGAGACCGGCCAACGCGGCGACGTGCAGACGCAGGCCGGCGTGTATCAGTCCGGCGACCGCTGGCTCGTGGTCAATCGGCCCGCCGCCGAGGACGAGTTCGAGCGTATCGGCGACGAGGCTATCTCCGGGTTATTCGGCACGCTGTCGTTTCAATTGTTTCAAGCGCAGCGCGACGACACAGCATTGCAGGGTGAAATCTGGCGCATGTTTCTTTTCCTGATGCTGCTGGCGCTGCTGATCGAAGCGTGGCTCATCCGGCCCGGCCCGATACCCGCCGCCGCACCGCCCAAACCCCAACCAGCCGCCGCATGAGTCACTGGTCCTTTGCAAAAAAAACAAGCCACACAGGGCCAAGCCCCCTCCCCCAGCGGGAGAGGGCCGGGGAGAGGGAGAGCGCTGTCAATCGCATTGCGTTTTGAAGCACATTGAATCGTCGAAATAAATGAATCACTGGTCGTTTGCAGCTTCGTTGATGGTTATCCTCGCCGGGATTGGCGGGGTGACGCTGGCCGCTTGGCTTGGCTGGGGCAACTGGCAGCGCAACGGCCGTCGCGGCAAAGTCGCCCTGCTCGAGGTGCTGCGGTTTGTGGCGGTGGCGATGCTGGCGTTCACGCTGTTGCGCCCGGAGTTTGTTCGGCTCATTCAGCGCACCGACCCGCCGCAGGTCGTCATTCTTAGCGACTCGTCGGGCAGCATGCTCACGCGCGACATCGTCAGCACGAACGACATCATCACCCGGGCCGACTGGCTCGAGGCGCAAACCAAGCGCGCGTTTTGGAAGCCGCTCGAGCCCAGCTCCGAGGTGCTGACCGGGGCATTCGCTGCGCCGCCGGATTTGACCTCGACGAACGCGCTTGGCCAAGTGCGGGAAATCGGCACCGACTTGAGCGGCGCGCTTGGCTCGGTACTCGGACAGCAGAAAAATCTCAAGGCCGTGCTGCTGTTGAGCGATGGAGATTGGAACCTTGGCCCATCGCCGATCGGCATCGCCACTCGCTACCGGGATCAGGGCATCCCGGTTTACAGCGTCGTCACGGGGCAGGACAAATCGATCCCCGACCTCGCGATGGAAGAAGTCTCCGCGCCGGCGTACGGCTTATTCGGCGAGCAGATCGCCATCCCGTACACGGTGCAAAGCCACCTGCCGCGCGACGTCGCCACCGAGGTGCGGCTCATGCAGGGTACTGAGCAGTTGGCCGCCAAGAAAATCACCTTACAGGCGAACAGCCGGTTCCGCGACTCGATCATGTGGTACCCGCGCGAGGTCGGCGAGTTCGACCTGCGGCTGGAGTTCCCGGTCGAGCCGGACGAGGGGCTGCGCGACAACAACGCGGCGGCGTTTCACATCGCCGTGCGCGTGGTCAAGCTGACCGTGCTCGTTGTCGATTCGCAGCCGCGCTGGGAATATCGATATCTCCGAAACGCTCTCGCCCGCGACCCCGGCGTGGCCCTGAGCTGCATGTTATTTCACCCGAACATCGGCACCGGCGGCGGGCGCGACTACCTCTCCGCTTTCCCCGGTTCGCGCGAAATGCTGTCGCGTTATGACGTGATTTTTCTCGGGGACGTCGGCGTCGGCAAAGGACAGCTGAGTAAAAAAGACGCCGAGCTGATCAAAGGCCTCGTCGAGCAGCAAGGCAGCGGGCTGGTCTTCATGCCAGGGCGGCGCGGCAACCATCTTTCGCTGATGGACAGCCCGCTGAAGGAGTTGATGCCGGTCGTTCTCGACGACGCCAAGCCCACCGGCGTCGGCCTGCAAAACGAGTCGGCACTCATGCTCTCCAGCCGCGGGCGCGGCCATCTGCTCACGCGCTTCGACGCCGACGAAATGGTGAACGAACAGATATGGAAAATGCTCCCCGGATTTTACTGGTCCACCGGTGTGATCAAAAGCCGGCCCGGCAGCGAAGTGCTCGCCGTGCACTCGGAGTTGCGAAATCAATTTGGCCGCATCCCGCTGCTGGCTATCCGCAGCGCCGGACGCGGCAAGGTGCTGTTCATGGGCACCGATAGTGCGTGGCGTTGGCGGCGCGGCGTCGAGGACAAGTTTCATTACCGCTTCTGGAGCCAGGTCGCCCGCTGGATGGCGCACAAACGGCACCTCGCCGAGAAGGATGGCATCCGGCTGAGCTACACGCCCGAGACGCCCAAGGTCGGCGACCGTGTTTTCCTGCAGGCAACGGTGCTAGACGAGGCAGGTTTCCCGCTGGAGAACGGCGAAGTCAACGGCTCGATCGTCTCGCCCACCGGACGGGGCGAGCAGCTTGAACTGACGGAAGTCGAGGGCGGCTGGGGTGTTTACAGCGCGGAGTTTTCGCCGCAGGAAGGCGGGCCGTTCGAGATCGCGATCGACGCCCCCGAGCACGATCGCGAATTGGAAACCAAGCTGACCGTTTCGCTGCCCAAGCGCGAAAAACTGGGCCGCCCGGTGAACCGCCCGGTCCTCGCCGAGATCGCCTCAATCACCGGCGGCGAGAGCGCCGGCACCGATCACCTCGACGAGCTCATCAAAAAAATCTCCGTTCTCCCCGAGCCCAAACCGGCCGAGATCCGCACGCGCCTTTGGAGCAACCCATGGTGGGGCGGTGCCATCCTCCTGCTGCTCGTCGTCTACTGGACCGGCCGAAAACTCGCCGGCTTGGTTTAGGGAAGCACACGCGGCTCGCGTGTGTATTTCGGCGGCTCACCGAAATACGCCTTGGCGAGCCGCGTGCGCTCCCCATCGTCGATGCGCTTGGCCAAGCGAGCGTTTAACTCGTACTCATCCCTCCTCCCTCGTACTCGATTGGTTTCCCGATGACGAAGGGCGAGGGCGAAAACGGGCCGTTAAAATTCGCGGCAGCGCCGCACTCCAAGACGCTTTCACGGCACTCGGACGCTTAACTCTCGGTGTCTTCTGGGGCGGCGTCCTCGTCGCCTTCGTCTTCGCTGATGACGGGGGCGATGGCTTGGAGCTGGTCTTTGCCGTGAAGGTTGATGAACTTGACGCCCTGCGCGTTGCGGCCGGCCATCCGGATATGCTCAAAACTGGTGAGTGAAGGCCAGTTGCACGATGCCCCAATCGCGCCCGCGGTACAGATTGTGGAACGGCTCGGTGTATGGGCCAAGCGCACCGTAACGGGTGAAGTACGGGCCACCAGACAGTTTCACTGCCGAGTTCGCACCCTGCCACCGGATACCCAAGCCAATGTGCCAGGTCTCCAATTCCGGCGCGGCACTTGAGAGTAGCAGCGAGTCGTCGATCTCGCCGGTGTCGGTGTACCAACGGCCGGTCAAGCTGAAGTACCATTGCTCATCAATGTCCATCTCAAGCGTTTCATCGACGAACCAAGCCTCAAACCGCGGGGCTTCCTCCGAGTAACCCACGGTCGAACGCAGCACCCAACTCTCGGCCAGCGCCCAGTTGAGCGACGCCTGGGCGCCGTAGCGCAACTCGCGCCCTGTCGTGTCCATGACGAGTCCCGTTATTTGGCTGCGGAGCGACGGCGTGAGGACGTTTTCAAGCATCACTCTTACGGTGTGTGTGTCGAGATCGTCACGGCCCCTGACCAACGGCTCGAACGGTTTCTTTTCGTAGCCGGGCGCGATCTCATCCTTCTGCCAGGCATAGTCAAACTGCAAAAAACCGGTGGTCGGCGCGAACTCCCAGCGCAAGCCGATACCAACGTTAACGCCCCACGGCTCAGCCTCGATGTAGCCGTCCGGATATTCCTGACGATAAAATTCATTCAGCCAAAGCGAGCGATAATCCTGATACCCATCATAGCCGCCAAGCGCACCGTTCAACGTGAGCGAAGGCCAATCGCTGAACGTGTGACGAATTGCCTCCTGCAACGTGTGACGGCTCTCGGAAATATTCGCCGGTTGCCGCCAAAAAACAAATGCCTCCTCCACCGAGTCGTAATCGAGATCAAGCGTGCTGTAACTGTAAGAGGTCCGGAACTCATTAACACCGCGAGTGAAAACATGAGTCGCCGTCGTGTCGGTCAGAAAGATGTCATTCGACCAAAGCCCGTCCGTGCCAATCTCAAGCCCGTGCGCTGACGGTATGGCCACGCTCGGGGTAGGTTTATCCAACGGACGGATTGCCTGCGGATCATCCAGCCGAATCGAATCGATGACCTCTCGCACTTTTTCGTACCCCTCGTATCCGGCGTGTGAGTAAGAAACTTCCCACTGACTCCCTCCTGCCGTCTCCGTGAGTACCACGACATACGGGATGCCCCGACCACTCAGCGACTGGTAAACTTTGCCGCCGACGTCATCGAGCACGAGGCTCACGCCAGTTTGATTGATGTACTGCCGAGTTTTTGCAGCACGGCCCTGCTCGATGTTCATCGAGACCACCTGTACTGGGAAGCCGGCGGCGTTGCCGCCTTTAGCCGTGTAAAACTTCTGCACGTACTCCTCCAAATCGCTCGAAACTTTCCGGCATGGCACACACCAATACGCGAAAAAATCGAGAACCACGATACTGCCGGCAAAGTCATCCAGTTTTACCGACTCGTCGCTGCCGAACTTGTTGAGTTCAAACGAAGTGAACGCCACCGTCGTCGTGGCCCGCGATCCAGCCACTCCGAAAACCAAACCAAGCAGGATAGCGAAAGAATTACGAAGCAACCGCATGGCAACTATTTGCAAGAGGTGCAGCCAGCCGCCTGGCCACCACCAGATGTCGCCGAACCGGGCTCGATCTGCGCGATCAATCGGTTTTGATAAATGAACACGCCGCTCTGTGAAAACAGCATGTTAGGCTTCGAAACCAGTCGCTGCTCAGAGATGCTCACCTGCCCAACGCTGGCACATCCAACTGCGCAAACCAGCAAACTAAACAATA
>Ga0209403_10007287_pt1 | contig 10957 bp, 10 predicted proteins | sample ArcticOcean_MG_C_8_FD_187440 | JGI IMG/M metagenome (GOLD analysis project Ga0209403, IMG submission 187440) | Marine microbial communities from western Arctic Ocean - ArcticOcean_MG_CB11_86 (SPAdes) (version 2) | ecosystem: Environmental > Aquatic > Marine > Oceanic | place: Arctic Ocean...
GAAGACTCCAGGCGATCCGATAGCAAAGCCGAAGCGAATCCGCATGGTGGCGTTCTTATGGGCAGTGATATCGAAGGTTTTGTGCACCCAACGGCTGTCTGTGACGCTCGGGAAGTGACCCGTGGCAAAAACACTGACCGAGGTGGCGCCGTCATAGACTTCGATCTTGTTGCCCATGTATGGCAGTACGTCACTGTTCAACCACCGATAGTGCTCGAAGGTCAGCAGGCCGGCGGCCGTCGACGTGTCGATCACCGGACTGACGAGAAAGTCGAAGGTGCGCACCCCTGTCGGTGCATTGCCACCGATGTTCACGCCCGCGACGCCATTGTCAGCGGTCGCCGTATGGTCGACCCCCGGGTCGGCAAAGCCGCGCACATGGCCCACCGAGACCGCAGCGGGGGCGATCTCCCACTCACTCAAACCGGGACCATTGAATGACCATCCTGCGCTGTTGTCAGAAAAGTCCTCGCTGAAAATGACTGCAGTGCTGGCCTGAAACGGGAGGAACAGCAGCAACACAACGATGGATGTCGATTCATGTCCACGACCTTGACCTGATTCTCCGTGATCTCAGGCGACAATCGGCCCTACAGGACGGCGCCCTCTCTGCACCTTTTCACCAGTGCGTCGTCAACGCCCGGTGAATACTTGAGTTTGTACTGAACCTGGCCGTCCGATCGAAGCACCAGACGATCCAGGCAAATGGCTGGGCGGGTCACATAACGACAGAGCTCCAACCGGGGTAGTTGTCGCTCATGACAAGCAACAGCGGCCTTCAGGGGGAACCCGTCGCGGTTTGCTGTGTGTGGCTTTTCAGGTGCGATATCGTTCAGATCGCCAGTCTCAACCCGTTAGGTCATCTCAGTACGTTCTTCGGGAGATCGGCGGCATCGCACATTCTTATCGGCGAGATTGGTTCAAGCCCCGTGCCATGGTCGCGGCGAATTCACGCAGATACGAATCAGGGATGGCGTACATCCCGAATCAGGTCGTCCAATGCCCGCGTACGTTCGTCATCTTCACCCATCATGTCGACGACCCAGCGACGAATGTATGCGACGTCAAGGTCGGCACCTTGTATCGCGATCAGTTTTTCGACGTCGAGCAGGTCTTTGGGTCGAAAAAACAGCATCTTGAAGACGGCAATCGCCTCCGCTGACAGATAGTTTGCGGCGCCGCCGGGTCCGCTGATACGAACAGACTTTCGGGCGGCTTCCTACGCGAATGGAATGGATGGTGTGAACAAGTCCACGCGCATTTCCGAGTGCCATCCGACGATCACATCGCCTGCCTCCTCGGCCGCGTGCGCCGCGACCCGATCGACTACGACGCCGGCGTTCTCCCGGACGTTCAAGGTCTTGTCCAAAGCGTGGTGATCGATAAACAAGTTGATATCGACGTCGTACGTGCCGCGGGGGTCACCCCAGATGCCGAACGCAAGCGCACCCTCGATGGCATAGGGAATCCCATGCTCGTCCAGCGCGGAAGCGAGGTGCGTGGCCAGGCTGTACGGATCGAGGCCTGTCACCGGATTCTAAGGCGCCTGTACGCGAATGTGGTCGAAGTGGGGCACGGATCCCGTGATCGCAGGATCTCTTCCCTGTGAGGATTCATGGCCAGGATCTGCCAATTCGCCCGGCAGACACGTGCGAGGATGTTGAGTCGCTCTTCCTGCGTCCACGAACGGGCGTGCGCGACCTCGCTCGTGAGCGTATGCCGCGATTTGTCCAGCGAGGGCGGTAAGCGAATGGCCATCTACGGATGGTAACCACCTGTGCGCGAGCGCCCAAGCCCAATCGTGAAAACCCAAATGAACCGCGGCCCGCAGACGAGCCAGCTATACGGGCCAGCTGTAAAGGGCCAGCTGTAGGGATCAGCGCCGATTGGACCGTGACTTATTCAAAGCTCTGCCCTGGACTTCTCGAATCGCCTTTTTTATATGGCGAGCGCTCGACGACGCTGGCTGGATCTTCAACCTCGAATACCTCGACAATGCTGATCCCACTGGTCGCCTCGACGGTCTTGAGGGTCCAACCCCTTCAAGATTCAGAATGGTTCCACACACGATCGCCGTATATCCGCCTAGCTTCAGTATCCCTTGTGATGGCCGCTTCATGCTGGCTCATGTCACGCAGGCGCAGAGGCAGGAGATGTTGCCCAGGGATGCTGGGCACAGTCGCCGATCACGTCGATCAGGTCCGCTGAATAACTGCGTCCACGGCGTGCAGGGTCAGTGTGCGCCTGCCAGCATGGGGTCCGATGGCAATGCAGTAGCGGATTGCGGCGGCACTGCCAGGGCCAAATTCCGCAAGAACGTCACACAGGAATGCGCGTCTCCTACTGTCGACCAGATCCCTCTTCGACTGCTGATTGAACGTCATGTCTATGGCGCGAAAGTTAAGCAACCACGTTCACGAGCAATCCACCAATTATCGCTGAACGACCGGTCAGCTTCTGCGTGAACGGCCAACTAATCTATTCGAGCAAGCCCAGATCCCGCCAACCGAAAAATAGTTCCTCGGTTTCGAAGCGGTCGACGCGGTTCGGTCGACGGCCAATCTCCACGCCCCCCAGATGTCGATAGAAATCACAATTTGGATTCTCGCGTATGCAGCCGATCTCAACCGAATCTTTCCCGCCGGCCCTGAGGAGTCGCATCGCGTGGCCGAGCAACGTCCGGCCGACACCGCGGCCCTGCCATGTCGGAAGGACGTACAGGGCCTGCACTTCGCCGCCATAGGATGACTCAAATTCAGCCCAGGGCTTGAGCCAAAGAAAGCCCACCACGCGTTCCTCAGCCTCGAGTACGAGGAAGTGTTGTCCACGATCTGTGTTGGCGTCAAATGTATCGCGCCACCCTGTAGCACTCGCCTCTGGCGTCCAACCAAAATCGTAGAGCTCTTCTGGTATTGCGCCGACAAACGCCGAATTTGAGGCGCTGACCGTGACGAGACCCAACGCATCGGAATCTCTGGGCGCCGCATCGGGTACTTTCATCAGGTTTCTAGCTGCCACCAAAATCGCACTCCTCCTGTGCGTTTTCCAACGAATCATACGCCGAGGCTGGATTCCAGGCCAAACCCTGTTTCGGCCGCAGGCAAAGTGCGGGCGATCTATGAAAGTAAATACACTGCGCATAGCGTGTAAGGATCTAGAAGAAGCGATGAACGAGGTGGACCGGGTCGTTAGCCTGCCGGTGCACGCCTGGACGGCTACCCCACCACAGCCTTCCAGTTGAACAGCCTCGTCGCCAGCAGGAAGCTGACTACGATCCAGACGAGTATGCCCAACAGCGCAGGTGCGATTTCGGTCAACCCGAGGCCGTCGTTCGAGATGCCTCGCAGTGCATCAACGACAAAACTGAGGGGCAGGGCGCGCGCGACTGACTGAACGACTTCCGGCATCGCCACGATCGGGAAGAAGACGCCTGACAGCAATAGCTGCGGAAAGATCACGAGGCTGCCTGCAGCGCCTACCGCCTGCTGCGTCTTGGCGATGCTGCCGACGCAGAAGCCGAGGCACAGGAAGATCACGGTACCCAGGATTATCACGAAGTAGAGTGAGACGTAGCTGCCGAGAACGTTCACGTCCAGAAAGAACACGGCGACTACGAGAAGAAGAGTCAGTTGCAGCAGGCACCACGCGAGACGGGCGAGGCACAGTGCTGCAATGAAGTCGGACGCGCCAATGGGCGTCACAAAAAGACGTTTCAGGATGCCCTTGCGGCGGTACTCGACGATGTTGAAACCGCTGCCAGCGATGCTGATCTGCATCAACGAGAACGCAAGAATCCCCGGCAGCAGGAAGTCGATATAGCGTTGCGATCTAGCCTGCACGTCCTCCACCCGCAGCACGAAAAGCGGTTCGATGCCGCGTACGGTCCGCTCAACCTCCAGCAGCGCGTTCTCGAGCGCTGGCAGGATGAGGTCAGCAAGGCGCACCTGAGCCGCGTCGACGAGCACAACGAGTTCGGTCGACGCTGAGCCGGAGAAGTCCGCCGGGATGATCAGCACCATCGTCTCTTCGCCTGCGACCAGGCGCTCGCGCAGCGTCGCCTCCTCGCCGGTCGTCACCGCAAACAACGGGTTAGCGCCGAGCCTCTTCAGCAACCTGGCGGAGGCCGGGTTTGCTGCGTGGTCCGTAACCGAGAACTCGATGGGCTGTGGCCCGCGGTCGCGCAGAAAGCCCAGCACCACCATAAAGATCAGCGGGAAGGTGGCGCTGAAAATGAGGGCCTGCCGGTCTCGGCGGAACATGCGGAAGAAGACGCGACCGAGGTGTAGCGCGGGATGCATCAGTCGCGTAGTCCGTGACCGGTCAGCGCAAGGAACACGTCCTCGATGTTGCCGTGCAACGGCGCGGCCGATGGATCAGGTGCGTGGGCCAGGATCAAGGCCTCTGGCGTGTCCTCGGCGACGATCCGCCCATGGTCCATGATCGCGATTCGGCCACAGAGCATCTCGGCCTCGTCCATATTGTGGGTCGTTAGCACGATCGTCATGCCCTCATCATTGAGGCGCCGAACGAGTTGCCAGAGGTTGCGCTTCGCCTGTGGGTCGAGGCCCGTCGTCGGTTCGTCTAGGAACAATATGCGGGGACCGTTGACGAGTGCACACGCAATCGAGAAACGCTGCAACTGACCGCCCGACAGTTCCGTGGGTTTCGCCTTCGCCTTGTCCTGCAGGTCGACCAGCGCGAGCATAGCTGCCGGGACCGACATCCGAGGCCGATAGAGGCCGGCAAAGAGGTCGAGCAGTTCCGTCAGACTCAGGTAGTCGAAGTACTCGTTTGCCTGCAATTGCACGCCGATGATCTTCTTCACCGAGCGCGGGTGGCGGCGCACGTCGAGGCCGTCCACGAAGACCTCTCCTGAATCGATGTCGGTCAGTCCCTCGAGCATCTCGAGCGTGGTGGTCTTGCCGGCCCCGTTGGGCCCGAGGATGCCGTAGATCTCGCCCGCCTCGATAGCAAGCGAGACTTCGTCGACTGCCCGGAACGTGCCACGTTCCGGCGAGGGATAGGTCTTGACGAGGTGCGTCGCGTCGATGATAGGCATGGGGGCGCTGCGAATGTCGGTCGCGCATCATGGCGTATGGCGAAGGGAGAGGCCAAGCGCTACCCCGATGTATTACGTGCCCGATGAGGATCAGCTTGGACGACGCTTCACCCGTACCAGGAGAAGGAGACCGCGGCTATCTCGGGTTGCCGGAGGACGCTCTCAGATTACCCGGCAGCCCATAGCAGAATGGATACGGTGAAAATTTCAGCTCGATCTTCCGCGCGACAGCTTCGTGTTGGTGTGCCTGCAGTACGACAGGCACACTGCGGTCCGGCGGGGCTGCGTGGACCTGGGCGGGCACGTGGAGTGTGAGAGTGGAGCACGTCGGCTTGGTAAACTGCGGGACATCCTCCATGCTCCACCAACACGTGAAAGGAATCAACCATGGGCAATTCCGTGTCCCTTGCTGTGCAGGTCACCATGAATGACGACAAGGCTGATGAGGCCAAGGCGCTGATGACCGAGATCGTCGCTGTCGCAGGCCGAACCGGGTACGACTGACTATGACTGGTACGTCGACGATGACGGCAAGACGATCCATATCTTTGAGCGCTTCAGGGACTCCGACGCAGCGCTCGCTCACCTCGATGGCTTCGTCGCGACCTTCGCTGAACGCTTCACGGGGTGTTTCGCAACGACGTCCGTTTGCGCTTACGGCAACGCATCTGACGCTGTACGCGGGGTTTTGAAGCCGTTCGGTACGCAGAACTTCTCGTCGTACGGCGGATTTCAGCGCTAGACTCCGCCCAGGCGCGAATCATTACCTCAACGCATTCGATTCATTCACCGATGAAAATCTGTTGAGTCTGCGTGAAGAGAGATCAGGCGAAAATACCGTGAAGAAACCATCGGGAGTGCTGATGTCTGTTTGAATCTTCAGCATGCATTGGTCCAGAGACGGCAACTCTATCCCTGGAAAAGGATTCGTCGGGCGTCGAAGTTGCGATGGCTGAATCATCCACATTGTATGTGTGGAATATCCAGTAGATTGCGCCGTCTCCCCTGGCAATGTAGTAGTCCCGCTCTTCAGAAGATGGTATCGCAAAATCATCATGTTTCAATTCAGGGGTGGAGGCATGTCGAGGTGATGTTGTTGTTGCTGGGTTTGCCTTTGCCGGGCGGGTTCCTGATGTGCCTGTTTGGTTGGTGGCTTGTTTGCTGTTCGTGCGCGCCTGTGGCAAGAGTCCGGGAGGAATTTCATAGCCGTCATCCAGACTTGCTCCATCACGCTCAAGGTGCTTTCGTCTTGCCGCTTCCTTGTTGTTTGTGACTGCGGCTCTTTTTACCGAAGAGATTTTTACCGAAGAGCTTGTTAAAGAAGTGCCTGTTAAAGAAGTGCCTGTTCCTGAAGAGATTGATATTGAAGTGGTTGTTAGAGGTGCGATCTTCGGGGATGCGGCATCTGCAGTCGATCCAGACAGTTCATCCCACCAGCCGAAGTCAATTTTCTCAGGCCCCTTCAAGATATCCAGGGCAATGAGACCATGGGGGCCTTGCACTACTGGATGTGTTCCGAGGTATCTTGGGGTGCGCAGCAGGTAAGTCGGGCGTGGATTAGGAATGGCATCTGATTGCCAATAGTCTGGATTGTGCAAATGCACAAGCTTCCAGGCTTTTTCAGGGCGATGATCATTTGCCTCAGATATTCCGTAGCAGGTTTTTGCACCAAGCCGTGCCCTGAACATATTCAACAATTGATTTGCGCGCGCCTGATGACCCTCACGATGAAGCCTGCCATCTTTTCTTCGATATCCGGCACCGTGGAACAGATCACGCGCCTCTGACTCAACGGGGAACAAACGACCGGTGCCAAGCGACAGGCTGTCGACCTCCTTTACATTGTTCACCTTCTCAAGCTGCAGGTGGGTTAAAGCAAGAAACTGCTCACGGTTGTTCTCGGGTGATGCTAGGTAGACGTCAATCGAACGTGTTTCATGGCTTCGGTGGTGAAGATTCCATTTAATATGATTGACAGCGAGTTGCCTGCCCGTGAGGAAATCGACCAGGTCGCCCAATAAACGCTTCATTGGGAACACCAGAGATTGCGTGTTGGTGATGTCTGACAGGAAGTGGCAATGCGTGTCAAAAACGGGGGAGGGATCGATGAATGTTCTGGCGTCGGTGTCTTTGCCGGTCAGCCGATTCAGATACCGCGTGAAGTCCTTGCCGAAGCGGCGTGTGAGACCACTCGACGGAAGTGACAACAATGACCGCATATTGCTGACGCCCATTTTCTGAAGCCCTTCGACAATGGCGTTATCTACCTGCATGCAGGCAATACCGGCCTCTGCAATATGCTCTGAAACGGGATATCCCGGGTTGTCTGCAAGCCCTGATGCGGCCGCGAAACTCGCTGCGCCGGGGGTTGTGTTGACAGCCATATGTGCTCTGAAGCCACGTTTTGCCAGCCCCCTCGATATCTGTGTCTTGAGTTCAGTCAGTCCCTTGAATAGCTTGAGACAACCAGAGATGTCGAGAAGCAAACTGTCTGGCGCGTCGATGGCGACATTCGGCGTGTACTGATAGGCCCACTGTGCGAGTTGCGCGAGGGTTCTTGTTTCCTTGTCTTCATCACGATCGAAACTGACCACATGGCTGCTGATGGTGTGGGCTGTGTCCATGTTGTTACCCATCTGGAGATTGATCGCTTTCGCCGCTGCGTTCATGCGGCAGATTCTCTGACGGTCAAGAAGAACGATGGGGGTTTTTCGTTCCTCCAATGAGAGCGTGCGGGTAAACAACTCAAGCGGCATTTCTGCGAAACGCAGGCACAACCATAGTTTGAGGTCAGGCGATGAGTCTGATGTCATGTCCCTCAACCTTCATCTGTCTTATTGTCCTTCCACCTTCCATTCCACTTCACCTTCCACCTTCCGCTTCAATTTCACTTTCTATTGCAGCTTAAGTTCCTGTGGCTCAAACGAAATCTCGGGAATCAGGTCGGGCAGGTTATTGTCAACCAACACCCTGTGCATATGCGGTGTCGTCAGTTCTCTGAAATCGGGTGTTATCTGATTCAGGTAGTCATTGAAAGTGATGGCGATATCAGTCGCCCAGCCACCTCTGCGTTTAAGGATGCTGAGGCTTGCAGACGAGTGCCATGACAGGGGTGATGATGCATTGGGTTTGATCGAAACTCTGAGTTCTGCGGGTGATGCTTCGTCCATACAACGCGTGTCTCGAAACATAACCCCCCATGTGTTGCCTTCTTTTCCTGCAACCTGAAGCCTGCGCAACTCCTTTTCCCTAATGCGCTTTGGCCATCCAAGCACTGCGCTGCAGGTGCCTGATGCGAGCGCTTTTTCCAGTACCCAGAGCAGGTCTTTGTGATTGTCAGGATAGACCAGCAGAATGCTGGAGAGATCGATGCCAGCGCGCGCAAGCCCTGGTGCATAGGGAATAAATGGAGGTGAGGCCCAGACAATCCACCGGGAATCATCGCGACTAAGATGACTGAGAGCAGGCAAGACGAGTCTTAGCTCTCCTATGCCCTGCATGTCATGCAGCAGTTCTGTCAAACCGTCTTTCGGCCATCCATTGCCGGGCAGCAAGCGATCGAGGTCGGGGAATCCAGACGAGATGCCCTGTTGCCACTGCCGGCCAATGCGGGATGCTTGCCACATGCCTGTCTTTGACAGTAGCTCATTGATCGATGTGGGATTTTCTGACTTCTGCACTCTTGACCTTATCTGCACTCTCGACCTTACCTTCGCTCTCGGGTGCCACTGTTCTGTCAAATGGCAGTCGAGATCGTTACTGTGTATATATACAGTAGTGTAAATATATACAGCACCCTGAGTCCGGTCAACAGTCCTTTTCTCTAAGTAACACTCCTGTTCTTAATAAATCTCAATAGATCGGCCTTCTCTCATCGCCTGAAGATGATGTTGAGATAAGGCTTGATGAAGACAAGTGGCCCGAGCCAGCGCGCATGGCGGATGCAGAAGGTGAACCAGGGGCCAGGGGGCATCCCTTTAACACTCAGCATGTGTTTCAGCCGCTCACGTCTCGGCAGGGTTGTGTCCAGAAAAGATCCCGCGGTCTGATTTCTTTCGCAAACACCAATCGGTTTTGATGCTACGCGCATACGAAAGCCTGCCCGCGCCGTCCTCAGCCCGTAGTCGTAATCACCCATTCGATGCGGGAACGCGGGGTCTATGTTGCCCACGCTCTCAACCACTGCACGCTTGAAAAGCACGAAGTTGCCATTAAACGTGTCCGGCTCCGCACCCGGTTCGCTCCGCGCAAAACTCACGGGTTTCAAGCTGCTCACGCGCGTCTCGCCGCCATAGCTGAGCGCACCTGTGTGATCAACGCAACATCCAACCAACACGTCTGCACCAACGGTGCGCAACTCATCGAGCGACATAGTCAGCGCGTCCGGAACCAGATCTACATCATCATTCAGCCAAAGCAGATACGCCTGATCGTCCGCAAGAAATGCATCGATGGCCCGCCTCATTCCGCCCCCCCAATAGAGCTCGCCAGATCCCTCTATCACTTCTACCTCCGGCCATTCACTGTTGAGCGCCTCTGACGTGCCATCTGTGCTGCCGTTGTCGACAACCAGGATGTCCGGTCGCGCGGCGTTCTCTGCGATCTGCCGCACGGCGCGAAGCGTCGTCTCGCGCCGGTTGTGGCACGTCAGGATGCAGAGAACCCGCTCACTCACCTCTTTTCCCGTCCCCATCCGCTCGGGTGTAGATCAACCCCAACAACTCGTGGGGCTCGTAAATGCCAAATCTCACGACGCATCCGACATACGTGGCCCCTGCCAGCACACACGCAGCGATCAGTCCGGCTGCACCGTCAAGAATTTGCAACAGGCCCGCAAGGGCAATCGCGGTTGCTGCGCTTGCCAGAAAGACGCGCAGGATGTGCCCCCAGTTAAGACGCAGCTTTAGATACGGGCGGATGGCGATGCTCAGAATCGCAAACACCACGGCGTACGAAATGAGCGTCGTTGCCGCCGCGATACCAATGTCCCTCGCTCTGTCTATCAAAACCACGTTGAGCACGAGATTGAGCACGGCCGCCCCCAGCGTCAGCCGGAACATGAGTCCTGTCCGGCGATAGACGAAGAGCACGTTCGCAAGGATGAGATTGAGGCCGAAAAACAACGTGCCGAAAGCGACTACCGGTATCAACTTGCCACCTGTCGCACCAATCGACTCGTTGGTAAAAAGCGTGAGGACGTCTTTACCGACGACGATCGCGCAAAGGATGAACGGAATCGCAATCGTGAGATACGCCTGCAATGCGGCATTCACCACCTTGTCCACTTGCTCAAGGTTCCCGGCATCAAATTCACGGGACAGCGCAGGCGGCAATACGATGCCGAGCGCCTTCGGTACCAGAATAATCAGACTCCCAAGTGCGTACGCCGGGCTGTAATAGCCAACCGCCTCCGGCCCCATAAAGTGGGCGATGACAAAACGGTCACTCGTTCCCAGTATGAAGTCGACCATGTATGCGCACACCAGCGGAAACCCGAGGCGAACGTTGCCTGACAGTTCGCTGATGGCCGGCAGGCGCACAGTGACTCCGATCTCGGTCAGCAACAGCACCAGTATTGGCAGTGCGGTTGCGATTTGTACGGCCGCGCTGATCCAGACCAGATGGCTGAGCGTCACCTGGGTGAGCAGCAGGCTAACCAGAACGATCGCGATATTGAGATACGGGGCGGCGGTCAGGGCAACCGCGAGCCATCCCTGCCGATCGGTGTAGCCCAGGTAGTCGGTCAGCTTGTCGTAGCAAAAGTTGGCCACCAGAAGCAACGCGATCAGCCACCCGGCATCCACCTCCGGCAGAATGCTGAACCCGGTGCTGCTCGCAGCGAGAATAAGCGTAATGGCAACGAGAACCAGCAACGCGTGTGGCCAGAACTGCCCGTAA
>Ga0209403_10007293_pt1 | contig 10950 bp, 10 predicted proteins | sample ArcticOcean_MG_C_8_FD_187440 | JGI IMG/M metagenome (GOLD analysis project Ga0209403, IMG submission 187440) | Marine microbial communities from western Arctic Ocean - ArcticOcean_MG_CB11_86 (SPAdes) (version 2) | ecosystem: Environmental > Aquatic > Marine > Oceanic | place: Arctic Ocean...
CCCCGAATTTTTTCACATCCGCGGCCTCCCTCAAAATCAACGTCGCCAAGTACCCACCGGATCGATGGTGCGCCATCGCGGCCTCCAGATCAGCTTCGCTCACGATATCGGCGTTCAAGACAAAGAACGGCCCCCCACCCTCGCGTAAAAACGCCTCGGCTTTTTTGAGGCCTCCCGCCGTTCCTAGAATTTCGGGCTCATGTGAATAATGCAGGGCGACCCCTCGGAAAGAATCGCCCAGATGCTTGCGTATCGCATCCGCCCGGTGATGAAGATTCACCACCGCCTCGCTCACCCCCGCCCCAGCTAGTCGGCTCAAGGTGAATTCCACCATGGCGACGCCACCGAGAGGCAAAAGCGCCTTGGGAACCTCCTCTCCGAGCGGACCCATCCGGACACCCAGGCCCGCCGCCAACACGAACGCACGCATACTCAACTCAGAGAATTCCTAATTCGCATAAAAGGGAGTGGTTGAAAAAAAACAAAAAATCACCCGAACACACCCGGCTGGCAACGCGCCTTCTCTCATCAAGCCTTGGTGTCGCCGGAGATAGACTCGACCCGCTCAGCGCTGATCGCAAAAAAATCAGTCGGGTTTTTCGCCGTTGCTGCGGCGTCGAAAAAAAGATTCAATCTCGTCCGCGAGTTCTTCACCCGAAGGCAATTCTTCGCGCGCAATATCTTCTTCCTGATACTCTTCCTCATCCTGCTCATTCTCGTCCATGCCGCCGGCAGACCCCATCTGGGAAAGAAAGCGCGAAATGCCTGGCTCCCTTTTGATCGCCTCCTCCACCTCCGAATCGAACCGCGCCGCCGAATCTTCCAACTCGGTCAGGTCCAAATGAATCTTGCTGACGGCGCAGAGATGATCTAGCAGCGCATGGGCCCCCTTCGGGTTGGGGAGCGAGGCGATATTCTGGGGGATATTCACCCAAAGGCTTACAGCTGGGATGTGGTCGTTCTGTAGCTGTGTATGAATGACACCGACAATGCCTGTGGGCCCTTCATAATCTGTCACAGGAAGCCCCGCCATTTCCGCCAGTCTGGGCTCGGTCGCAAGACACACCAACTCAAGCGGCTCCTTGTGTGAATTGCCTGCCAGAAGAGCGCCCATCGTCACCGCCAATTCCGCGCCGCACCGCTTCGCCAGCTTCGCCACGTCCCGGCCAAAGGATTTCCATTTCAGCTGAGGCTCGACCCCGATACACACGACCATATCCCTCGACAGATCGGGATGCTGGCAATAATAAAAAGTGTTTTCGGGCCACGTGATCTGCCGCTCGCCGTTCATGTCGAGCCGCACTTGGGGCCGATGCTCTGAGAACTGGAAAAAATCATCGGACGGAAACCAGGCGAATCGCTTGCCCTCGAAACGGCTGACTAGAAACTTGGCGGCGATGGTGGCCGATTGCGCCGCATCGTTCCAGCCCTCGAATGCGAGAACAAAAAGCGGGTTCCGAAGTTCCGGGAATTCATCGACGCGAATATTTTCCATTGCGAAAATCACTCCGAATTAGGCGACAGAAATTTACTTTCCCTACTTTGAACAATCTTACCTCCGGCCCTCGGCCCACCTCAAGGCGCACGCCGGCCAAAACGCCGCAAGTGTTCATTAGCTACTAAAACCAAGGGATTCAAGAGAAACAACAAAACGTAAAACACACCCAGGCCCGTTGGGATGCGCCTCAGGTGCGCTGAAAATAACACCGGCGCCCCTTTTTGTGCACCACCTCCACCCTCGCTATCGATCCATGAGCGAATATTCAGCCTACCCCTTCTTTCGTTTGTTTGCTCCCTTGCACCGAGAGGGGCAATCAGCAATTGCCCGCCTCCACCCGGGAGCCGACATGAAATATGCTTGATTAATATTATTTTAATCCGCATAATTCCCCATCTATCTATTTTCCTTCGAGCGGAGAAAACCTTGATAACCATAACCCGGGCCGTATCGATACTGCTTGCCGCCACCATCGCCGCCGCTATCATCACCACTCCCGCAGAGGCTGCCGAACTGAAAAAGACGGCTCCCGGACTCGACAAGGAACGGATTGAAAAGCTAATCGAGGGCTACATTCTCGGCCACCCCGAGGTCATTCTGAAATCTGTCCAGCAACATGAGGCCCGCGAGAAGGCGGCGCTGGACGTACGAGCGAAGGCGAACCTCAATTCTCGCCGCAAGGAACTCACCCGAAGCCCCGGCTCCCCTGTCGGGGGAAATCCCAAGGGTGACGTTACCGTGGTTGAGTTCTTCGACTACCAATGCTCCTACTGCCGCCGATCGTTCTTGGTGCTGATGGAGATCGAAAAAACCGACCCAAAGGTTCGGATTGTATTTAAGGAGTTCCCCATCCTCGGGCCGAGCTCGTTTTTCGCTGCTCGTGCGGCACTGGCTGCGAAGGCGCAGGGAAAATACGTCGAATTCCACAAAGCGCTGATGGGCGGCCAAACCGAGACCAGCGAGGCGGGCCTCTTGTCACTCGCCACGTCGCTGGGAATGGATACGAAAAAACTCCGGCAGGATATGGACTCTCCCGCCGTCAAGGAGGAGCTTTCCAAGAACAGGGATCTGGCCCGGGCGCTGGGCATCAGCGGAACGCCCGCCTTCGTTATCGGGGACGAACTCGTCCCCGGTGCGGTGAACGCCCGGGGACTTCGTGAGCTAATCGAACGGGCCCGCAAGGACCTCCCGGGGCTCCGGCTCGAAGGCGGCTGAGCCTCTTGCCCGGGACTACAAGATCATGAGCAGAAAGTTCCACAGGCTAGGAGTCATCGCTCACGAGTATAAACCCTCCCCTTGACTCTATCGATTGGGCGCAGAGGGATTTTTACGGACATTAAGCCGGTGGCTGCCCCCATGCACACCGGCTCCCTTATTCGGTGATCCCGTCGAGCGCGAGCAGGGCGCCATTCAGCTCGATTTCACTTTCAAGCGGAACGGCAGTCTCGATCATCCGCTCGGCATAGCAGCCCTTTTCGCGTTTCGGATAAGCAGGGCGATTTTCTCGGGCGGCGCGTCGCTCTCGACCCGGAATAACGTGCGCGACTCCGTACACCCGGATTCGACGGCTCCCTTGAGGACGGAGCCCTTTAAATAAAAATCCATCTCGACCCGGTAGCTCGCCGATTTGATTTCTACTTTCATCATATGCGCGTAACGCGCAAGCTGGGTGAGCAGTCAGAAACCCACCGCCATGCAAATATACGTAAGTGGCTGGGGATAGCGGTCCTGGCCGCCTATGCGTGGCGGCTCGTCGCAAAAGATCTCGAATTTATCTTTGCGGCCCACTTTAATCTGGCCATCGCCCGACCATTCCGTTTCGGCCCACTGGCGAGAGATCGTTCCTCCGGGGCGAATCTCGGGCTGACCGATGGACCGCTCGCCAGGCACTGCGCTTTGCTCGGTCGTCAGAATAGGTTCATCCGTCATGATGCCTTCTTGGGAAACACACCGTTTCCGTGGATAGAATTGATTGGCTCATATTCTCAAAATACCGATGCGATAGCCAGCCGCCGTATCGCTTTTCCGCCGAAATCCCTTACACCGCAAGGGATTTAAAGGTCTGGGGCCGGGCTCTTGTACCTTATCCCCATTTGGGCCATTATCCCCCCCCGCTCAGGCCGCAAAGAGCCTGGAGCGAGCCTACTTATTTGCGCTACAACCGGGAGCAGGACATGGCCACCGCCATCCGAAACGATATTCGCAACTTCGCAATTATCGCTCACGTCGATCACGGCAAAACGACGCTCGTGGACTCGCTGCTCTGGCAGAGCGGTATCTTCCGCGAGGGGCAGGCCGTGAACGAGCGGGTGATGGACTCGATGGACCTTGAGCGCGAAAAAGGCATCACCATCATGGCGAAAAACTGCGCGGTCCAGTTTCAGGACACGCTGTTCAATATCGTAGACACCCCGGGCCACGCCGATTTTGGCGGCGAGGTCGAGCGCGTGCTCTCGATGGTGGACGGCGCGATGCTTCTAGTGGACGCCTCCGAGGGCCCGCTCCCGCAAACGCGCTTCGTCGTCAGCAAGGCTCTGGAGCTCAAGCTGCCCTTCGTCGTTGTCATCAACAAGGTAGACCGCGCCGACGCCCGCGCCGAGGAAGTGCTTAGCGAGGTCTACGATCTGTTCATTGACCTCGACGCCAATGAGGATCAGCTTGAGTTTCCCGTCCTCTACGCTATCGCTAAGGACGGGCGGGCGGGCCACGGACCCGATAAGCTTAAGGACAATCTCCAGCCCATCTTCGAGGCGCTGCTCAAGACCATTCCGCCACCGAACTTTGTGGTAGACGCGCCGCTACAGTTTCTCGTCGCCCAGCTTGAATACGACAACTATGTCGGCCGCCTCGCCATCGGCCGCGTTTGGAACGGCAAAATCCGTGCCCGGGACAAATGCATCCTCATGGGCCGGGACGGGAAGAACGCCACCGCGGAAGTCACCGTCCTCTACGGCTACCAAGGCCTTCAGCGAAAAGAGATCACCGAGGCGAGCGCGGGGGATATCATCGCCATCGCGGGCTTTGACCCGATCAATATCGGCGACACCATCGCCGGCATGGAAAATCCCGTGGCGCTGCCCCCCATCGTGCTCGATGAACCTACTATCGCCATGATCTTCCGCATCAACGACTCGCCCTTCTCGGGGCGGAGCGGCAACCTGCTCACCTCGCGTCAGATCAGAGATCGCCTCTTCCGTGAATCGCTCAACAACCCAGCCATCATCGCCGAGGAGACTGAAGCCACGGACGCATTTCGCCTCGCGGGCCGGGGCTCGCTTCAGCTCGCCATTTTGATTGAACAGCTCCGCCGCGAGGGATTCGAGATCACCGTCGGCCCCCCCGAGGTCATCACCCGCAAAGAGGACGGCAAAACCCTCGAACCCATCGAGAATGTCGTCATCGACGTTCCAGAGGAATACATCGGCGCCGTCACCCAGAAACTCGGTAGCCGCCGGGGCAAGATGACCCAGATGGTCAATCACGGCACGGGCCGCGCCAGGCTTGAATTTAGCATCCCGAGCCGGGGCCTGTTCGGCTACCGGACCGAATTTATGACAGACACGCGGGGCACCGGCATCTTCACCACCATCTTCGGTGGCTGGGCGCCCTGGGCAGGCGACATCCCCGGACGTATGACCGGCGCACTTGTCGCCGACCGGACGGGAAAAGTCACCGGCTACGCCATCGAGCACTTGCAGGGCCGGGGCATTCTTTTCGTCGCGCCCACGGACGAGGTTTACGAGGGAATGATCATCGGCGAGAACAGCCGCGAGCAGAACATGGACATCAACATCACGAAAGAGAAGAAACTCACCAACATGCGCGCCTCGGGCTCCGACAACAGCGACCAGCTCGTTCCGCCGCGCCTGTTCAACCTTGAACAGGCCATCGATTTCCTAAAAGAAGGCGAATGCCTCGAAGTCACCCCCGCCGCCTTCCGCTTCCGCAAGACCGATCTCAAGATCAGGAAGCACGCCTAACCCCGAGGTTCAAGCTCGAACGCCTCGGCCAGAAGCTCGTACGTCCTTACACGGAAATCAAAGTCATAGCACTGGTTCACGACGACGAGTTCATCCACTCCAGTTCGCTCCACCAACTCAAGCAGCCTGGCTTTCACCTCACCCGGGGTCCCGGCGATGGTCCGGCTCAGGGTATCGGCCACGAAATGCCGCTCCATCTCAGTGTAGGGATAGGCCAGCGCCTCCTCGGGAGAGGGGATGCCGCCGCCCTCGCCTTTTCTTGAGCGGAGAAAAGACAGGCCCCGGCTCGCCGTGTGGCGCCGTGCCTCCTCGCCATCCTCCGAGCAAAATACGAACACCCCGAGGCTGGCCTCGGGCGAAGAACACCGATCCGATGGCTCGAAGCGCTCGCGGTAGATGTCCAGCACAGGCTCGGCCGCCTTCGCGTTGATAAAATGGGCGAAGGAAAAGGGGCAGCCGAAATAGGCGGCGAGAGTCGCGCTCTGATCGCTCGATCCAAGCAGCCAGGTCTCTGGTGAGGTCGGCCCGTCGGGCATGGCTTTAATCTTCTCGAAGGGATGACCCGGCGCGAGCCCCCCTTTCAGGTAGCCGAGCAGATCCGATACTTTTTGAGGAAAATCTTCCACCGAAAGCGGGTTTCCGCCGTTCGCTAGTGCCGATGAGGTGAGGCGGTCGGACCCGGGTGCGCGCCCAAGCCCCAGGTCAATCCGCCCTGGGTAGAAAGTCTCAAGAACGCGGAAATTCTCCGCCACCTTGAGCGCGCTGTAGTGACTCAACATCACGCCACCCGAGCCGACGCGTATTGTTTTCGTGTTCGCCGCGATCTGGCCGATCATGATTTCGGGGGATGGCCCGGCCAGGCCACTGTGGCTGTGATGCTCGGCCACCCAGTAACGATGGTAGCCAAGCCGATCAGCCGCCTGGGCAAGACGCACCGATTCGAGAACCGCCTCGGCTCCCGTGCTTCCGCTCCGGATGGGGGATTGATCCAGTACGCTGAGACGAGGCATGAGAAATTCCATTAAAAAACCAGCGGCCAATTTTTATTTTAGCCGCCGGTGGGAAATTTAGGGTTTGCCCTACTTTTCTTCCCGGCGAAATACTTCCCGGATGGCACCATATAAATAAATTCCTTTACTTCTTTCACGTCAGAGACTTCCCGGATAATACGAAGCACCCTGCGGTGTTTTTTATCGCTTCAGGAAAACCCGATTATATAGATACGATTCCTCACCGACCGCAAATGATAGTTGACGGATTTCACCCTGTTGTATGAGAAAAGTTTTATCTTTATATCCATCTCCACCAGAAAAATTCTTCAGACGCTGGGACGGCAGGAGCAAGGTTTCGGGATTTCCTTTTATTCTGTTCGGAACGATAAGAATTTCGTTATAAACTTTATTCGCCAGCCTGTCCTCTCTTAGCATCCGGACTAGCTTCTCTCATTGTATGGGATCGTCCATCAACCCGGTCAGCATGACGCGTCCCCGCCAGACCTCAATGTTGAGGTCAAACAAGAGATCGAGATGGGTCTCTTTGATTTTTTTCGTGAGACTCGTGAAGATGCTCACATCATCAATCTGCTTATCCCCGGTCCGGTCCTGCAATCCCCGGCTGAACACTTCCTTGACGAGGTATGTGCAGCCCCCAAAAATGAAGGCCAGCATATCCCCGTAAGCACCAGCACACCGGCGCGCCTGACAAGCTGACCTTTCGGCATTTGGGCCTTCCGGGGGCGGATCTAATGGTACGGATCCATTGTCACTATTTACGCGCCGGGATACAACAAGCGCCCGGATTTGCGCTTGATTACACCGAAAGGGTAGCATGCCTCTCAATCTCAACTTACACCTTTACCGACAGAGGATTCGCCTTGGATTTTTCTAATGAAGAGATACTGCGCCATAGCGAGGCATTATTCGGAAACCCGATGGACTCCAAAAAAGCCCCTGGCTTCGCCAGCCTTTTGACATCGCTCGACCAGGCCAACCTCCGCGTTGTCGACGCGCTGGAGGACGCCTCCGAGCCGATGGGTCATCTCTTGACGCTAAAGGGCATGCGCCATGGGGGATGATATCACTCTGCTCGGGGCGGCCCAGATCGCCAGGCGAATCAAATCGAAACAACTAACGGCCACGGAGGCGGCGGAAGCCTTCCTCTTCCGCGCCGAACAAATCGGCTCGGCCCTCAACACCTGGATCACCCTCGACCGGGAAGGGGCGCTCCGGGAGGCGAGCAAGATCGACGCAACCATCGCGGCAGGACGCGACCCCGGCCCGCTGGGGGGCGTTCCGGTCGGCCTGAAAGATCTCATCGACGTTGAAGGGCTTAAGACGACCGCAGGGAGCCTGATATACCGCGACAACGTCGCGGTCCGGGACGCGCCCATCACCCGGATGATCAGGGAAGCTGGCGCGGTCATTCTCGGAAAGCTCAATCTGCACGAATTCGCCTTTGGGCCCTCCGGACATAATCCCCATTACGGAGACCAGAAGAATCCATGGGACCCCGAGCGGGTCACGGGCGGCTCAAGCGGGGGCTCCGGCAACGCGGTGTTGACCGCGCAGGTGGCGATCACCATTGGCTCGGACACCGGGGGCTCCATCCGGATTCCGGCCTCACTCTGCGGCGCCATCGGGCACAAGCCCACCTTCGGCCTGGTGACGAAGGCTGCTTGTTTCCCGCTTTCGTGGTCGCTCGACAGTTTTGGCCCGCTGGCTGGGTCTGCCGAGGATTGCGCCCTGATGATGGCCGCCATCGCGGGGCCCGACCCGGAAGACCCCAGTTCGCTCCAGGTGGCGGCCCCCGATTTCACCGGCGCGCTGGGCACCCCGCTAAAAGGTGTCCGTATCGGGCACGCCCGGAGCTACTACGCCAATCAGTCCGAGCCCGAGGTTATCGCGGGGGTGGAAGCAGCCGCACGCGCTTTTGAGGAAGCGGGCGCGAGTGTCATCGAGGTGGAGATCCCTGATCTCAAAACCGCCTACGACACCGCCACGAATTTCATGATGGCCGAGGCGGCCGCCTATCACGAGAAAAACGTGCGCGAGCGGCCGGGCGACTACGACCCGAAAGTGCTCGAACGCATACAGATCGGTTTTTTCGTTCCCGCGACCACCTACATTCAGGCGCAGCGCTATCGCTCGCAGTGGACGGCCCGGGTGTTAAAAGAGGTGTTCGGGAAGGTGGATTTTGTTCTCGCCGCCGCGACGCCTATGACTGCGCCGCTTCGCTCGGCTACCACCGTCACTATCGGCGGAAAAGACTACGACGCGCGGGGCCACCTGATCTCGCTGACCCGGCATATTAATTTCCTCGGCTTTCCTTCCACCGGATTTCCCACCGGATTTAGCGAAGGGGGCCTGCCGCTCGGGGCCCAGCTCATCGGCCCGCCGCTTCATGACCACAAAACTATCGCGGCAGTTCATCAGCTCGAAAATACCGGCGCGGTTCAATACCAGTACGCGCCGTTCAATGGGTAGCCACAATAATACGAGAGCAAACAAAGAAACCCGGGGTTTCGGCCCCGGGGTTTTTGAATGCGTAAGTTAGAGATCAGGATACTGCCCGGCTCAAGCCCCTTACTCCGGTCTTGCGCCGCCGGGGCCCATCGGGAATTCAGAGCATAAATCCTTCACATCCTGGCGGATCGAGGTGATTCGCGCCTCGTCATCTGGATCGCCCAGGACATCGGCAATCCAGCCACCGAGCGTCACCATTTCAGCTTCTTTCATTTTTCGCGAGGTGAGCGCCGGGGTACCCAGGCGGACGCCGCTGGTGAGGGTGGGCTTGCGGGTGTCGAAGGGGATGGCGTTCTTGTTGACGGTGATGCCAGCGCGGTTCAAGGCGCTCTCGGCTTTTTTGCCGCTAAAACCGGCCTCGCGCAGATCGAGTAAAACAAGGTGGTTGTCTGTGCCACCCGAGACCATCCGGATATTCCGGGCGCGCAGCGCCTCGGCGAGCGCCTTGGCGTTTTTCACGATCTGGGCGCCGTATTCTTGAAAACTTTCCGAGGCGGCTTCTTTGAACGCCACCGCCTTAGCGGCGATGATGTGCATGAGTGGGCCCCCCTGCATGCCAGGAAAAACGGCTTTGCTCATTGCCGGGGCGTGTTCTTCGTCCGAGAGGATCATGCCTCCTCGGGGGCCGCGCAGGGTCTTGTGGGTGGTTGTGGTGACGATGTGGGCGTGTCCCGCTGGGGAGGGATGCTGGCCCGTGACGACGAGCCCGGCGATGTGGGCGATGTCGGCCATGACCAGCGCGCCGACCTCATCGGCAATCTGGCGGAAGCGCGCGTAATCGATGGTACGCGGATAGGCGCTCGCGCCGACAATGATGATTTTGGGACGATGCTCTTTCGCCTGTTTTTCCACCTCCTCGAAATCGATGACGTGGTTTTCGGGGTCCACCCCGTAGGCGACGACGTTGAACCAGCGCCCCGAAAAGGTGACCGGGTGGCCATGGGTGAGGTGGCCGCCGTGGGAGAGGTTCATGCCGAGGATGGTGTCGCCCGGCTCGATGGTGCCGAAATAAACAGCGGCGTTGGCCTGGGCCCCGCTGTGGGGCTGGACCGAGGCGTGGGGCATTTTGAAGAGGGTCTTGGCGCGCTCTATGGCCAGCGTCTCGGCGATGTCCACGAATTCGCAGCCGCCGTAATAGCGCTTGCCGGGAAGACCCTCGGCGTATTTGTTCGTCATCACCCCGCCGGCAGCCTCCATGACCGCCGCGCTGACGTAGTTCTCGGATGCGATGAGTTCGAGCTCGTCCCCCTGCCGGACAGTTTCTTTTTCGATTGCGCCAAAAATTTCGGGGTCCATCAATTCAAGAGCAGAAGCCATGAAAAACACCTCCGGTGCGGGATTGGGCCGACCATTTTCGGGACCGAATAAGATAAGGCGGGAAGAGAACCCCTGGAAATCGGGACGCTAACAAAACCCCCCCCCGACGTCAATTCTCTCCGGGGATGTGCTGAGGCGGGCCTGATCCAGCGGGATCTTTGACCCACCCAATCCCCAAAATAGACTCATCCAACGCTCCAGAAATATTGACGAATTGGGTTCTTTGGAGTCTCTCTCGTGGTGTGCCATCTTTGCCTGAATGAAAATCTCGATAATTCGAAATTCTGCCTCGAGTGCGGCTCTGGCCTCCCGCTCATTTGCACCAGCTGCGGCCAAGTTCTGCCTAGAGTTCGGTCCACCCTATCGCCCGGGGTGGGGCATCACTGGCAAGGCCCCACATAAATTCTCCACCCCCGAGGCTTACACCCCCGGCCACCTTGCCGAGCGAATTCTCACCTCAAAGACATCTCTCGAAGGAGAGCGATAACAAGTAACCGTCCTATTCGCCGATCTCAAGGGCTCGATAGAGTGAACTCCCCCCAATAGTTGTACCACTGCCTACGAGAGCTCTGGAACCATGGACGACGGGCGGAGCGAAGCCCGGAGGCCATGGTTCTTTCGTTTCAGGTGCTGG
>Ga0209403_10007296_pt1 | contig 10947 bp, 23 predicted proteins | sample ArcticOcean_MG_C_8_FD_187440 | JGI IMG/M metagenome (GOLD analysis project Ga0209403, IMG submission 187440) | Marine microbial communities from western Arctic Ocean - ArcticOcean_MG_CB11_86 (SPAdes) (version 2) | ecosystem: Environmental > Aquatic > Marine > Oceanic | place: Arctic Ocean...
GAGAGATTGCAAAACGTGCCAACGAAATCATGATCGAGGATAAGAAGCTCGGAAGAATGTCCGCGATGGTTCGAGCGATTCAAGAATCCAACGAATTGATTTGTGACGACCAGTATGACGAAATCGAAGAATTAATGTGCGAATATTGAAAAATTGCTCTTGACAAGCTTAAATCACAGTGTATAATTCAAGAAGTAAACAACACCACTAAGGAAAAAAAGATGAACAGCCAAGAGATCAAAAAAGCCGTTGACGGAATTCTCGCCATATCGCAGTTGACACAATCGGAACGCGGAAAAGTTTCACACGAATTAATGAAAAAATTAGGCTGTCGGATTGGTTTTTACATTGTGAAAAGAGCGGCAGAAAATACAAATTCAATCAAGGCAGGATTCTGATTATTTTACTTTTTTTCAAGTTTAGGGGTTGACAAGATGGAAATTATAATTTTGGTAGGTTTGGTAGCTTGCGGTATGTTGTGGGGATTCATGGGATGGGTCATCGTGGCATGGTTGGGTAGAGAGGCAATTGAGGCAATTCACAACATTTGGAGTAAATAGGATGTATACATCATATGATGAGGCATGTGAGGCTAGGGTATCTAGGTGTGAGGCACAGGCTGAGCTAGATAGGCACAATGCATCATTTGAGGAGTTTGTGGAGGACTGCGGTGACAGGGATGAATACACAGGTAGGGTAGTATTGGACTGGCTGGGATATTAAATCGACGTAAAGCCTTACTATCAAAGGACTTAGGGCGGCGGGCGGCGGGGCGCGACGTAAACCCTTACTGTATAACGACTTACATCAATATAATACGCATGTCTTATGCCAATCAACCCCTTGGCGGCGAACGGTTTGGCATGGGATTTGCAGTAAATCAGAATGAATACAGTTTGACTCAATTTGATTCTGACGTAAACTATTGTGAGATATAGACTTATAACGATTTCGGCAAAAAGAGAATCAGAATGACAACAAAAAAGATTTTCTGAGAAAAATAAACCCTTGTTTTATAGGTTATCGTTTTTGGCATAGTATTTGCTTATATATACTATAGAAAGACACACCACTTAACAAAGGAAAAAAAGATGATTACTAAAAAACGAGATTTGACTTGCAAGGTTGTCACTGGTTGCGAGTATGTCGCAGATCGGCTTGAAGGAGTAAACTGGAACAATATGGATATTTTCAGCGATTTGGAGATGACCTATTGGCTGGAAGTCGACTGCGGTTTGAACCAAGCCGAGATCAACCTAGTTGAAAAAAACTTTCACAATTTTTGCTAAATGCTATTGACAATGGTTTGTGATTTGGTAAAATTAGAGAAGTAAGAAACAACACACCACAAGGAAAACAAAATGATTCGTTTCATGAGAGCGCTTTTTACTTTTGCCGTTATAATAACTGTTTGCGAACTTGCAATGTTTGCAATCGCGGGCATTGTTTTCTTGCTTCACAGATAGGTAAAATAAGATGAAAATTCTCATTATAACAACTTTGGTAGCTGAGGGTATTTTGTGGGGATTCACAGGATGGGTAATCCTGATGTGGTTGGGTAAAGAGGTAATTAACGCAATTTGGAATGTTTGGAGTAAATAGGATGTTTCTATCATATGAGGATGCTTGCGAAGCTATGGTGTCTAGTGCGGATGCGGAGGCTGAGATACTTAGACATTATGCGGACTTTATAGAGTTCGTGGAAGATTGCGGGGTTCGGGAGGAATACAAAGGTAAGGTAATATTGGATTGGCTTGGATATTGAACGACGTAAAGCCTTACTATCAAAGGACTTAGAGCGGCGGGCGGGGCGGCTCGACGTAAACCCTTACTGTATAACGACTTACGTTAACCATCCTCTTGAGACACAATAGGATATATGGGCAAGATAAGGTTTGGCACGGCATTTGCTTACAATCAATATGAGTACAGTTTTAATCAAAATGATTCTGACGTAAAGTGATATGGCATATAGACTTAGAGCTATTTTTAAGAATCTCAAATCAATGTGATGACAGTTTCTGCAATAATAATAATTCTCAAAAAGCCTTAAAAAAGTTTTATCTCTATACTATATAAGGACTTAGGTCAATTCAATGACTTTTGGCACGATATATGCATATATAGTATTATAGAAAGAGAGGAAAAAATGTTTGTTATAGATGTTATGAGTTGGAATGAAGTAGCTAGGGGAACTGGGACAGTTGCGGGACAGTGGGTAGTTAAGAGGACTATCGCACTTGATGAAGTTGCAAAGGTTAGGGTGCTTCGAGAAGCTAAGGAAGCTGGGAGTTGTGCTCAAGTCTGGGACTATGGGCAACACCCAAGAAAAGCGAAAAAAATCAATGTTTCCGCCACAGCTTTCGCGGCGACCAATAAGCAACTGCAAAAGGAACTTGAGACATGCAGCTTATAGCGTTTCTATTATGGATTTCAGTATTTCTTGTGAGTCTAACGATAGTTCTTGGAGCAAAAAATGCCTAGACAATAGTTAACCCCTTTTTTGGCAGACCAACCATTATAGCTTAAATGAAATATTTTCTGGTTTTTCTCTTGCTTATTTGTTCTGGTTGTGTTATAAATAGTAGTGTGAGACACAACGTACAAGATAATCAAACCCTTCTGGCCTTGGAGCTACATTATGAGCCGTCGAATTAAGTTACACAATCTTTCATCTGAGAAGCGTCAAGCTATCTTACGAGATATGATTGTTGCAGGAACTAACCACACTGGTCAATCTCATTATGATTTTTCCGAGACTAATGAGGGATTCCAAACGGCTTGTCAAGCCGCCAATATTCCGGCAACTCCACGCCAAGCCAAAAAGTACCGCAACAAGAAAGGTTTAGCATACGCCGAAACTACAAAGTAAGTTTACCAATCTAACCCTATGGAGAACCAAACATGGCCTATCAAGATCACAATCCGAATCCCTACGAAGAGGATATGTTAAGAGAAGATAACGACGATTCCTATGATAACGAGTGGAATGATTCATGGTTAGATGAAGTCGAGGACGAATACGAATTAGAGGATTTAAAGGGTTTAGAAATTGCTAATCGTTATAAAATGTTTGTTAATGAATTATATGACGAAAAAGAGAATCTTTAATATTTAGGATCGTCCGTGGGCTTGCTATCGCGGGGGAATAAACAGGCGACAACGCCCACCTAATTTTTATACCCGCCCCGTCCCGACGTAAGTCCTTTGATAGTAACGACTTAAGATTTTTATTTATTATTAAAGGTTTCGCTTGACAATGCCGATAATAAGTGTATAATGAGAGAGTTGAAACAATGGTGCTGAGTTGCTTGGAGCATGACCCGATTGTCTATCAGGTTTCAGCGGGATCGAAACCCGTCAGCACCGCTGGGAGTGGTAGATTAGTGTGGCCTTGGGATTGATCGTCCTATAGGGCGAACGATAGCGAAAGCAAAGGTGGCTTGCCAATGAGATGGTAAGCAGACGGCTACTAAACCTCACCTTAATATTCTCACACGCTAATTGATAGCCAGCTAATGTCGGTGCGACACCGACCTACTCTCTCCTTTTGTATTACTCATTCCACCCAATTAGGTCTATAGAGACAGCCAGCCAGATAAGGAAAAACAAAATGGTATGGGACGGAAAAACAATTTGCCCAGTATGTAAAAAGTCTTTTATCGACGAACACGGTTTTGATAATCTCGACACCGAAGGCAAGGCGTGTAGTAAGGCGTGTGCTATTGAGATAGAATATCAAGTACAATCTCGATGTGACGATATAGCACATGGCTATTGGGTTGATTTAGACGAAGTACAAATTAGTGCAGAGGGAGATGCTGCATATGATATTGACGTAAACCCTGATGACATAACGACTTAGGGTAGGACTGTCCGGCGTTTTCACCGGCGTTTTCACCGGCGTTTTCACCGGCGTTTTGTCTGTTGCACCCCCCCCGCTCGTCGTAAGTCCTTATCTAGTAAGGGTTTATGACTATTCTAAACTTTCTTTCCATTTATACTCAATTCGCTTGACATATCCCGCCGATAGTATATAATAGGGGAGTTGAAGCAATAAACAACGGAGAGAAAAAATGGCCGGATTCTCAGAAGCGAATATTAAAATCAAACGATTATCACAAGTCCCTTCGTTGACACCGTTCCTGCAAGGCAAACGCAAAGTTTACTCATTCGATTTACTGTCTGGGTTTTCGTGTCCTTTTGCAAACGAGTGTCTATCGAAGGTTCATATTATTGACGGCAAGCGGAAAATCATCGACGGTCCTAATACATTGTTTCGGTGTTTCTCGGCAAGTCAAGAGGCATTATTTACTAACGTCTACAATAAGAGATTCGACAATTTTGAGCTAGTGAAAACGGCGGCCAATAGTCGGTTCGATGTTGCAGACCTGCTAGATTCGATGTTGCCTAAGAATACCGGAATTGTGCGGATTCATGTTGGTGGAGATATGTTCAACCGGAACTATTTTATGGGATGGTTGTTGATGGCGATACGTAACCCGACCGTTTTGTTTTATGCTTACACCAAGTCGCTTAACTACTGGATTGACAATATTGATATTATTCCCGACAATGTGGTTTTAACCGCTAGTCGCGGGGGAAGATTAGACCACTTAATTGACAAACACAATTTACGCGAAGCAAAGGTTGTTTTTTCTGAGAAAGAAGCGGCTGATTTGAATTTGGAGATTGACCACGATGATAGCCACGCTGCTGATGTTTCCAAGCGTGACGAATCTTTTGCTCTGTTGATTCACGGAGTCCAACCGAAGGGGAGCAAAGCAAGTGCGGCCCTGAAAACTTTGAAAGGTAAAGGCAGTTATGGAAAATAGAACACCAGAATTGAATAGGGCTTTTTCGGTAGCGAAGGCTACAGAATGGGAAGGGGATATGCGAGTAAATTTTCTTACTTGTGCCCGATCTTGCCGAGTGTTGGCTCGATACTGCGAAGAATTAGAAAGCGCAATAAAGGCTATGACCAATGCACGATCTTAAAAATGCAATAAAAATGTTGGCGGAAAATGCTTTTTGGAGTAATGACGAAGCAACTTATGCTGTTGATATGGAGGATATGATTAACTTAATTGCAGAATACAACATATATTTTATTGAACCGGATCAACCACAATTGGAATTAACATGACATACGGTGAATTATTGCAACGTTTATATGATTTAGGACTAACAAATCCGGCAGGATTAGAAAACGATGTTACAATTCATTGTGCTAATAGTGATGAATTTTATCCGTTAGATGAATTTGTTCTATCAGTTGAAAGTGATATTGTAGACGACAATTCGCCAATACTAATTATCCAGGACTAAAATGAAAACTATCATACATGTAAATCAGCATATCATTAAGAAGAATATAAAAATGGGTACGAATGATCCATGTCTAACCGTAAAGACATACAAAACGAATACATATGCTAACACTGTTGAGGTTATCGGACCAAGTAAAATAGTATACAGCCCACATAAACCACTATCGTGTGGGGCAAGATGTTGGATTGAAACCAACTCGGAAGTTAGAACAACGTAAACCCTTATGGCGTAACGACTTAGGGCGAGCCGCCCCCGCAAACCCCGTGCCATATTACATAACGTAGGCAGATGTTAATAAGTGCAATTTGTTAAAGTTTTCGCTTGACATAGCCGATATATATAGTAGAATAGGGTTCGTGAGACAAAGGAAACCCATTGGAGAAAAAATGTTGCCAACACCAGAAAACGGATCGGAAATTAAGGCCCACATTGAATACCACGATGGAACGTCATTAGTCCTATGCAAATGGGGCCGAGAGTGGGTAACGTGGGACATGAACAAGAAAGGGTATTGTCACATAGGCCACTATTTTACCAATCCCATCGACGGGCTGAAAGATTTTACTGATCGTATTCAAGAGCAAAGGATGGGAAAATGAAGTGTGCAGGCATTACAAAAGACACGATTTATCATAAGGTGCCGAACGGCGGATTGGCTATTCTGGATCATAACAGCAAAATTATAGCCTATGCCAAGCTAGATATGCACCAAGGTGAAAACGATTGGGATTATGTCAGAAAAGATTATAGAATGGGGGTTGACAAAGCCGATAAATAGAGTATAATAGGGGTTCAAGAGTCAGAAGTTTTTTGTTTTTTTTCTTTAGATTGGAGATTGAGTTATGGGTCGTGTAAGCGGAAGCAAGAATATTCCAGCAACACAATTTGCGTCGGTTGTAAAGAGCGTGTCGGATGCCGATGGCAGTTTGCAGGACATTGCTGATGAATTGGGTTTGAAGGTAACGAGCGTGGCTACTCGCCTCTCGCAGTTGCGTAAAAAGTTCCCCGACATTGGTGTGCCTGATTTCAAGCGTGGTGGTGGTGGTGGTGGAGCAAAGTTGGACGGTGCGGTTTTGGCTGGGATTTTCTCAGGCAATGCAATCGACGAAAACGAACCTAGCACCACAAGCTAGATTCTCCTTGACAAACAAGCCCGCTTCTGCTATAATGGTGGAAGCGGGTTTTTTCCAGTTGTCTTGGAGAAAAAAATGGGACAAATTATTATGATTGCTTTTATTATTTGGTTCGTACATATTTCGAGGAGTAGAGAAGAATGACAGTAACAGCACTTTTAACAGGAAAAACCTACAAATTTCAGTATAATGGAAAATGGAGGATTGCCCTGATAACAAAAACAGTTGACAGTTATGGCGATGTTTACATATGTTGGGATTTTGTTTCTGGTGGGTACAGATCGTTTGCCGCAGATAAAATTTCCGATATGGTTGATGTAACCAAATCAGTATATACAACCACAGACCTAAATCGCAAGTATGCCGACCCAAGGACTCGGACGCATGTACACAATAATATTTTGTATGCTGTGAGATTCTAAGCACCATTTATAAATAATATATATATTTTTATCCCGCTTTGCAAGTTTCGGGTGCGGCTTGCAGGGCGGTTTTTTTCGTAAGAAAATGTAGGGGTTTGTTAATAAGTATCGACGTTTTCTTACTACTCAATATAAATAACGTAAGTCGTTGTTATCAAAGGACTTAGGGCGAGGGGGCGGGGGCGCGGCCCTAACTCGTTGTGGGGGTTGACTTTACGACGATCTGTGTTATAATAAACAAGGTTCTCGACGCAAGTCCTTTCATAGTATGGAGTTACAACGATTGATAAATAATTAATAGGATGTCCTATGCCATTCATCCATATTTAGCTCCAAAGTTAGAAGGCCAGCGAGTTTTAATATTTAAGCGAAATCAATGTAATATTTGAGAGAAAAATAGTGTATATATTATAAGGAGAATATCATCATGAGCATTGAAACCACGCTTCCCGTCTTAAAACCTGCCGATTTTGCTAGCGATCAGGATATACGCTGGTGTCCCGGTTGCGGCGACTATTCCATTCTAGCTCAGATGAAGAAGATACTACCCACGTTGGGCGTGCCGCGTGAGAATATCGTGTTCATCTCGGGCATCGGCTGTTCGAGTCGGTTTCCGTATTACATGAACACTTATGGTATGCACTCAATTCACGGTCGTGCGCCAGCGGTGGCGACTGGTTTGAAAACGTGTCGTCCCGACTTGCAAGTGTGGGTCATTACGGGCGACGGAGATGCTTTGTCGATTGGAGGCAATCATCTAATGCACTGTATTCGCCGCAACATGGACTTGAACATTGTGCTGTTCAACAACCGTATCTACGGACTAACCAAAGGCCAGTATTCTCCCACTTCACCAATAGGTAAAAAAACGAAGAGTACACCTATGGGTGCTATCGACAATCCTCTTCATCCGCTCTCCATAGCTCTCGGTTGTGAAGCGACCTTTGTGGCTCGCAGCATCGACACCAATATCAAGCATTTGAGCGCTATTCTCAAACGAGCTGCCCATCATCACGGTACTTCATTCGTCGAAGTCTATCAGAACTGCAACGTTTTCAACGACAAGGCTTGGGAATACGCCACCAGTCGCAAATCCAAGGCTGATACCACACTCGAATTGGAACACGGCAAGCCGCTCATTTTTGGTGAAGATGGCAACAAAGGTATCCGTCTCAACGGACTCGATCCCGAAGTGGTTGAACTTGGTAAAGGCATCACCGAAGACGACTTACTGTTTCACGATGAGCGCAGTCCCGAACCTAGTCTGGCCTATTTACTGAGTCGCATGAGATACGAAAATGGTTTTCCCGAACCGATTGGCGTTTTTCGCTCGGTTGATGCACCTAGCTACGATTCACTGACCAACGACCAAATTGAAGAAGCCACCCGAATCAAGGGTATTGGAGACTTAGAATCTCTCTACACCACCGGTGAGACCTGGATCGTAACATAATACCTTACCCCTCATCTAAAGGAATAAAAAGCCATGAATCTTATGGATACGAAATGCTAATAATATAGTGTCTTATCTAATCTTACCATTATCGCCCCTCTTGAGACAAAGTCAGCGAGTTTGTCTTACCGGAATCATCCATATTCGCCCCTCTTGAGACAAAGTCAGCGAGTTTTTGCAAAGGAAAGAAAATGAGGATAGTACAACGTAAATTAGAATATCTTTTAAAATGTTCGTGCGGAACTGAGATAGCATATATACCAGAAGAAATAGGTAAACAATTTAGATGCCCAAAATGTAATGCCCATTTAGTATTAACTGAAACACAAGATATGTATATGTTACAAATGGTTAACAAGAATCAAAATGCGCTTGTGGATTGCTTAGGAGAGGGTGTGTAGGTGCGGCGGAATTTCTGGGAATTTTTGAGAAAAAACTGTTGGCAAATAGCCCATCTGTCGATATAATGTAATAGTAACCTCTTTCTTTTTTCCAAGGGAAAATTTAAATGCAGAATAATATAGAAACATTTGAAGAATATGTTACTAATTTGTCTAATAATGTAGAATTAGAAATCCGGCCTGACGATGCTAAATCGTTATCCGATGGTGAATGGCATAATGATGTTAATGATGTTAATGATCCTCTTGGATTTTTACTTAGTGATTGGAAAAATTCGAGTTTTAGAGTTAAAAAGGAAAAAGAATATAGATATTTAGATTATTTTGGACACGCCGAAGCATGGATTGAGTTAACTAAGGCATTTGTATACTCTAAAACTATAGAGGTATCAATAAACTCATGGGAGGGCCACCCTAGTACATGGCCTAACCAAAAAATATGGAAAAAATTTAATGCAATAACAGTAAATGAATTATGGACGTTATATAATAAATATAATAAAGATCATTTCCGTATTAGAAAGGATTAGATAAGACCCGCCATTGTTTACTTAGTGGCTTACATAGCGTGTAACGCAAGAGGATAAGTAAATAGGCCCTCCCGGTGGCGGAATAACTACGGTCATATGATGTCGCTCATATAACAATTGACGAAGCGACTGACACAAAGAACCACCCAGGAGGAACCCGAAAACATTTGCCCCAAGTATTTTTAAATACTCTAGGCCGTTGTGTAACTATAGGTAATGGGTTTTAGTTCCTACTACAATATAAGCATAACTAATAAAACTTCAATTAGAATTTTGAGGTTTAGCAAAGAAAAGTAATAAAATATTTATATATTACGGGAAAAGAAAGTTCCCCATATTTTTCTCTTGCCAATATGTTATGTCTTGTTCTAAGAAAATAGCACGAAACGTACTTAATATTTAAATACTGATTGGTAATCTTTCTAAACAAAGGAACTTGAAATATGCAATTTATAGCGTTTCTATTATGGATTTCAGTATTTCTTCTGAGTCTGACGATAGTTCTTGGAGGAAAGAACGCTTAGACAATGGATATGGAGAACGGGGAAATTTATATTTTATAATTTAAATTGTTCAAAATAGGGGTATATAAAGTAGGGTAAAAACGAGCTGATTAATATAATATTTTAATATAAAGGAAAAAGAATGAAATATTTAGCCTTAGATATAATACTATGGAGTATAGCCGCATTTGCCGGTATTTGTTTAGGTTGCGTCATACATCATAATGGATTGAACCAAGGACTTGAACAAGAGAGAGATTATTGGGTGGGGTGGTGTCTAGAGAATGGATATGCCTCATATAAAACAGATACGGGGGAATTTATTTTACATGACAAGAAATATTTTAATGACTATATTAATGAATTTTTCCCCGAAATACTAAAGGACTTTAAAGATATTGAAGAAGACACGCCTATGAATGAAGATCAACCTAAACGCCTACCACAAACCGGGCTAATTCCAGATCACCTTGCCAAAGGAATTGACCCGTTACCTGATGTTCAGCCAGCCGAATATCGACCAGATTATAAAGCGCTGTAATGTATTACTTATTCTAACCCAGGAGCGCCGATGTACTATATATTGTTGATGACGTTCTTTATAGTTGCGGGAATATCACTCGCCGCTATTGTATCAGATTTAATTTGGCCGAGGTAATTATGAAGAACTTTCTACATAAGTGGACTGTATGTAGGTGGAAGCACCCACGATGGTTTCCGGCAAAATCTGGCTGTAGTGTTAATCGCGGAACATGGCATTGCTTACATTGTGACATGGAGCAAATATCTACATATTTTGTAAAAAACAGTAAAGTTTACGAAGTTGTGAGAAAATATTTAGAAGAAAAGGAAATCTTATAAACCCTATGTCAAAAACCTAACCATAACCTATAAAACAAGTACCCTGAAACGGGAACTATTCGGACTTTTTGGAGCATTTTTGATGATTTTCCTTGACTTTTAGAAAATTTGGTGTTATATTTAGAAGTAATTAGAAAACTTTTACGAAAAACGAGTCATTTTAATCCATTCGGGAGGTAAAAATTTAATTTTCTTTGCTAATTTTAGGAGAATTAGGTTGACATTATGATACAATTCGGTGGGTTATAAGCCCATTCAGAACACTAAACCCTATAAAACACGGGGTTTTAGGCTCACTTTCTACATATGCCGC
>Ga0209403_10007298_pt1 | contig 10946 bp, 7 predicted proteins | sample ArcticOcean_MG_C_8_FD_187440 | JGI IMG/M metagenome (GOLD analysis project Ga0209403, IMG submission 187440) | Marine microbial communities from western Arctic Ocean - ArcticOcean_MG_CB11_86 (SPAdes) (version 2) | ecosystem: Environmental > Aquatic > Marine > Oceanic | place: Arctic Ocean...
TAATACAAAACACTAAAAGGCATACATGAAAATTAAACGCCTCTTCACCATGGAAGGTGAGAGTCCATATCAGTCGATGGAATTTGAAAACCGCAGTTCCATCATCCGCAATCCTGACGGCTCAGTAGTCTCAGAGTGGGAAGAAGTTTCTGTACCAACAGATTGGTCTCAGGTAGCAACTGACATCATGGCCCAGAAATATTTCCGCAAAGCCGGAATCCCCAAACATCTCAAAGTAGCCAAAGAAAGTGGAATACCCGCATGGCTGCAACCTTCTCTACATGATCAGGCAAAGCAGGAACAGGAAGCCGCAGAAGCAAAAACTTCCGGAGATGATTCCACCACTTCGGAAACTGACGCACGTGAGGTTTTTCACCGGCTTGTCGGTTGCTGGACGTATTGGGGTTATAAGAACAACTATTTTGATACAGAAGAAGACGCTCGCGCATTTTATGATGAATTATGCCACATGCTGGCCAACCAAATGGCAGCGCCAAACTCTCCTCAATGGTTCAATACTGGACTAAACTGGGCGTACGGACTTAACGGTCCTGCACAGGGACATTATCACGTTGACCAAAAAACCGAAGAAGTCATCCCTTCCAAAGACGCCTATACACGTCCACAGCCTCATGCGTGCTTTATTCAGTCAGTCAAAGACGATTTAGTACGTGAAGGCGGCATCATGGATTTGTGGACACGTGAGGCCCGTCTTTTCAAATACGGCTCAGGAACAGGCTCCAACTTTTCTGATTTACGTGGAGATATGGAACCACTGTCTGGAGGAGGTGTATCTTCAGGACTGATGTCATTTCTCAAAATTGGTGATTCTGCAGCCGGCGCGATCAAGTCCGGTGGAACTACTCGCCGTGCGGCAAAGATGATCTGTATTGATGCCGATCATCCCGATATTGAAAAATTTGTTAACTGGAAAGTTCATGAAGAGCAAAAAGTCGCAGCCCTGGTGGCAGGTTCTAAAACGATTAAAGAACTGATTAACGAACTATTCACTGCGATTCACAGCTGGGGAGTTGAAGCTGAAAAGTTTGACCTCAAGTTGAATAAAGACCTGCGTAAAGTCGCCAAAAAAGCCCGACTGGCGCAAATGCCTTTCAGCTATGTTCACCGTATCATCCATTTGGCACAGCAAGGTTACACAGATGTTTTGTTTGAAGAATACGATACTGACTGGAATTCTGAAGCATATCAAACTGTTGCAGGACAAAACGCCAACAATTCAATCCGTCTTAGTAATGACTTCATGGAAGCAGTTGAGCAGGACAAAGACTGGAATCTTTTCTGGCGTGTTGAAAAAGTAAAAGCCAAAAAGGAAGGTAGAAAACCTGTTCCGTGCAAGACACTCAAGGCAACAGAACTCTGGGAAGAGATTGCCTATGCGGCTTGGGCCTCAGCAGATCCGGGGATTCAGTTTGATACAACAATCAATGAATGGCACACCTGCCCCGCGGATGGACCGATTCGGGCATCTAATCCCTGCAGTGAATACATGTTTTTGGACGACACTGCGTGCAACTTGGCTTCCCTGAATTTGATGCGATTCCGTGATCCTAAAACTGGCGAACTTGATATAGTAAAATTAAGGCACGGTTCCAGGATTTGGACAATTGTATTAGAAATAAGTGTGCTGATGGCACAGTTTCCAAGTAAGAACATTGCCAAGCTTTCCTATGATTTCCGAACACTCGGTTTAGGTTATGCAAATATGGGAACGTATTTAATGGTTAACGGAATTCCTTATGATTCTCCGGAAGCCCTTGCTATTTGCGGTGCAGTGACTTCCATCATGCATATGACTTCTTACTCTACTTCCTCGGAAATGGCAAAAGAGTTAGGCACATTTGCCGGTTATGAGAGAAACAAAGAGAATATGCTGCGGGTACTCCGTAATCACCGGCGTGCCGCTTTTCGTGCTCCGGACAGTGAATATGAAGGTTTGACCATCAAACCTATCGGTATCGACAGTCAACATTGCCCTCCTGAATTACTCAAAGCAGCTCAACAAGATGCAAATCAGGCTTTGAAACTCGGAGAAAAACACGGTTTCCGTAATGCACAGGTCACTGTGATTGCACCCACCGGAACCATCGGTCTGTTAATGGATTGCGATACAACCGGAATTGAGCCGGACTTTGCACTGGTTAAATTCAAAAAACTGGCCGGCGGTGGTTATTTCAAAATCATTAATAATTCCATCCCATTAGCTTTAAAGAAACTTGGCTATGCAGACCCAGAAGTTGCTGATATTGTGCATTATATCAAGGGCTATGCACGTTTAGAAGGAAGTCCCTGCATCAATGCAAATGTATTGCGCAGCAAAGGTTTTACTGATGAAGTACTCAAACGCATAGAAGAACAGTTAGCAACCGCATTTGATATCAGTTTTGTTTTCAACCTCTATACACTTGGAGAATCATTCTGCAAGGAAACACTAGGTTTGACTGATGAGCAACTTGGAGATTTTGATTTCAGCATCCTCAAGCATCTCGGATTCACCGGCAAGGAAATAGAAGCAGCCAATGATTATATTTGCGGTTCTATGACCAGTGAAAACGCTCCACATCTCAAACAGGAACATTACAGTGTTTTCGACTGTGCAAACAAGTGCGGACGCAATGGTAAGCGCTTCATTGCAGCTGATGCACACATTCGGATGATGGCGGCTGCGCAGCCTTTTATTTCCGGTTCGATATCTAAAACCATCAACATGCCGGGCGATGCTAATGTGACTGATATTAAGCAAGCATTTTCCACTTCCTGGCACAATGGTTTAAAATGCAACGCACTTTACCGGGATGGTTCAAAACTCAGTCAACCGCTTAACGTCAGTGTAGAAGAAGATTTGTGGGACGAAGACGAGGCAGAGGAAAGTATCGCAGCTGTACAACCGGCGCAAATCAGAATTGCGGAAAAAATTATTCACCGCTACATCGCCAAACGCAGAAAATTACCGCACCGCCGTAACGGCTACACACAAAAAGCGGTGATTGGAGGACACAAGCTCTACCTGCGTACCGGTGAGTATGAGGACGGTACTATTGGTGAAATATTTCTCGATATGCACAAAGAAGGAGCGGCGTTCAGAAGTTTGATGAACAGTTTTGCGATTGCCATTTCACTAGGACTGCAGCACGGTGTGCCGCTGGAAGAATTTGTGGAAGCCTTTATTTTTACCCGTTTTGAACCAAACGGAATGGTTTCCGGAAATGATAATATCAAAATGAGCACATCCATCATTGATTACGTTTTCCGTGAACTCGCAATTTCTTATCTGGGTCGTAACGAATTGTCACATGTCAATTCAGATGAACTGCAAGCAAGTGCTGTGCATACCCAGAATGAGACTGAACCTGAGTTTGACAATGAACAGGTAGTCTCTGAAAGAACTCTCAGTACTGAAGAAAGCAAGGCCTTTTTGGAACAGGATGACAATGATTTTAAAGGAGTTGATTTTGCATTCTTAAAAAATTCAGAACCGGAATCAGAGCAGGCACATGCTGATTTTGCCGGCAATGCTGAATTTTCCGGGGAGGCTTCCGACAAAAGTTGGATAGCCCAGGAGCGTTCCACAACCAGCCTTGTTCAGGAAGCACGGATGAAAGGCTATGAAGGTGAAGCATGCCACACCTGTCAGCAGTTCACTATGGTACGTAATGGTTCTTGTCTTAAGTGTGCCTCCTGCGGTGCAACCAGCGGTTGCTCCTGATCAATATACAGGCGTTTTGAGTTTGCTTTACTTTACTCCACGCAGCCTGAGGCTGTTATAAATAATATCTGAGGTACAGGCTGCCTGGAAACAGCTCTATCGTTTCCCGACAGCCTGTTGCCTTTAAGGCATTAGCTGCTGTAAACTTTGTTCGGCAGGTTGTAATGTAAAAGCCTGTCTTCAAAGCTTTAGTCATGTCTCACCTCCCAGTGTCTCCTCCTTCGATTCCTAAGACAACTTCACAACGTGGAATTGCCTTGTTGATTACCTTGGTTATTTTAGCTCTGCTTGCAGTTTTCATGGCAGAGTTTTCATTTGAAACCAAACTTGAAACTAGAGGAATTCAAAATTACCGAGCTTCTTTCAAAGCTAGAAATGCCGTTAAATCCATGTTCAAGGCAGTTTTAGAAGGTTTAAAAGGACAGGATGAGGTAAAATTTTTCACAGTATATTTAAAGGATTTATTAAGACTGGGAGCTACAAGCAATGAGATATCTTTTTTGAATCCACCCAAACCTGTTGGCTTGCCTGCAGGAGTAATTGCAGATTTTCCGGAAGTTTCTTTTTATACACCGGTCATCCGACCTATTGATCATCTTTATAATCTTAACAGGATACAAACGCCACCGTTTAGAACAGTTAATCCAGAGACTAAAGCGGACGTTCGGCGGGCAAATCAATTCATTAACATTCTCAAAAAGGGGTATAGCGCAACTACATATCAGCCTGGAAGCAGTGTTCCATCATATAATATTCAATTAAATACCAATGAAATCCTGACAATTTATGCGGCAATTTTCGATTGGCTGGATAAAGATGACGAAATTTATGATTCATCCATCTACGGTACAAAAGGTGCGGAGAAAAATTCGTATATTTCAGCAGATCCGTATTTTGAAATAAAAAACGGTTTCCTCGACAAGTTGAGTGAAGTCCAACTAATCAGTGGGGTTAAAGGTAAAAGGATTCCACTTGAGCAATGGAAAAATGGATTCACAACCTTTCCTGTAGGTAACAAGTATGAAACTCAGGCAGATTTTTCTGCAATTAAACCACGTATAAATGTCAACTTGGCGACTTTTAAAGAAATTGAGCAGTTTCTGGAACAATTTAATCAAAGGACCAATTACTTTCAAAACTTTTCTTCAAATAATTTTTTTAACATTTATGCACAGGATTATTTTGAAAAAAGAGAAGAAATTGCAGCAGAACTTACAAAACAACCACGTTCTAAATTGACAAGTGAAAACATAAAAAATAAGCTAAGCAATATTACTCAATACGACAGCAGATTCCGTGATTTTTTCATTCCCTACAGTTTCTGGTATGAAATCTTGCTCATGACTGAAATCGATAACGTGAAAGCCGAAGTTAGGGCTGTGGTCTCAGTTGACAGAAATGCCGCAACCGGTAAAGTTACAGATTTAATTATTCACAATTTCTTCTTACGTTAACAGAATGTCTGAAACAATAGGCAATAGAATCATACGTCTGAGCGAAGTTGGTTCAACAAATACATATTTGAAAGACAATAGTGAGTTGCTTAAAGAGCACGGATTGGTTGTAATTACTGAAATGCAAACTTCAGGACGAGGAAGAGCCGGAAGGAAATTCGTATCACTTCCGCAAAAAAATGTAACCTTTTCGGTTGTCCTTCATCCCGGCTTAGCGCTCGGAGAAGTACAGGTATTTGCTTTACTGGCCGGAATTGTAGTCGCTCGTGTTCTAGAGAAATATATAGACAAAGTCCGCCTTAAATGGCCGAATGACGTACTGGTGAACGGGAAAAAAATCTGTGGAATTTTGCTTGAAACAATCACAATTCCGCAACAGAATTTTCCTGTATTGATCCTCGGAATAGGCATAAACACTAAAGGTTTTCTCAAAGATTATCCGCTAGAACTGCAGGAAATTGTGACTACCATGGAAGAGGAAATTTATCAAAAATCAAATCTAATTCCAGGTGCAGAAAACCCGGCTGCTCTTGAAAATGAAACAGTATTTCAGTTGCTTTTAAGTGAATTGGAATATTGTTTTGCAGAATTCAGCGAAAAGACTGCTACAAACAGGGAAGCTGATTTTTTAACAGACGCACGAAGCGCGCTTCTGAATGAATGGTTAAAACGCTCGCAGGCAAGAGGCAGGAAGGTACGTAGTTTGAATAACGTAGAAGAACAGACAAAAAGCTCAGGAAACTTTGGTACTATTGAAGGATTAACGAAGGAGGGTTATCTGCAAATCCGGACAGAATCAGGAGAACTCCTGACACATGTTTCCGGAGACATTCTTGAAATAAGAGAGGAACAGTAATGATTATAGCCGTAGACATAGGCAACAGTGACGTAGTACTTGGCTTAGTCAAAGATTCACAAATATTGCAGAGTTGGCGCCTGCATACCAGTATTCATCAGAGTGTAGATGAATATGAAATACTTGTTCGAGGTATGCTTTTCGCATGCAATTTCAGTTTGAAAGAGGCGCAAGGCGCTGTGTTGAGTTCAGTAGTCCCTGAACTGACGGAAGTTTTTACTATACTGCTTGAAAATTTGATTGGCAAACCTCCAATCAAGGTCAGTCACGAATGCAATCTTGGTATTGAAATAAATACTGAAACACCAGCTAAGGTCGGTGAGGACAGACTGATCAATGCCTCAGCCGCATACCAGCAATATAAAACTTCACTGATCATCATTGATTGTGGTACTGCTACTACACTGGATGTAGTAACTGCGGAAGGAGTTTTTCAGGGAGGTGTGATTTGTCCCGGATTATTAATTTCTGCTGATGTTCTGTTTTCAAAAGCCGCTCAACTCTTTCAAGTAAATCTTGAAATGCCGGAATACGTCATCGGAAAGAATACGACAGACAGTATTAAATCCGGTCTAATATACGGTTATGGTGGAATGATAGATTCGTTAATTAAAAGGATAACGAATGAAATAGAACAACAAGGGCAACCGACACCGAAAGTTGTAATCACCGGCGGTTTGGCTGCAAAAATATTACCGATTCTGTCAAACGTTATTTATCATGATGATTTGACTTTGCGCGGTTTATACCTTTTTTATCTGCTAAATAAAACTGATACTAATGGGAAGCAGCTCTGATTTGCCAAAACAGGAAATATCCTTTCACCAAAAACATTACAACTGTAAGTAAAACATGGCTGAAGAAAAAGTTGACGGACTGGAAGGTCTGGACGATTTTGGTGACGATTTTGGGGAACAGCTTGACTCCTTCATGGATAATGATGGAGAGGAAGAGAGTGACAGTGAATTGGATTCATTTTTCGAAGATCTTTCTACAATTGATGACCTTGAAGGTGACGATGATAGTGAGGCTCCAGAAGATAAAATAGAAGAAAAAAAAGCTGTTGAAGTAAAGAGTGATGAAGATGAAGATAATGATGATGAAGCTAATGATGAAGATGATGAAGATGATGAAGATGATGATTACGATACTGCTCTTGAGGATGAAACAGAGGGTGAGGATGATGCTTCAACTGCTAATCAGAAGAAAAAGAAAGGTTTGTCACTGAAAGGGATTCCTTCAAAGCCACTTATTATTTCCAGTATTACAGGTTTACTTTTGGGAGTTATCACAGTTGTTGTGCTTTATTTCTTTGCCACTCCTTCTGAGACAACTTTACCTGAAACAGTTGTCGAAATACCGATTGAACCTGTCATAACCCCAGTGCTCAACAAACCTGAGCCAAAGAAAACGAAAGCAAAAGCAAAAGCAAAACCTAAAACAATTAGCTATTACGTACAGGTTGTTTCCTGTATTTCCCTTGAATGTGTTGAAGATAGTCGTCTTCAATTAAAAACTTTAGGTTATAAATCACGTATCCGGTCTTCCAGCGAAAGTTCTGGAATTTCTGAGGTGCTTTCCACAAAGGTATTAGGTGAAGAGTATTCTGCGAGAATGGTTAAGAAAATTAATAACAATAATCATCTGGCTGGACACGCTTTTCGGAAATCAATTGAAAATGGATACCAGGTTTCGTTGGGTTTATTTCCGGATTTAGAAACTGCAAACAGATTGAGAACTTATTTAAATCAGGCTTACAAGGAAGATATTTTCTTTAAAATACAGCGTACTACTCAGAAAATTAGTTTCCATGCAGTACAAATAGTGGGTTTTAAATCAAGAAAAGACGCTAAAAAATTACGTGATAAATTGAGGAAGAACAACCCCAATTTTCAAAGCGCATTTGTTAAAGCAGTTGTAAGACCTTAAACTGCATTTAAAAGGCTTATCCGCAAGAAAACTACTTACAGCTTTTTTTAGCATGGACATCTACAAATACTTTTTGTTGTTTTCACAAATTTAAGTTTGGCTTTTTCTGATTTATAAAATAATATTAATGCTCAAAATCATAGTATAACCATTATTAAACGGAGCATTTATGGGACTGAGTTGGACAATTGTATTTGTCGTACTGGTGATAGGATTCATCATAATTCCAGGATCGGTTTTCCTGTCAAATATTAGCCGGATACGCAAAGAAAAATCACAATAAAAGCTGGTTTCCCCGAGCATTTGATATTTTGAGTATTTCTATAAATTCTTCAGGGAAATTATCTTTCAGTCTAGTCCAATAAAAGTTTTAAAGCTAAAATCCTTTTTAACTCACCTCGGCAAACAATCAGCAAAATACATCTTGTAACAGTTAGTCAATCTTCTTTGATGAGCCAGCAAAAAATCTAAATGCTTCTCATGTATGTCATTCCCGCGAAAGCGAGAATGAAAACTATTTACGAATGCAGCTTCTTTGAGAGATTTTTTGAAAGCCAGATTCTGCCTGCTGCCTGCAAAAGGTAGTTATATGTTTATTTACAGACTGTGCTTAATCAGTCTCTTTTCACTCACCTTGTTCTTCTCTGCTACACATCTTTACGCAAACGATAAATCCGCTCCCGCAAAATTACAGCTTGATCCTGCACTGTCTGCTGATGCAAAAGTTGAAGAATCGATTCACAAATCAAACTTTTCAAATATAATCAGCAGTTATGCTGTAGTTACAGCTCCTGCATTAAATTTGCGTTCCGGTCCCAGCACCATTAATCCTGCCTTGAAAGTTCTACCCAAAGGTACACATTTATTGAGTCTATCAGTTCAGGATAAAAAATGGCTGAAAGTCAGAATCCCACAAGGTGTTCAGGGCTGGGTAGCTCAAGAATACGTGAAGTTTTATCTGCCTGAAGGGTTGCCTTATTATGCAGGAAAATTTAACTCGACGCCTTTCACTTCATCTCTTGAAGCAAGTATTCTGCAGTACATGAAAGAAATCTATAGCTCAAATAGACTGAAGCGAAATGACAAACTTTCAATCGTTGTTCAAGATCTTACAAATGGAGAAATACTTGTTTCTTTAAGATCAAGGCAAAGCGTAAAATCAGCCAGTACCATCAAATTACCGATACTTCATGCATACATGATTCAGCGTTTTAAAGGAAAGATCAAAGCATCCTCAAACCACAAAAAGCTGATTGAGGAAATGATCCGTTTCAGCAGCAACTCTAGCACAAATACTATTATTAAATTGTTAGGTGGTACAAAAAACATTCAACGCTTACTTAACAATACAAAATTATATAAAGAATTAAATCTTTTAGAAACTATCCCGGAAGACGGTCGGACTTACAGAAATAAAATTTCTGCTGCAGATTTAAATCAGCTATTTGTGAATATCTGGTTTAAACGTGTAATCGGTGTTAAGTACAGTCCGCAAATAAACAAAGCCGCATCAAAGGAAATGCTTTATTTACTCGGCCTTCCCGGTCATGCCTGGTTGAAAGACAGGATAAAAGCTGGCACCTGTTTTTCTGCTAATAAATTAGTCAAACTATGGGACAAAACCGGATTTGTAAAAGGAGTAAACGGAAACGCAGGTATTGTAGAAATAGATACTCCTCACGGAAGAAGAGCTTATTCGATTGTAATGTTCATCGAGCGTGAAGATTATCAAACAATCACTGGAGACGCAACCAGCTGGTCGGAGCGTGTGAGCCTGCATATGCGCAAAATTTCGGAGCTTACGTTCTCTTTTATTTCCAACCGCTATGAAAGTTACAATGATTGCGGACGTTCACTACTCATTCGTTATACCAAACTTGCTCTCGCACCACGCCCTTTGCAAGCCTCTCTCTAGTTTTTATCCGGCTGACAGTAAAGTCTGACTGATAAGTCTTACTTTGCTCACTCAATAATAAACGCAGAATTATGAAATTGGAAAAACGTCTGCAATGGTTTTTTGAGCGAAAATTTATTCTGCTCTTTCTCTTGGAAGAACGTTTTTTAAACCCCTTGATTCCTGCTGAACTGCATCAACTAAAAGCTTCGGAACTGCTTGAAGATGAGAAAATTCTACAGTTGATAGAGAAAATTTTTCCGGAATTTACAACTCAGTTGCCGACAGGTATGTATTTTCCGGTACCCATCTCAAGAGCACTCAAACAAGGAAATGATTTTACGACCGAACTTGCAATTCGCTTTCACTATGACTTTATCAGAGTTGATCAACTTCAAAAATGGAGTTTGCGTGAAAAATATATCAGCGGAAAGGTGTTAGCTCTTTTTGAATCAAATTTGTTTTTTGAAAAAGAGAGTAAACTCTATTTTGTTGAGTATTGGAGTGATAACCGCTGGGACAAATGCTACCTTGAATGTGAAATAACACCGATGCGGGCATTGGCCTTAGAGCTAGTTCAAGACGAATTTATCCTGCAGCTTAATAATCATAAAACTGATTCGCTAGATCTCCACAACTTCCGTATCGATCAAAAGGAGAGATGTTTTGTTCTTTCTCAAAACTATGGAGAAGTCCTGCTTGCAGATGCTCCAAGATTCTGGCTGTTGAATCATTTGGATGAATCAGGTTCATATTTTGTTTTTGGCGAGAGACATTTTCCGCTGACTTTTTCCGGATAAAGTGACTCATACAATAATCCTCACTGGATTAAAATTTTTGATGACAGTCTTCAATATGCTCTTCCGTATCGTACAATTCAGCAATATTCATTGAAAATACAGTAAATTTAAGATACAATTATCCTAATTTTTTACTGTGAGTGCATTTGACTTTTATTGTAAATTGCAAACCCAACCAGTTTTAAGGGCGTAGTTCAGGCACATAACCGTAAGTTATTGAATATTTTTCTCCTTTATGAGAAATATTACGGGAACGTGAGTATTCAACTTGCTGCATTATATCCTGATG
>Ga0209403_10007299_pt1 | contig 10946 bp, 13 predicted proteins | sample ArcticOcean_MG_C_8_FD_187440 | JGI IMG/M metagenome (GOLD analysis project Ga0209403, IMG submission 187440) | Marine microbial communities from western Arctic Ocean - ArcticOcean_MG_CB11_86 (SPAdes) (version 2) | ecosystem: Environmental > Aquatic > Marine > Oceanic | place: Arctic Ocean...
ACAAATTCATAACACTTAAGAATAAAATAAAAAAAGAATTAAATAATTTATACAAAAAACTTTATTTTCAAGACAGATGTTTTGTTCATAAAGATTTTCACGCTTCAAATATTATGATCAAAAAGAAAAATCTTGGATTGATCGATTCTCAAGATGCCATAAAAGGGAATTTACTTTATGATGTGGCTTCAGTCATTGATGACGTAAGAATCAAGCTTCCTTTCAAATTAAAATCTTTACTCTTTAATTATTATTTAACTAAAACAAAAAAAATTAAGGTAAATGAAGAAAAATTTGCTAAATATGATTTTGACATCCTGTCTATTCAAAGAAATCTAAGAATTCTAGGCACTTTTGTTAGACTCTTTAAGAGAGATAATAAACCAAATTATTTAAAATTTTTGCCCTATACTTGGAAACTTATAGAGTTAAGACTTCAAAGCCCGATACTCAATAATTTAAAATATTTATTAAATAAAGCAGTACCAACCAAAAAAAGAAACAAGGTTAATTTTAATGCCAATTAAAAAAGCCATGATACTTGCTGCAGGTTTTGGAAAACGAATGTTGCCATTAACTAAAAATACACCAAAACCATTAATTAAAGTTGGTCCAAAAAATCTTTTAGAAAGATCAATTGAGATATTAATAAAAATAGGAATTAATGAATTGGTATTAAATACTCACCATCTTTCTAAAGAAATTGAAAACTTTCTTCAAAAAAAAAACTATGAAATATCTATTAGTATAATTAAAGAAAAAAAGGAGCTGCTCGATACAGGCGGAGGAATTTTAAATGCTACAAAACAATTTAAAAATGAACCTTTTTTTGTATTAAACCCAGATACAATTTGGAATAAAAATTATTACGAAGAATTAAAAATTTTAGAAAATTTTTATCTAAAAACTAATAAACCAATTTTACTATTAGTGAGTAAAAGCAATAGTCACGATAAATCTTTTAAAGGGGATTTTAATTTTGGAGACAAGCAAACAATCACAAGAGATTTAAACAATCAATATATATTTACAGGTGCCCAGATTATTAATAGGTCAATTTTTGAAGGTATGGAGAACAAAATTTTTTCTATGAATATAGTGTGGGACAAATTAATAAATGCTAAAAAATTATTTGGGCAAGAAAGTAACCAAACTTTTTTTCATGTAAATAACATCAAAGTTTATGAAGAGCTAAATAAATTAAAATTTATTGATTAGTAATAATTATTTTTTCTCTAGCTTTATCTAAATAGCAGATGTCTTTTATTTTTAAGTCTTGATCAAATTCAATAACTAATGGGTTGCCAGTTGGTATTTCTAATTCATTAATTTTTTGATTGGAAATATTTAATAATTTTTTACAGAGTGCTCTTAAAGAATTTCCATGAGCCGCTATCACAACATTTTTATTATTTAGTAAATGGGGTTTAATTTCATTTTCAAAATAAGGGATTACTCTGTTAAACGTGTCTTGAAGAGATTCAGTGCTAGGTATTAAACTTTGACTAATATTTTTATTTAATGGACTGTAAAGTTTTTCATTAGCACTATCTTTATCTTGAGGTGGGGGTGCGATATCCCATGATCTTCTATATTTTTTAAAAAGTTCATGGCCTAATTTTTTTTTCATCTCGTCTTTATTTAAACCTGTAAGAGAACCATAGTGTCTCTCATTTAACTCCCAGGCTTTAATAGTTAATTGATTCTCAAGACCCAATTGTTTTAAAATAATTTCTAAAGTGATGATTGCTCTCTTTAGATACGACGTATAAAAAAAGTCCAAATTAATATTAAGTTCTTTAAGTAAAATACCAGATTTTAGTGCTTCACTCTCTCCCTGCTTTGACAATTCTACATCAACCCAGCCAGTAAATCTGTTTTCGGAATTCCAGATACTTTGACCATGTCTCACTAAGAACAATTTGCTCATATAATATAATTTATAAAGATTATATATAATTTGTTATAAAACGCCATTATTAATAAAATATTAAAAATTATTAGATAAAAATGAATCACAAAATTAAATTAACAAGATGCTTATTTTATTTTTCATTATTCTTTTTATTTTTAATTTATTTGCTCCCAGGTGAGATACTTGAATTTCAAAAAAATAGTGAAGAAAAAACTTTAGTAGGGGGTTCAATTAAACATTTTTTTTACTTTACTTACTTAACTATTGTGGGCCTTGTGAGCTATATAGATAAAAATTTTTTTATTAAAACTTCTATTTTTTTGCTTATTCTGTCTATATTAATCGAATTTTTACACCTATATGTGCCGTACAGAGAATTTTCATTATTTGACATCTTGGCAAATGTAAGTGGTTTTATTTTAGGTTTTTTTATAATTACATTAACAAAAAAATATATTAAAAAGTGGTATGAATAAATTTAACGATAGAGAAAAATCATTTGAAAATAAATTTGCTCACGATCAGGAACTTCAATTTAAAGTTATAGCTAGAAGAAATAAATATCTTGCAGAATGGGTATCAAAAAAAATTGGAAAAAATGAAAATGAAACAAATAATTATATAAAAGAACTTATTAAAGCCGACTTTGAAGAGCCAGGTGACCAAGACGTTATAAGAAAAATAAAAAAAGACTTTGAGGAAAATAAATTATCTTTTGACCCATCAGAACTTGAAAAAGAAATGCAAAGTTGCTTAGAACGTGCAAAAAAAGATCTGTTATAGTCTATTTTTTATACTTTTATTAATTACTAGTTTGGTAGCTGGTGAAATCAAAGGATTGCCTCGGATTATCGATGGCGACACCATACACATTGATAATAATAAAATAAGATTAAATGGAATTGACGCTCCAGAAAAAAAACAAATCTGTACTAAATCTGGAGATGAATATAGTTGTGGATCAGTATCAACTGAAGCTTTAATAAAAAAAATAGAAAATAAACCTGTTATTTGTCATGTCGCTTCCAACAAAGATCGATATGGTAGATTTATTGGTGTTTGTTTTGTAGGAGGAACCAATCTTAATAAATGGATGGTTATAAACGGTTATGCTGTTGCATACAGAAGATATTCTAAAGATTACGTTCAAGACGAAGAATATGCAAAAAAGCATAAACTTGGTTTATGGGCTGGAATTTTTTTAGAACCAGAAAAATGGAGAAAGCTAAATTAAACTCTTATATAAACTAAGAAGTGATTCATTTTAAAAAGTTTAAAATATACTTATTACTTTTTTTTGTTCTTTCAGCCTGTTCTTCAATACCTAAAAATACACAAAATAGTTGTGCAATTTTTGAAGAAAGATATCTCTGGTACAAACACACTAAAGCATCTTATGAAAAATGGGGCGCTCCTATTCACTTACAGCTTGCATTTGTTAAAAAAGAGAGTGATTTTAATTGGTTGGCAAAGCCGCCAAGGATAAAATTGTTTAAAATAATACCATTTAAAAGACCTTCGAGTTCATTTGGTTATTCTCAAGCTGTAACAGGAACTTGGGACCAGTATAAGAAAGAAACAGATAATAAACTGGCTACACGCGCAAGATTTAAGGATTCAGTCGATTTTATTGGTTGGTATATCAATAAAACTTCAAAACTATTGAAAATACCTAAGACAGATGCGTATAGGCAATATCTTGCTTATTACAAAGGATGGGGAAACTATAAAAATTATAGAAAAGATAAGAAAGCAATTATTTATGCCACGTCCGTTAGAGATCTTGCTAACAATTATAGAAAACAATTAACAATGTGCCAAAAAAATTTAAATAAAAATAAATATATTATTTTTTAAGCTGCCTATTTAGTTCAACTTCAACAGCGTCAATATTCTTTTCATTCTTTCCGATAATGGAGTAAATTGTTGGAATTACATAGAGTGTAAAAAAAGTTGAAAACAACATACCACCAAAGATAGTTATACCGACGGTTAGCCTGCTTGCGGCACCCGGCCCAGTACCAACAATCAAAGGGATTACTCCAAATATTGTAGAAAGACTTGTCATTAAAATTGGCCTAAGTCTAATAGTAGAAGCCTCTACAATTGCTTCTTCTAAATTTTTTCCTTCCTTTCTTAATTGATTGGTAAATTCTACGATCAAAATTCCATTTTTTGCGGACAAACCAATCAAAATGATCAATGCAATCTGACTATAAACATTTAGAGAGGAGCCAACTACTAAGAGTCCTAATATCCCCCCAAGTATTGCTAAGGGCACAGTAAGCATAATAGTAAGAGGATGTCTCCAGCTTTCAAACTGAGCACACATTGCAAGATAGGCAGTAATTAAAGCTAAAGCAAAAATTATATAAAGCTCATTATTAGTTTTTTTATACTCTTCACTTTCACCTTTATATGCAATTTTAGCTTGTGGTGTATTTTCTTCCACAACACCAACTAAAAATTTTAGTGCCTCATCTAGTGAATAATCACCTACTAGTTGTGCGGATATAGTGACAGCTTTTTGTCTATTGTATCTTGCTAAGAAAGGAGACTGTCCCTCTTCATTATATTCAACTAAATTTGAAACTGATATTAACTTTCCATTATTTTTAGATCTAACAAATACTTTACTAATACTAGCTGGCTCCTGCCTATCTTTAATGTCACCTTGAAGGATAATAGAATATTCTTTTCCATCTTGTGTAAATTTAGTAACAGTTTTCGAGCCAAATATAGTTTCTATTGTTCTACCTATATCCTCAGTGGAAACACCTAAGTCAGCAGCTTTCTTTTGATTTATTTGAACATTTAGTTGTGGTTTATTAAGATCGAAATCATCTTGGATTGATGACAATCCAGGATTTTTTCTTGCTTCTTTTTTAATTAATTCTTTCCATTGAGTTAATTGATCGTAAGTATTTCCTAATATTACAAATTGAACCGGACTTCCTACACCACCCGTTCTAATTCCTTGGGGCATTACAGGGAACGCAAGTACACCAGGTACACTTCCAATTTTTCCAAAAGATTCCCTCATTATTTCGACACCATGACGTTTTCTTTTTGACCAATCTTCTAGAAGCACAATGATAAAACCACTATTAACTTGTTTAGCTGATTTTCCAAAACCTGGAACTCTCATAATTAATTTTCTATATTCTCCTTTGCCTAATTCAGGCAGCAACATTTCTTCAATTTCTTCTGCTTTAGATTTTGTAAAATTAAACCCAGATCCTTGTGGTGCTTTTATAATCACAAAAAATGCACCCCTATCTTCTGGTGCAATTAATTCTTTAGGAGCAAAATTAAATAAAAATAGAGTTAAAGCTAAAGTGCCTGCTAAAAAAGAAATAATAATTTTTTTTTTTTTAATCCATATAGTTAAAGACTGTTTGTATGAAAAAGTAATACCTTTTAAAAAATTTTCAAATCTAGTTAGCGTTTTAGATTTTTCCATATTTTTTTTTAAAAATTTACTAGCTAACATAGGACTAAGAGAAAGAGCTACAAAGCTAGATATAACAACAGCAGAAGCCAAAGTTATCGCTGTCTGTGTAAATAAAACTCCAGTAATTCCTTTGATAAAAACCAAAGGAACAAATACAGCTACCAAAACTACAGTAGTTGCAATAATTGCAAACGAAACTTGTTTTGCGCCTTTATAAGCTGCTACTAACGGACTCTCACCTAATTCAATTCTTCTAACAATATTTTCCAACATTACTATTGCGTCGTCCACAACAATTCCTATTGCTAGAACTAAGGCCATTAGAGTAAATAAATTTATTGAAAAATCGAAAATGTAGATTGATAAAAATGTAGATATTAAAGAAACCGGTAATGCTACAGCTGGAACGATTAATGCTCTAATATTTCCTAAAAATAAATAAATAATTACCGTAACTAAAATTAAAGCAATAAAAAGTGTTTTATAAACTTCTGTGATCGCACTTTTAATATATCGACTTCGATCAAAAGAAACTTCAAGATTTGTTCCTGGTGGTAAAGTTGATTCAATTTCTTTTATCTTTTTCTTGATCCCATTAGCCACCTCAATAGTATTAGCATCTGATTGCTGGTATATTCCTATCCCAACCACTTGTTTTCCGTCACCTTTAAAGAGTGTTCTAGTTGATGCAGCACCAATCTCAACTCTTGCAACGTCTTCTAGAGCGATAATAGATCCATCTTTAGCCCTTTTAAGAGGTAATTTTTTATAATTTTCTAGGTTTTGATAAGCCTTGTCCAGTTTGATTGTTAAATCAATATCTTTTGATTCAATCCTGCCAGCTGGAAATTCAACATTTTCTCTTCTAAGTACTTGCTCAACCTCTTGGGTTGTTAGGTCTCTAGCTGCTAGTGCAATAGGATCCAACCATACTCTAAGAGATAACTCTCTTTCACCACCCAATCTTACTCTTCCAACTCCAGGAACTGTAGAAAATGTATCAGTCAAAAAACGATCAGCATAGTCTGTTAATTCAAGATCTGTCATAGTTTCTGAACTAAATGACAGCCACATTGTTGTTCTCATACCTGCACTTTGCTTGTAAATTTCTGGTGCCTCAGCTCCTTCAGGTAAATTATCTAATAATCGAGACACAGAACTACGAACATCATTAGTTACATCGTCAAGGTCTAAGCCTGTTTCAAATGTTAATGTGATTCTTGAACTTTCATCTTCACTAAAAGAATCAACAGTCTCTAATCCAGGAGTCCCCCCGACATAGTCCTCTATCTTTTGTGTAATTTGTGTATCTATTATTTCTGCCGACGCACCCTTGTAATCTGTTTGAATAGTAACAACAGGAGGTTGGACATCGGGAAGTTCATCTGTTGGTATTTCTTGAAAAGTTAAAATCCCAAAAATAACTAGAATTAAACTCATTACAGAGGCTACAACAGGTCTTTTAATTGATAGATCTGTTAAAAACATTATCTAGTTTTTTTTTCAATTATTTTTACCTTAGCTTTGTCCCTAACTTTTGAAACACCTTCGGTAATAACTTGGTCTCCTTCAGATATCCCATTTACAACAGAGACTTTTCCAAAATTTCTTTTTCCAATTTGTATATTTTTTCTCTCTACTATTTCACCATTAACGACATACACAAAAGCAGTTTTGCCCTGAATCGTGACAGAACTCTCAGGTACACCAATTTGTTGAATTTCATCATAAATTATTTTTACAGTTAAAAGTTGCCCAGGAATAATTTCAAATTTTGAATTATCTACAATTACTCTTGCTAAAATTGAGCGTGTTGATGGATCAACTCTTGAACTTACAGAGTCAATTTTACCATTAAAATTTTTATCAAATGCCGTTGAAAATATTTCTGCTTTAAGTCCTGGCTTTAAAATAGCAATAAAATTTTCAGGAACTTTAATATCTATTATAATTTTTTTTAGATCATCTAATGTAATTATTAAACTATCAGTACCTAATACACCCTGTGCTATTTCTCGCTTTCCTAACCTGCCTTCAATTTCAGCAATAATTTCTTCTCCGTTATTTAAAATAGCTATTACATCTCCAACTTTGACAAACCTTCCTTCAATATTAAGCTTACCCTTAATGTCATCTTTTTTTATTCTATATGTTTTAGAGTTTTGAGCTATGGCAGTACCAAAAGTTTCTATACTGTTATAAAATGATGATTTTTCTACAGTTTTTACAATTACCCCAGGAGCCGGTTTTACACTAAATTTTTTTTTAAAATGTAGCCCAGCAAAGTGTCTTGCTGCAATTACAGAAAAAATAATTACAAAAAATACTATTAATATTGTTTTAATTTTAGTGGTGGTTTTCATTTTTTATTTAAGTCCATATTCAGACCAAGAACCGTCATATATGACTGGTTTTTTATCATTTATAATTTTATTAGCCATAGCTAAAATGCACGCTGTAACACCCGACCCACAGGTAAATACTTGCTGTTTTTTAGTGTCTATTTCAAAATTATCAAAAATTTTTAACAATTCCTCTTTAGCCTTAAACGTATGATCAGATTTATTAATACATTCAGTAAATGGAATATTTTTAGAGTGTTTAATATGTCCACTTGTTAAACCAGAGCGGGGTTCCGGTTCTACACCTTCAAATCTTTTTTCCCCTCTAGCGTCAGTAACTTGAAAAGTATTAGAATTTATATTTTCGTCAATTTGTAATTTATTTTTAACTAAATTTTTATTTTCGTCAACAATGTAGTCAGTTTTATTATTTATAATTAACTTATCTGTATTTTTTCTATTTTCTGTTTTCCATTTCTTTAACCCACCATTTAAAACAAAAACTTTATTTATATCATGACCAAAATAAATAAACATATACCAACACCTACAAGAGCTAATAACATCAGAATTGTCATATATTACTATTTTGTCTTGGTTACTAATTCCGTAGTTAGAAATTGTTTCTTTCCATTTTTCTTTAGAGGGCAGCATATGAGGTAATGCTGAATCAAGTTCAGAATTTTTGTCTAAATCAAAAAATTGAGAACCTTCTATATGTTCACTTAAAAATTCTGTATAAGCATCTCTTTTTGTATTGGGCATATGCCAACTTGCATCTAAAATTTTTACTTTATCTAAATTTTTTTCAAGCCATTCAGTAGCAACTAAAGACATTAACGCCCTCTCTTCATTATATATTTTTGATGATATACTTCTGCTTTATAATAATTTTTAATTTCAGAAATATTAGTTTCAATTTTACCATTAAATTTTTTATTAAAAAATTCTTTTTTTTCTTCAGCTGTTTTTTTTTGATTCTCATTATCATAAAAAATTTCGCTTCTATATTGAGTTCCAACGTCAGGATACTGCATATCTTTTTGTGTAGGATCATGTATTTTAAAAAAAACTTTTAATATTTTTTCATAACTAATAATTTTTTCATCATAAGTTATTTTTACAGTTTCAGCGTGCCCAGTATTTCCTTCACAAACTTCTTCATAAGTCACTTTTTGACTATTGCCACCTGCATACCCTACCTCAGTTTCTACAATACCTTTTATGTGACGAAAGGTTTCCTCTGGCTTCCAAAAGCAACCAAGCGCTAAGTAACATTTTTGCATAATGAATTTTATATGTTAATAAAGATGAAGGATATTCAATTGCTTACAAAAAATCAAACTGGAGTTTTATTTATGATCGCAAGCGTCATGTGCTTTGCAGTTATGGATATATGTGTCAAATGGCTTAATTATTATCCATTCGGAGAAGTATTGTTTGCGAGATTTTTTTTTGGTTTAATTCCAATACTCTTAATCATACCAAGAGACAGGTGGACAGATTTCTATAAAACTTCAAGACCAGGTTTGCATGCTTTTAGGGCTATTTCAGGCACGATAGCTTTTATTTGCATTATCTTTGGATTAAGAAAACTTCCTTTAGCTGACGTGGTGTCATTAACATTTGGAGGGCCAATTTTCGTAACTATTGCATCAATTTTATTTTTATCTGAAAAGGTTGGAATTAAACGTTGGTCAGCAGTCTCTATTGGTTTTATTGGAATGCTTTTAATAGTTCAACCAGCATTTGCTGATCTTAATTATTATTATTTATCACCTATTATATTTTGTATATTTTTTTCCGGTGTAGCAATAAGTGTAAGGGCTCTTTCTAAAACTGAGCCAAATTATAGAATAGCTTTTTATTTTACTATGATGTGTATAATTATAGGTCTTTGTACTTTACCTTATGGTTGGGTAATGCCTACAACAATAGATCTATTTTTATTTGTAATAATGGGTTTATGTGGCAGTGTTGCCAATTTGCTTTTAACTCAAAGTTATAGACTAGCTGAAGCTTCTCTAGTTACACCAATTAAATATTTAAGTTTAGTTTTTGCAATAACTTTTGGTTTAATTATATGGGACGAAGTTCCAAAACCTTTAATGTTAGCAGGTTCTCTTCTTGTGATTTTAAGCTCTTTAATAATTTTTGTAAGAGAAAAGCAATTAAAGAAAGAAATTATTAATCCTCGAGCATGAAAAAGTCGCCACCTTATTGGAATAAAGCTAAAATTTATTTATGTAAAAAAGACAAGGTAATTAAATATTTAATAAAAAAATATAGCAAAACCCATTTAGTTACACGTAATGATGTTTTTTTTTCATTATGTAAAAGTATTATAGGGCAGCAGATTAGTGTAGCAGCAGCAAACTCAGTTTTTTTAAAGTTTAAAAAAATATGTAAAGGAAAAATAAATCCTAAAATGATTAGTTCATTAAGCTCTAGTAATCTTAAAAAATGTGGCATAAGTCGACAGAAAGTTAAGGGGATAAAAGATTTAGCCAAAAGATATTTAAATAAAAGTTTTAATCCAAATTTAATAAAAAAGATGAACGATGAAGATGCAATCGAATATTTATCTGAACTTAGGCAAATAGGCAGGTGGTCAGCTGAAATGATTTTACTTTTTACTTTTAACAGACCTAATATTTGGCCAGTTCAGGATATTGGCCTATTAAGAGCAATTTCAAATAATTATAAAAAAAAATATTTTCCACCAAAGCTATTTGTTAATAAACTTTATAAAAAGCTTTCCCCTTATTGCTCTGTAGCAACATGGTATTTATGGAGATCAATTGATAATGAGCCTATTCAATATTAAATCCTTCAACTACCTGTAGATTTCTTTCCGTCGTTTGTTTTGCTAAACTCCACGCAGATTGATAGTCAGAAGAATTGTAACATTTTTCTGCCGCTTCATAACTTGGAAATTCCCAAATTACAGTTCTTGGGAAATTTTCTCCTTCAAGAATATTGTATTTTCCTCCACGCACTAGCGGTTTACCACCATGTTTTTTTATTGTTTCGGTTGCTTTTTTTGCGTAATCGCTAAGATTATTCGTATTTTCAATTTTTTTATATAGTGCTATCCAATATCCTTTGCTCATTTACAATACCTCCAAAAAGATTTAATAATTTCTATGGCTAACAAACTCATCATAGACTGGAAAGAATATAATTTAATAGTAGAAAAATTAGCCGTTCAAATCCATGAAAGTGGTTTTAAGCC
>Ga0209403_10007300_pt1 | contig 10945 bp, 11 predicted proteins | sample ArcticOcean_MG_C_8_FD_187440 | JGI IMG/M metagenome (GOLD analysis project Ga0209403, IMG submission 187440) | Marine microbial communities from western Arctic Ocean - ArcticOcean_MG_CB11_86 (SPAdes) (version 2) | ecosystem: Environmental > Aquatic > Marine > Oceanic | place: Arctic Ocean...
TAGAGGTACATTAAATTGAAGTTATTTTTTGTCCAAGAAAAATGACTCCTTTTTGTTTTGTTTGAGCCCCGGTGAAAACCGGGGCTTTTTTTTTATGTCAATACGTCTTGTTTCCCGTTAATAATATATAATAATTTTGTGCTTGTCAAAGCCATTATAAATTTATGATAGAGAGGTGTCCGAGTGGCTGAAGGTGCATGCTTGGAAAGCATGTTTGGATGCAAATCCAACGGGGGTTCGAATCCCCCTCTCTCTGCAAATTAATTCAACCATCTGAAATTGATGTTTAAAATCAGATTTAGATGATTCTATATTAAGTGATACGAATATTTAGTACTCTTGTGAAAAAGAAATATATTTATAACTATATTATTGTTACACTTCTGATTTTACTCCAATACTCGTGGGCAAATACCCCTGCTATTGGCAATATTTATTCGACAAGTGGATTTGTCCAAATCGTTTCTACTGATCGAGATATTCCACCCAGTAGAGCTGTAAATGGAAGAACTATTTACAGTGATGATATCATTCGAACTGCGAAAGATTCATTTTGTAAAATTATTTATAATGACCGAACTACATTAGTTATCGTAGATCCTTCTTCTGAGGTCAAATTAAGTGATTCTCAATTGTCTCGAAATATCCATCTTCATTTTGGTGGAATCTATTTGAAAAACGCTCGAGCAAATCGAAAAAAATCCTTTGTATTCACGAAGTCGAGTCAAATAAAATTAAAGCCGGTTGAACTATGGATGACTGTAAGTGAAGATGGTGGCGATGAAATTCATATTATAAAACATGAATTAGAGGTATTTAATTTACAGCAAAATAAAAAAATGGAAGTTGTTGCTGGAAATGCGATGTACTCATATAAAGATGGTTTCTTTGAAACTATAGAATCCAATCTTGATGACTTACCTTCATATTTATTTAACTCACAATTATTATCTCTTCATCAAAAAAAGAATCCAGAAGAATTCCAAATTAAAGATATTAATTATCGCTCACATGATTTAATCCCCCTATTTGGTATTGGTAGATGGAGAGAAAAAACAATAATTGAACCCACTGGATTTGGAATTGATTTACTTGTGGGTAAAATGGATATTGGGTCTGATGCTTATTCTAAAATAGGAATTTATCCTCGATATAATACTAAAAATTTCAATTTTAAAATTAATCTTGATGGATATTTGCCCTCAGGGGATAGTTCAGGTGACTTGAATAAAATAGATGACATTTACGATGTATTTGATCATTTATCATACTTACAGTATTCTTCTGCCCATCGAAATTTTATGGTACAAATAGGGAGTATTGATGGGATTTCATTTGGGCATGGTAATCTGGTAAAAGAGTATTCAAATACATTAGATTATCCTCGATCCAAAAAGACGGGTGCATATATGTTTCTTACTTCCGATACTCGAAATTTCACCTTGGATTTATTTACTGCAAGTTTACGGGATTTTAATGAAGGTGGTGGGGTAGTTGGTATTCATGCATCAATGTTTTTGTCTGAATATTTCCCATTGACAATTGGTTTAGGGTTTGTAAAAGATTTCAATCAATTTGCTTCTATTAGAGATTTTATTTCTGATGGAGATATATTAAAGAAGAATTTCTCACGAGCAATTACAGCATGGGAAATGGATTTTACCATGGATGTTTATCATAATTTTTTGTTTGATGTTTATGCGTATGGAGAATTGGTTGGTGTGTGGTTTCCTGAAACACATTATTATATTAGAGATGAGTCTACCATCGAGACAGAGTCTTGTTTTCCCGGATCTAATTTCCCTTGTAGTATCTTTCGTGATGGTACATGGGGAGTAAATTTCCCAGGAATTTGGGTAAAATACCATCATTGGTGGGAATTTAAAATGGCCCTTAATCTAAATTCAGCACTACATATTCCACAATATTTTGGAACTACCTATGATTATGAGAGAGTCCGCTATACGCAATATCAATCACCTTCTGAAAACCCATATGCTGATGATGCAAAAGATATGCTGATGGAATATGCATTAGATGATGGTGACATAGCAAGTGAAGAAGTAGCATTTCTTTTACCAAAAGATATACATAGCATGACAGATCATACACAGATAAAATTTCCCAGTTTAGGTTATTCATTTGAAGCTGTTTATCATTTCAAGAAATTGGTTGATGCCAATTGTAGCTTTTCACTTTTCAAAGATTATACAGATTCTGATAGTGACAACTTTTATAATTATCACTTGAGCTTGGACCTACAAGATAATGTGTTAGAGTATGTTTCGGAAGCAAAAGTATATTACACTCAATTTTTTACCAATGTTCCTTTTGACACTAATGTATATCATGAGAATATGTTGAGAGGTGTAAAGCTAGGATTTAAAATCATTAAAAGTTTTTCTATTGTAGTTGATTATCATGATGTATTTTATGATAAAGAACCTGATGGCGTTGTAGATTTAGTAAGAACGGGTGGCATTGATTTGAAGTTGAGTTTTTAATGAATATTAAATTTAGAGCATTTGCATCAATTTTAATTGGAATGACCTTAATTGGTACTTCGGTTGGTTTTTTAACCGGATACTATTTCCATTTAGAAATTGATGGTAAATATTGGATGTATATTGCATCTCCTCTTATGGGCATTGGTTGCGGTTTGGTAATTTATGGTTCATTATTCGAACGAAATATGGACATATGATGCCTAAAGATAGAGAAATTTTAAAGGGATTAGATGGGTTATTAGAGAGTGCTGGTAATAGATTCGGCCCCATCCTTTTAGATGAATTACAGGAGCGATTGAGCAAGACAGTTAAAATATTTGATTTAGAACTAAAAGAGAGTTTAGAGTCCTCATTTAAGAAATATCATACTCAGCATGATCAATTGAAAGTACTTATTCATCAAAATTATAATCCAATTAAAAAAGTTGAAAAAAAGATTAATTCATCAATTGAGAGTGATATTCCAGAGTTCATTAAAAAGTTTGATGAAAAACAAACGAATTGACCTATTATTATATTTAGATATACCTGTAAATTTCGATGAAGAAATAGAAATTATTCTGTGCTAGATGGGGAGATAGCGGTTCCCTGTAGCCTGAAATCCGCTTATGCAGGATTGAATCCCAAGAGGCGGGTCTTTATGAGCTAAATATTAGTTATAAGCGGTGTTGATTTTTCAGCCCTGCGCAATATTTGGATTTCAAACCCCGTCAGGTCTGGAAGGAAGCAGCGGTAGAGATTTTTAATATGTGCCGTAGGTTACTGGAAATGAGTTGGCTGTAATTTGTATTTTTCAAACAGAAGATTCAACTTTTGGTGCACAGATTTTTAAAATTATTATGAGTTATCAAGTATTATCAAGAAAATGGCGCCCTCAGAATTTTGGGGATGTAGTGGGTCAAGGACATGTGACCCAAACAATTCAGAACGCCATAAAATTAGAACGTATTGGTCACGGATATATTTTTACGGGACCAAGAGGGGTAGGTAAAACTACCGTTGCCCGGGTCTTGGCAAAAGTTCTCAATTGTAAAGACCCTCAAGAAAATAACCCTTGTAATGCCTGTACTCACTGTGAAGAAATTACCGATGGCCGAAATATGGATGTTCTTGAGTTAGATGGAGCTTCCAACCGGGGGATTGATGAAATTCGTGAATTAAGAGAATCTGTAAAATATCCGCCAAATTCTGGAAATTACAGAGTATATATAATTGATGAAGTTCACATGCTCACCAAAGAAGCTTTTAATGCGCTTCTAAAGACATTAGAAGAACCACCACCTCATGTAGTTTTTATTTTAGCAACTACAGATCCTCATAAAATTCCTCAGACCATTCTATCCAGAACGCAACGTTTTGATTTTAGACGACTTTCAATTGAACTCATTACTAATCATTTAGTTGAAATATTAAATCGTGAAAATATAAATTTTGAAGATGAAGCCATTAAGTTAATTGCTAAAAAAGCAGATGGTAGTATGCGCGATTCACTGAGTCTATTAGATCAGGTCATTGCCTATTCTGGAGATAAATTAGAAGTTGAACCCGTACGCTCTTCATTGGGTATTATTCACGATAGTTTGTATGTAAATTTATTTTCTGGAATTGCCACAAAAAATGTCAGTGAAATTATAGCTGAATTAGATGGACTTTTTAATGCAGGGCATTCCATTAATGATTTTATAAGTGGTTTTAATGAGGTCATGAGAAATGCTTTAATCACCGCTTCTGGAGTGGAAGTTAAAAGTTTACCCTCAGAGATTATTGGTATGGTAAGTGGATCCAATACTATTTTCCAAAAAATGGATTTATTGCGGATGTTAGAATTGAGCATGAATTTTGAAACAAAGTTACGTTATGTTCAACAGCCTCAAATCGCGTTAGAATCTCTATTCATTAAATTAGCATCTATGGATTCATGTGTAGTTGTACGAGACGTTCTTGCAGGGAATGTCAAAATTGATTCTACTCAAAATTCAGAACCGATAATTTTAGTTGATACATCAAAGACTGTAGTTAAGGAAAAGTCAGAAGTTTTACCGAAAACGTTGGAAGATAATTCTGAATCCGTTTCAGAGCCAGTTATCATGAGTAAACCTCCTGAAGTTATTGAGGAGAAAATCGCTGAACCTAATCCTGTAATTGAATTGAGTTTGCAAAAAATAATTGATGGTTGGAATGATGTAATTATTGAAACTGAAAAAATTAATACAAAGATTTCTAATTTACTAGAAGAAGTGAAATTGCAGGATTTTACGAATTCAGTTTTGTGTATTATATTAAGCGCTGATCAAAAATTTCAAGCAAAATCACTCCAAAAAGATTCAGGTAAAATAGAGGGTGTTTTACAAAATATTTTTGGAAGTAAAATTAAACTAAATTTTAAAATTGAAGATAATTCTGCATCCAAAAAAGATGAGAATAAACCCGTAAACGAAGGCGATCAAGAACATCCTTTATTTATGAAAACATTGGAAACATTTGAAGGTGAAGTTTTAAGATAGGAGAAAGTTATGTTCCCCAAAGGTGGAATGGGCAAGTTGATGAAACAAGCTCAAGAAATGCAGGCAAAAATGGCGAAAGCCCAAGAAGAATTAGGTGACATTGAAGTTGAAGGCCAATCGGGTGGCGGTATGGTTACTGCACTTGTAAATGGCAAAAAGGAATTGTTATCGCTAAAAATTGAAGATGAAATTCTTGAAGAAGATAAAGAAATGATTGAAGACTTAGTGGTTGCTGCTGTAAATCAAGCATTACAAAATGCGACAAAGGCCGCAGATGAAAAAATGAGTTCAGCCACAGGCGGTATGATGGGTAATATGAAAATCCCTGGAATGTAATGGACGGTTTTCCACCATCATTAGTACGAGTAATTGACGCATTTTCTAGATTTCCAGGTATTGGAAAAAAAACGGCACAACGTTTAGGATTACATGTACTAAAGTCGGATGTAAATAGCATGACTGAATTTGCCAATTCACTGATTGAAGTGAAAGAGAAAATAAGTTTTTGTATAGAATGCAATAACTTTGCGGAAGCTGAAAAATGTGAAATTTGTGAAAATCCAAAAAGAGATCGTCACATCATTTGTGTAGTTGAGGAATCTTCTGATATATTCCTGTTTGAGAATACCGGTTTCAGGGGCATATATCAAGTTTTGGGCGGAGTTTTGTCACCCCTTGATGGTATTGGTCCAGATGAACTGAATCTGAAAAGTTTGATGGCTAGATTGCAAGGTGTAAACGAAATTGTTGTGGCTACAAATACAAGTGTTGAGGGTGATGCCACTGCATTATATTTAGCAAAGTTAATCCAACCATTGGGTATAAAAGTTACTCGATTGGCGAGAGGAATTCCTGTAGGAGGCCATCTAGAATATGTGGACGAGGCCACTTTATCAAAATCAATGAATGAAAGAGTTGTAATCGCATAATGCAAGTTGAAAAGAAATATATCCCCAATATTCTTACTTCGTCACGGATACTTCTTACCCCCGTTTTCCTATATTTCCTATTTTCTGATTTTAGTCATAGCAAACTGATTGCACTTATCGTTTTTATGATTGCATCAATTACTGATGTATTTGATGGATTTTATGCACGGAAGCATAATTTAATCACTAAATTTGGTACTTTTTTTGATCCACTTGCAGATAAGCTACTGGTTCTATCCGCATTTTATGGATTCATGTTTATTCCCATTCTTAGCACTGAAGTAAAATTATGGATGATTATTTTGATCTCATTTCGGGATGTGGTGGTTACATTACTTCGCATGATTATGGAGTATAAAGGAATTACCATGGTGACCAGTAAAGTGAGTAAAATGAAAACGGCACTTCAGCTTTTGACCATAATATTTATTCTGACATATCTGATTTTATTTTCATATAATATTAGCTATTGGCAATTTGTTAGTGAACAGTCAATTCTCTATTTTTGTATGATTATAACCACCTTAGTTACTTTTTATACAGGTGTGCATTATTGTTATTATAATTATAAAAATCTGGGACAACTACTGTTCCAGAAATGAAGCCTCTCTCTTATTTAATTTCAACATTTTTTTATTTAGGGAAATTACCTAAAGCACCTGGAACGTGGGGGAGTTTAGGTGCTCTTTTAGTTTGGAGCTTTATTCCTGAATCCCTATTTTTTCGATTTATACTTCTTTCACTTACATTGATAATTGGCTTTATTGCCTGTGAAAATACATTAAAAGAAAGCGATGACCCTGATCCATCATTCATTGTTATTGATGAAGTTGTTGGATTATGGATAACTCTATTATTTGTCCCTAAAACAATATTTCTTTTCATTTTGGGCTTTCTGTTATTTAGATTATTTGATATTTTGAAACCATCATTTATTTATTCTGTCCAGTTTCTAAAGGGGAGTTGGGGCGTTATGCTTGACGACATCCTTGCTGGAGTTTTATCATTATTAGTCCTGTGGGGTATAACTGCTTGAGGGAGGCCTGTATTATAACAATTGGGGATGAACTGCTTCAGGGTTACACTATAGATACCAATTCTGCATGGTTAGGTAAAAATTTAAATAATTATAATATTCGAGTTCAACGTAAGCTAACTATTGCTGATGAGTTAGATGTGATTCAACACGAGTTATCAATGGCATTAGATGAATATGATTTAATTTTTGTTACGGGAGGATTGGGCCCCACGTTAGATGATGTAACCCAAACGGCAATAAAGAATATTTTAGATGCCGACTTAGAATTTGATGAAAATTATTATAACGAATTAAAACAGAAATTTGCAGTGAGAAAAATGAAGATGCCTCCAAACAATCGTTCACAAGCAATGGTAATAAATGGCACAAAAGTGATTCCTAATTCATTGGGAACTGCACGGGGGATACATATACAAAAAGGGGAAACGCATCTGTTTTCCATGCCGGGCGTACCTACTGAGATGAAAGGGATGTTTAACGAGTATATTATTGAAAATTATCTCCCAAAAGTTAAAAAAGAGTCAATTGCATTAATTCGGACTACAGGCATTATTGAGAGTAATTTAGCTGAAAAAATTAAAGAGCAAATAGATGAATTTTCTGATCGGTATTCATTCTCCTATTTACCAAAATTTACAGGGGTAGATTTTAAAATAAGGCAAGATTCACCCTGTGAATTGGGGCTTGATACTGTATCTAATTACTTTTTTGAATGGTTATCTCCATATGCATACGGATGGGAAAATGAAACATTAGAATCCGTTTTAGCCTCTCAATTAATAAGTAAAGGACTAACCCTTTCAGTGGCTGAGTCATGTACGGGTGGATTAATTAGTAAGCGTTTAACTGACGTGGCAGGTTCTTCATCCTTTTTTCTGGGAGGTATGATTGCATATAGTAATGATATAAAAATGAATCAATTAGATGTTTCAACGGAATTATTAAAAAAGGATGGCGCGGTTAGTCACTCTGTGGCAAAGGCTATGGCTGAATCAATAAAAGTAATTACAAAGAGTGATATTGGCATTGCTACAACCGGCATTTCTGGTCCATCAGGTGGCACAGATGCTAAACCAGTGGGATTAGTTTATATTGCAATTAGTTATAAAAAAAATGTGTGGGTAAAGGAATTTAATTTTTTTCCGAAGCGATTGATACATCGTGAGATTACATCGCAAACAGCATTAAATATGGTAAGGAAGGTAATAAATGAGTGAGTCAAAAAGAGTTTTTGTTGGGATTGATATCTCACGGAAATTTTTGCAATTAATTCCAATGTTAAAAACAACAGTTGGCGAGCTTGAAGGTGACATTAAATGGATCTCAGGGAAAAACTTACATCTTACGCTTTCATTTTTGGGTAATATTGATGAATCAAAAATTGAGATGCTTATCTCAAATTTACAAGAAGTCAAAAAGTTACGAAAGTTTACCATTTCAGTCAATGGTACGGGCATATTTCCTAATCCTTCAAACCCCAAAGTATTCTGGTTAGGAATAGAAGACGGATATGATGAGTTATCTGATACCCAAAACATTGTGGATGAGCTGTCATTTGAATATAAGGAAACACAACGAGAGGAAAAATTTATTCCACATATTACTATCGGTCGAATAAATTCTACAAAAAAAAGTACAAAAATTGATGTAACTACTTTTTTGAATGCTGTATATTCACCAATAGAAATTCCTATAAATATAGTGAATTTATACGAAAGTCGCTTGACGCCTGATGGCCCAAGATACAAAATACTAGCAGAGTTCCCATTAAGTTAAAATTGGAGATTTCAAATGGATAATCAACAAAAAAACAAAACATTAGAATTGGCCATTGGTCAGATAGAAAAAGAGTTTGGTAAAGGCGCAATAATGCGCATGGGTGATGGTAATAAAGTAAAAATTGGGGCAATATCTACAGGCTCAATTTCTTTAGATGCTGCCATTGGAATTGGCGGAATTCCTCGTGGAAGAGTTATTGAAATATATGGCCCCGAATCATCAGGGAAAACCACACTCACACTTCATATTGTTGCAGAAGCACAAAAGATCGGTGGATTTGCAGCATTTATTGATGCAGAGCACGCACTTGATCCATATTATGCTCAAAAATTAGGTGTTGACATTGATAATCTACTTATCTCACAACCTGATACAGGCGAACAAGCTTTAGAGATAACTGAAACATTGGTTAGAAGTGGCGCATTGGATGTGATTGTTATCGACTCTGTCGCCGCATTGGTTCCCAAAGCTGAGTTGGATGGAAATATGGGTGATTCTCATATGGGGCTACAAGCGCGATTGATGTCACAGGCACTTCGAAAATTAACGGGTACGGTATCCAAATCTAAAACCAGTGTAATTTTCATTAATCAGCTTCGTCAAAAAATTGGTGTCATGTTTGGAAATCCTGAAGTGACTAGTGGCGGGAATGCGCTGAAATTTTATTCTTCATTGAGACTTGATATCCGTCGAATTGCCCAAATTAAAGATGGAGATCAGGTTGTGGGCAATCGAACAAAAGTTAAAGTGGTGAAAAACAAAGTGGCGCCACCTTTTAAGATTACTGAATTTGATATTATGTATGGAGAAGGAATATCATTTGTTGGCGACTTATTAGATTTAGCCGTGAAAGCTGAAATTGTAAAGAAAATGGGTGCATGGTTCTCCTATGGCGATGATAAAATTGGTCAAGGCAGAGAAAAAACAAAAGTATTTTTAAAAGAAAATGATAAAATATGTACTGAAATTGAAGGTAAAGTAAAGGCCTTTTTGGGATTGGACGAGGAATAAAGTGTCAATCCATCAGTGATTTTAGAACGCTCAGATACTTTCTGAGCGTTCTTTATTTAAAGTATAATTTACTGTGAATTATTCACAGAATCACGTTGGAGTAAGCGTAAAAAAACGAATAAATTTACGAATAAATTTCACATCAAATATGAGGGCTATATGAAGTTAATTAAAATAATTATTTTAATAATAACTGGAACATTGATTTTTGCACAGGAAAAGGAAGGTGTTTCCACATCCGCCAGTATGGGCACAGTGACTTTAGACGGGCAAATTTATAATCAAGTTGCAATTCGTCCAGAAATTCCCATTGGGAAAATGGGTCTAGGGCTTGATCTCTATGTATATTTTAATGATGAAGGAATCTATCCAGGCAATTGGGATTTCTCTAATGGTAAGAATGCATTTTCCACTTTAGTGGATAAAATTTATTATCTCCGTTGGGGTAAGCCGGGTGATAATTTATATTTTAAGGTGGGGGCTCTTCCCAGTGCTACATTAGGTCAAGGGATTTTGGTAAATAATTATTCAAATATAATGGAATATCCACAAGTTCGTCGTGTTGGTTTAGACTTTAAAATGAAATTCATGAATCAGTTTGGTGTAGAATTGATTCACAGTAATTTTAAAAAGACTGCCCCGGGTGTACTTGCCACTAGATTTTCTTATGATCCATTCCCTCGATTATCTTTAGGTCTTTCGTATGTAACTGATTTGGACCAAAATCAGGGATTAAGTGATCGCGATGGAGATGGATATCCTGATTATTTTGATCATTTCCCAAATGATGGCGATAAGTATAATGAAGCATGGGAAATTTATTTAGAAAATAAAGTTTTTTGGGATAAGATCGTACCTGCAGATGAAATCGTAGATTCTTCATTGGTTGCAGCAGGTTTGAACTACAATTCCTATAATTCACAGGCAAGCGATGACTCTGACCCTATTTCAGCACTTTCTCTTGATTTAGTCCTTAGATTGTCAAAAGGAGCATATGTGTATTCTCAATATGGAATGTTACTTGGAGAGACTGTAAACCCTGATGGAGAAAAAAGTGACCTTGGATATGGTATAGTCCCCATAGGTTTATTCTCAAAATTAGGCCCCATTAATTTTAGAGGTGAATATAGAATGCAATCTGAAAACTTTCTTTTCAGCTATTGGGATCAAGCCTAT
>Ga0209403_10007309_pt1 | contig 10937 bp, 9 predicted proteins | sample ArcticOcean_MG_C_8_FD_187440 | JGI IMG/M metagenome (GOLD analysis project Ga0209403, IMG submission 187440) | Marine microbial communities from western Arctic Ocean - ArcticOcean_MG_CB11_86 (SPAdes) (version 2) | ecosystem: Environmental > Aquatic > Marine > Oceanic | place: Arctic Ocean...
AAAATTTATAAATTAATGAAAAAAATTATTGGTAATCCGAGTCAAAAGAATAAAGATTTAATTAATCTTATAAATAAAACTAAAATTAATCATTATTATATAAAAAACTATGAAGACTTTAGAGACAGAATTATAAAAAATATATCTAGTGAAGATGTTGTTTTAGATTGTGGTAAAGCTATGCGTGAAAAATTTCAGGATATCCTCGGGACATCTCCATCTGTCCCGGAGCCCTCGGAAAGCTCCAAGACTGACTGAAAATCTAGTAGCCTATGAAAATTTCATCAGTGCTACTGTCTCTGTTATGGATTCTTGCTGGTTGTAAAAAAGAAAATACCACCACGGAAAACACAAGACCGAATCAAGGAGAAGGCATCACTAATATAGTTGATGCAGAACAGGTCGATCCTAACCAGCCAAGGCCCCTACCACCTAAGGGAGCAGTTAATATTAAGATCTTAATTACAGATCCGGAAGGATTGTTCTGCTCCAAAGATTCAGAAATACCTTTTAGTGGAAAAGTCTATGCTGAATATCCAAACGGCCATCTCAGTGCTGAAGGCACTCTCAAGGGCGGACAATATGATGGACTATGGTTCATTTGGCATAAGAACGGCCAAAAACAATCTGAAGAAAATTTCAAGGAAGGAAAAAGTATTTCCGTTAAGCATTGGAACGAAAGAGGCGAACCCATTGAAAGCTTATAGGGCCCTAAATGTTCAACACAATTCCAAGAACGTTCCTACGAGAATATTTACTAGTTTACACAATACTGATGAATCTTGCCTTGACGATAACTCAGGAGGCAGAGGCTATCATTATTCGAGACGACCGCAATGATACTGCCTACATCGTAAACGATGCCGACTATCCAGCACTAGTCGATCTCATTGAAAAGGGAGACTGCATAGGCACACTCGTCCACGAATCTTTTCTTCTGACCGTCGCCTATCAACTGAGAAATATAGGAAAGAATTTGGCCGAATCTTTCTCTGCCTAATTTTTATGGGACTTATGGTGCGAATAGTAGGTGTAGTTGAAACAAGATCTTTCTCTAAATTACGTTCCTTAAAATGGTGAAAAGGAAAGGACCTTGATACTTAGCAACAAACAAAAAATAAAGACACTCTTAAAATTTACCGATTGTACTCGATCACTTAAAATTGCTTTGTTAGTATTTTGGGTATGAAAACGCCAATCAAGTCATTTGTTTTTCTGATTCTGATCGCCACAGCTCAGGCCGGTCCATTTGGTTTTCAATACGGAATGACCGTTGAAGACATCAAAAAGTCAGGGATAAAATTAGAAAAATCGAAAACTGTTCCAGCTGAATACAAAGCTACGAACCTTCCAAAGGAATATAAAGATTGGAACTCTTCTGTCCTTGTAGGAATTACAAAAAAGTATGGATTAGTCCAAATCCAAGTAACTAAAAAATTAGAAAATAACGAGAAAAAGAATTCTGCATCTAAAGACTTTTATGACCGTTATAAAGAAGCACTCAAAACAAAATACGGGAATTCAAATTCGACGAACCAAATAAATGCCGAAAAAAACTCTTATTCCTCTCGTTGGAACACTTGGGCTTTCACAGATCGTGAAGATAAATTGGAGACCATAAGACTAACCTTAAAAGCAAATACCTCATTGAAGAAACCTTGGGATCTGGTCACATTAACCTATGAATTCAGCGACAATGAAGAATTCTGGTTAGAGTCACACGCCCTATTAAAACAAAAAGAACTTGGCCGCGAACCTATAAATCTTGAAGATCTTTAAAAACAAATGCTGTGCATTGAACTAGGTTGGATGAAGAGTAACAAGGTTTGCAGGAACTAAGCCTGAAGAGGAAATCTAGGGGTCCGACGGTATCGGGTTTACTGATGGCCACCTTCGCTGGCTTTTATGTAATACTTCTTCCTATTCTTGTTTATAAATTCTTTGGGTTAACGGGTGGCTAATGGGATTCTTTATATTTTGGCAACTTATATCAATAAGGACATTGGCTTTGATTATGGAGATCTGGAATGCCAGTTTAAAACCGTGAGCCTTTTATAAGAAAAGGCTTAAGTGGAGTGTAACGGAATCGAACCGATGACCTCTTCAATGCCATTGAAGCGCTCTACCAACTGAGCTAACACCCCTTTCCTTTTAAGCTTAGGCCTTCTACGAAAAGTAGTGAGTGATTGGATAATAAATCAGCGCTAGATCCGCTGCAAGACCTTTTAATTACTGATCTGGCAAACTTTGGAATGCTATTTGGTTCTGGCTCGCAAATGAACGCGCGCTACTTCACCCATATAATGAGGCATCGCGTAGTCGATCGCTGATTTCCGGATATGTACGAGAGACTTTTTCGCATCGCCCTTGGCCTCAAAGTACAAGCCAAGATAAAGATGCGCATAGCAGAGTCGGTTACGTAAGTCGTCCGGGGCCGGGTCACCTGCGTTCGCAGCATCGAGCACATCCTTAGGATCAAGTTCACCTGCAAAGAGTTTCTGGACCTGCGCCATTGGCACTCGTCCATCACCTTTAATATTAATGAGGCTCTTTTTTGCTTCCTCAAAACCCTTGATCCTATTCACGCACAGAAAATGCCAGACAGCGTTTTCCACGTCATTTGAATTCACATCCTGATGGATCTCAAACTGATCCACTCCCTTAGCAAATTCTCCAGCATAATAATAAGCCAGTCCGCGCTGCCAGTGATGTGGCTCACGGGCAGGATTATTTTTAAGATAAGCATCAAAATCCTCAATTGACCCTTTCATGTCTCCATTAAAGAATCGAGTCACACCTCGTCTCTGACGTAGTTGATCGACTCCCGGCAATGCTTTAACTAAGGCATCAAGGTCAACGAGAGCCTTCCCAAATTTACCTGCCCTCTCATTCAAATCTGCACGAGCAATTAATGCTTCATGGCTCTCAGGGTTGAGTGCCAAAGCTTCCTGAATGGCCTCGTCGCCACTCGCTTTCTTGCCCCCGTCAAGGAGCCCAAACTGAACACTTCTTAATACCTTTCTGGAATCAGTCTTCGCCTGATTATCATACTTTACACTGAGTAATGAGCATCTCTTGCGAAGCTCATCTAATTTTTCCTTATGATTCGGATCTGATACTAGATTCTTCAACTCCATCGGATCCGATTTGAGATCATGGAGAAATTCGTATGGAGGTTTCTGTTCATAGTACCGGGCATACTTATAGCGTTGGCCGCGGACACCTTCCCATTTAGGAATGGATCTATTATTCATTCGATGCTCACAGAAAAAGTCAAGAGGTGCAGCCTTCCCGGTCCTACCGCTCAAAGCCAAACTCAAAGACCTTCCTTGATAACTTTCAGGAAGTCGAGCACCGGCTAAGGCAACGATGGTAGGCGCAACATCCACGTTCAAAGCAATGCTCTTATCTCGTTTGCCGCGGTCTTCTTTTTTGACCCTAGGATCATAAATAATTAGGGGGACCCGCTGCGACTCCTCGTAATGAGACCATTTACCGGCAAATCCACGCGAAGCTGCATAGTAACCATTGTCAGCCATATAGATAATGACCGTGTTTTTGGCCATGTCCAAGGAATCCAACTCATCAATGACGCGCCCGATCGCATGATCAATGCCGCTGATCATGCGGAGATAGTTTCTCATGTTATGCTGATATTTATCTTCTGTGTCCCACCGCCAGAAATAACGGTCCCTATTCATTGATTTGCGTAAAAACTCCGGCTGCGACTCAAAGACGGCCGGATCAGATAACCTAGGCTCAGGCATCTTAAGTCCCTCATAAAGAGAACCAACGACCTTAGGATAAGGGAAATGATTCTTCTTATCACCGTCCTCGGCATGAGACGCATTGAAGCTAACACTCAAGCAAAATGGCTGGGCGTCTTTCTTGGCCCTGCTCAAAAATTCGATTGCTTTATCGGCCGCAACTTGTGTCTCATGCCTCAAGGAACCGTCCTTCTGCTTATGGAAATAAGGGCTACGGTTCAAGGGAACAAAACTATCAAACATGGCTTCTCTTGCTCCTTTCCGAACTCTTATTCCCCACTTCCCGATGAACCCAGTCAAGTATCCATCTTTTCTGAGAAGCGCTGGATAGCTTTGATTTGTATGCAGACTGGCGACTGGCGGAGTTCCAAAGGTGAACCGGTGAGTGCGCTCGTACAGGCCGGTCAATAGGGTAGCTCTGCTCGCTGCACAAATGGAAGTGCTGACAAACGCATTTTCAAAAAGCCGACCTTCACTGGCCAAGTTATCAATGTTTGGTGTTTTGATAATGGGGTGACCCGTGCACCCAAGAAAATCATTCCTCTGATCATCAGTAAGAAAGAAAATAATATTCGGACGGTCATCAGCAAAGGCCTTTGCTGATTCTTCATCAGCTCTGAGAAGACCGTTACCGATAATGACGAAAAGAACCCAGTAAATAAAAAAATGCATGGCTGACAATAGATAATGAATTAGAGTTTGACCAGCCCTGAGACTCTGATTATTGAATAAAGATCCATCAATGGGTCACATTATACTTGACCTCGAACAGTGACGACTAACATTACTAATAGCATGAATAATTCGCTCTTAATGATCTCAACCTTAATGTTCTGTTCCTCGGTCTTAGCAGCAGACTGGCCCCAATACCACGGAGCAAACTCGAACCGATCGACTCAAGAAAAGATTAACAACACGGACTGGGAGCTCAAAAGACCAAAACAATTATGGGGCGTCAAGACGCCCACAGGATTCAGTTCAATGATTCTTGCAGACGGGGCCGCTTATACAACAATCAGCGAAGAAATTGACGGGATCCCGAGCGAAGTCTGTATTTCATTTGATGCCGAAACCGGAGAAACTCGATGGAAAGCAAACCTTGATCTTTGGCGAATCGATAATGGAGGAGGCAATGCTGGAGCTCCTAATAATAAGGGAGGTGATGGACCAAGAACCACACCGTCTTACTCTGATGGTAAAATCTATGCCTACACAAGTGACATGCTCTTGATATGCCTCTCAGCGAAAGACGGATCTGCAATTTGGTCAGTCGAAGTGGCCAAAGCTCACAAAGGACGTAATATCCGCTGGGAAAATGCCTCCGCACCTCTAATCGAAAAAGACATGGTCATTATTCAAGGGGGGGGACCCGGAGAATCTTTCTTAGCCTTTGATAAAGTGTCTGGAAAAATTAAATGGAAATCCGGTGATTACCTTATGACTCACTCGACACCCGTCGCAGCAACAATCAATGATCAAAGACAGATTCTCTTTTTTACTCAAAAAGGAATAGTGTCCGTTAATACAGCTAACGGCAAACAGCTATGGATGCATAAATTTCCTTACAAGGTGTCAACGGCTGCTTCTGCCGTTGTCGAAAAAGATATCGTTTATTTTGCAGCTGGTTACGGAGTCGGTTCGACTGCGATTAAGGTTTCAAAAAACAATAGCACTAAGGAATTGTGGTTCCTTGATGGCAATAAGCCAGTCACAAATCATTGGAGCACCCCGCTCGTAAAAGACGGTTACCTTTATGGAATGTTTGGTTTCAAGGAATATGGGAACGGCCCCCTAAAATGCGTGGAACTTAAGACAGGAAAAGTGATGTGGGAAAAGTCTGGGTACGGACCAGCAGGCGTTTGCCTCGCCGATGATACACTCATTTGTCTCGGGGACATGGGACAACTGAGCCTCGTGAAAGCCTCTCCGAAAAAATACGAGGAAATCTCAAGATTGGACAAAGTTATTAATGGGAAATGCTGGTCATCACCAATCTTCTCTAATGGAAAGGTTCTAATTAGGAGCACTGCCGAAGCGGCGTGCCTTGACTTAAAATAATCAAGACCTTCTGCCTATCATTGGCACCATAGTAATAAGCATCAGACCAAGGCAGGCCCAAGAAGCCACTGAAAAAGAATGCTCAGAGGCCAAGAAACCGCATAACGGGTAGGTTATCCCCCAGCCCGCATGACTGAGAGCAAATTGTGCAGCATAAATGTGTGACCTCTCCTTTTCTATACTGTTAAGGGCAAGAAGATTATTGGAAATAATCCCAAAAACGCCCTGCCCAGCACCAGAAATTAACCAGGCAAAGAGTAACACATAATAAGACTGAAATGATGCCACTAATGCAAGAATCACTATAAAAGAGGGTAATATCATTAATCCCCAAAAACGCTGACGTGATGCCTCACAGCGGCTGAAAAGAATCGCAGCCAGCATTGCACCGATTCCCATGACCGACATAGCAACTGGATAGAAGGCCTCTTCCAAGCTCAATTCATTTTTAACATAGCCTGCCGTCGTAACGATGGCCAAGCCACCAACAATACTGACCTGCAATGAAAGCATTAAAGACCGCCTCAACTCAGGAACACTGAACATACGACGAATGCCAAAAAATATTTCAGTCCTTTCCTTGTCTTTCTTGTCAGAACTGCCAGGGAATCGGACAACTGCAATTAGTAATGCGCTAATGATAAAAGTTACAGCATCGACTCCAAATCCAAACTCAAAACCAAAATAAAAAATCAAAAGACCTCCAGCCAACATTCCTAAAATATCAGAAAGATTATAAGCCACGGCCCCATACGCTAACGCCTTAGGGTAAAGTTTTTCGCCGACGATACCTGGAATGATAGATTTATAAATCGGAGTAAAAAGAGCAGAGCTTAAATGCAAAACAAAAGCCAAAAAGTAAAGCTGCCACTCCGCGTCCACAAAGAAAAGTGAGACCATCACAAGTGCACGTAAAACATCTGAACATATCATCTGCAATTTTCTGCCAATACGGTCAGACAAGGACCCTGCGAACGGACCCAGAAAAAGGAACACAATTATCCGAATTGTTAATGTGTATCCTAGAACCCTAGGACCTGACCCTTGACTCAAATCTTCAGCCAATAAAGCAATGGCTGCCGTCCCAATAGCTGTTCCTACAAGACTTATCGCATGGGCCCAGAAGAGCCGAGCGAACCGCTTGTTACTCCAGACCGTATCATTGTGAAGAGCGTTACTCATCTTTAAGATTCATTTGCCTAGATACAACAATGCTAATCAATGATTAGTGAAATTAGAATTAACGCAATTCAAATTCTATCCGACGCCCACTCTCATACTTACGACCATTGACCACTTTTTCAGATTCTCCTTTCACTTCAATCTCAATCAATAAATCGTTAACACCAAGTTCGACTAAAGAATCACGAACAGACTCGCACCGCTTGCGTCCAAGTTTACGATTGTAATCAGCATTCCCATAAGAATCAGCATGGCCCAGTAAAGCAATGCTCGAACCAGGAACCTTGAGGAAAGCTTCGACCAGAGATTCGATTTTCTTGGTTTCCTTAATCTTTATTTTTGAACTTTCGGTATCAAAGTAAATGACTGTATCCATCATGACATTTTCAAGAGTCATAACCTCCTCGTCAGTTGGACCCGCCGGCTCAGCAACATTAATTTGAATGATCCTCTTATAATCAGAAACAGGAAACGCCTTCTCTACCATGGCCTTCAAAACATCTCCTGACACAGAGTCAATGACCTCCGCTTCCAATGCAACCTCATCACCTCGGACCGATAAAGCGCCCCACTGCACAGCAGCCACGAAGGGACCTACAAGAGTCGCCATTCTATTAACCCAAGGAGCTTTTTCTACATTTTCTTTTAGCTCAATTTTATCATTAAGCTCTTTATTTTTATCTTTTATCTCATCACCACTTACCGATAAGAACTGTTCGTAAAGATCACGTTGTGATAGTAAACCTTTAAGGTTGAAGGAACCGTCTTCGTCCCAGGACATAGTAAGACTCGCTTTTTCCGGAGGAACAAAAACAACCAATTCATTCAAAATCTTGAAACTGCCTTTCTTCCCTTCAAAGGACTGCTCCGTTAATTGTTCCAATGATCTTTTCTTTTCATCACCGTCCACGACCCCTGATATTACAATAGATTCTGAGGAAATATTTAATTTAAGTTTATCAACTTCAGCAACAAGAGCGGGGATGACTCTTACAAGTGATGGGCCCCATTCCGCATTCCTGACATGATCACCTATGTCTAGTTCATCTTTTATTGTTTTCTGCTCGTCCGTCTGACGGATCAAATCAAATATCCGATCCCTTAAAGAGGATTCTTTTAATAGACCAGAAATAAGAATCTCATTACTTGAATTCGAAATTTGAAAACTCGGCTCGCCCGTTGGAGGCAATATGGTTATCTCATCAATGACATCATATCCATGATCAGACATTTGAGACCGCGCAAAATTAAGCGCCTGATCTCGGCGATCTTCAGAAAAACTCTTACCAATCAAAGTCACTCTTTTTTTTGATAAACCTAACCCACTAGCATTGGGAATGAATTTGCAGAACTCTACAAATAATGACTCAATTTTTTTTAATGGCGGTAAATCGTCAATATTTGATTCTTCTTGGAGATCAGTTTGCAAGTTAACTCTCTCACCGACAGATCGCACAAAAGCTTGCGTTAATTGAGTGGCCACATCTCCAACTAGAATCCTACCGTCTAATTTCCATGAATTCTCACCAATCCTTATAAGGCTAATTGATGGATTCTTTAATGGAATAATGGTGAGGCCATCATCAATATCTCGTATCCCATCAATCGAACTTATAGAACTAATAATTCGGGCGCGATCTGAGTCGGCATAAACGCCCCCAGTAATTGAGCAGTCCCTCCCTCTCAATTCAAAAGCAAATCCTTCGCAAATATCACCAATCTCATCAAGTTCATTTATGATTTTTCCGTTCAATTGTAACTCAATGCGAGGCTTTAGTAGTCCCACAGATACCCATAACAACACTGCATAAAATGCTAATCCTATTAAGCATGTTTTGAGTACTCTATTCATTAATTTATTCGATCCGATAAAAAGATATTATTGGAAAACTCTTACCTTTAATAAAAAGGATAACCGAGTTGAAATTTCGGTCACGAATAATCGTCTATGAGAGAAAAAAAATGAAAGTTTGACCCTAGATCACTAACAATTCACCAGTTCTTTTGCCCGCGCACCTACACATTAATTCCTCTGATCCACACCAAGACACCATCAATCATGGCCTTCATGTGAATCGGATCACTAAAAACATGATCAGAACCTTCAATGATAAGTTTCTCTTTCCCTTGGCCAGCACTTTCGAAAACATCATGAGTATCATCAATTAATACCACATCATCTGCAGTCCCATGAACAAGTAACCAAGGGACATCGATCTGACTTCCCTTTTCAATTAATGTGTTAATGCCTCGAAGATCATCCATAAAGGCCTGTGATAGGGGGCAATCCTTATCATCCCACATATTGCCCGCATCAGGAGTCACTTCTCCGAACTCCGTTTCTGCAAACTTCTTAGTGTTTATCATCCCTGCTAGCGAAATTAATGCTTGGATCCTCTTATCAGCTGCCGCGACAAAGACCCCGACTGCTCCTCCCATACTATGACCAGCATAAATAATTCTTTTACCTTCCGCTTCTACTGCATCAATGACTGCATTAAGGTCAGATAGTTCCTTGGTGATTGTAGAATCAACGAATCTTCCCTCTGAATCACCATTACCTGAAAAGGAGAAACGCAAAACCGACATACCTAAAGATGCAAGTCCTTCAGCAAGAGCTACTACCAGCGGTCTGTCCTTATTTCCGGTCACTCCATGCCCAATAATGACAACCGTTTCACTCCCAGAATCATTAAAAGTATAATCAATTTTCTCACCAGAATTGTTTCGAATTACAGTATTCATTGAACCAGCATTAACAGAATCAGATAATAAGTTCCAGTATCTCGTTAATATTTTCTTTGTCCTTACAGATTATCTTTTTTTCCTCTGAGCTTTTCGTCTAGGCCTGACTGGAGGTTCATGCTTTTTTTTCTCTCCCAGTTCACGCCTCCTAGATGAATCAATGATTTCTTTCTTCTGTTTCTTGTAGCTAGTCAAACGAGATTCGGAAATCTTGCCCGACTCCAAAGCTTCGATAACAGTACATCCAGGCTCGGTAGAATGATTACAGTTCCGAAAACGACAATTCTCAGCAATCTCAATTATTTCTCGAAATGTTTTCCCGATAGAAGATTCATCGGACCAGAGCTGAACATCACGTAACCCGGGCGTATCAATTAAAACTCCACCAGATCTGAGAACCAGAAGCTCTGACCAGGTAGTAGTATGCCTCCCGCGAGAGTCACTCTTCCGTACCTCACTAGTCCTCATTATCTCCTCGCCCGCAATTCCATTAATGATAGTGGACTTACCGATTCCTGAAGGACCAAGCAAAACAACTGTCTTTCCGTCTCCTACGTATTGCCTCAGAGGCTCAACCCCTCCCTCTTCTAGGGCACAGATAGCATGGATCGGAGCTCCAGCGGCAATGGATTTAGCCTGTTCTAAGTCAGCCTCCAAATCAGAGCTAAGATCCGCTTTATTTAGTAGAATCACAGGATCAGCCCCACTATTGCTTGTTAATGTTAAGTACCTTTCTATACGACGTAAATTAAAACCCCGAGCACCGTCGAGAGCTGCAATTAAAAAGGTCACATCAACATTAGTAGCCACGATCTGTTCATAAGACTTCGATTCAGTACCAGAAGCACTCACTGCTTGTCTTGAAAACACTGTCCGGCGAGGAAGAAGACCACGAATTTCCCCTTCTAAACCATCAGAACCAATTTTAATCGGCACCCAATCACCCACGGAAGGATAATCAGATGATTCTTTGGCTTGATGTCTGAATGCGCCTGAGACTCGGGCTATGAACTTCCCTTTCTCACATATCACATGGTAAATATGTTTACTGTTTCTTGAAACTCTTGCAGGAATAATTTCATCACCCAGTTCCAATGATTGGAGCTCCTTAGCAAAAAAATCAGACCATCCTAAAGATTTTAAAGTCATTACAAATTAGAATAAAAAGCGGACACAAGATGACAT
>Ga0209403_10007311_pt1 | contig 10936 bp, 8 predicted proteins | sample ArcticOcean_MG_C_8_FD_187440 | JGI IMG/M metagenome (GOLD analysis project Ga0209403, IMG submission 187440) | Marine microbial communities from western Arctic Ocean - ArcticOcean_MG_CB11_86 (SPAdes) (version 2) | ecosystem: Environmental > Aquatic > Marine > Oceanic | place: Arctic Ocean...
TTGTGGTGGTCCAGTCAACGTTTCGCACCTATGTCGAGAACCCCCAAGATCAAGGGCCGGTGTCGGACAACCTGGCGATCATTCAAGCGGTGCGCGATCTGAAAACAGTGGATTCTGACAGTATCGTCGTTATGGGCGGAAGCGGTGGCGGCAGCATAGCCATGGATTTAATCAGCCATACGTCCATCAGCGCCGCCATCGCTGGTGAACCTGCGTCGATAATTTTTTCCGGGATGTTGAACGTTAACGCTACTGATCAAAAGGACCGTTTTGCATCCATGTATGATCCGGAAAAATACTACACACCAGAAGTTCGGGAATTGGTGCAGAAAAAGGTCAGACGATTCCAGACTCCGCTGCTCATCGTTCATGGTGATGTGCATGAAATTAAAAACGTGAACATGGATTATGCTTTTCCTGAAATCCGGAAACTAGAAAAACCTTTAACAGTAATTATCTACCCAGGAGAGGAGCATGGTTTTTATTGGGGCTCAAAACCAGATGTGGAAACTTTCAATTCCATGATAAGCGATATCAAAGCCTTTGTTCTCCCCAAGTTGCACACGCAACCCATACCTTGGGAACGGATTTGAAACTCCCTGATTCCTTCTTCGGTGAAAATGAATTAAGTAGCATTGGTCGTGAGACCAATGATTGAATTGCAGAGGTAGCTGGAATTCTCGGTCTTACCATCTAGGCCAAAAGGTGCCCGAACAATTGCGCTAAACATTTTTTGCAGTTCTAGTATTGAAGTGGGGTAGGGTGTCCCGTCTTCGATCATGTGGTGTAGCGAAGCAAGGGGCCGTCTGTAGACGTGTGACCATCGATGTTAGTAAGATTGCAGGATATTCTACCACAATCGTTAAGTGTGAATCCCGGTTTTGATTAAGGGAATAACGTAATCATTCTATATCTTAAATAGATTATCGACATGAGATTGTTACAAACGCTACATTCAAAGAAGAGCGATGCAGCTGTACTCCCACTCAATTTCAAATCTCCTCCGAAAGCCTGGTCGTTGGATTACTATTTTAATAAGTCTGAGCCTCTTCGGAATCGAGTTATCTGGGAATAATAAATTTCAGAGCATTGTTGTAACCGAACAATCATTCATAGAGGCGGACGATACTTTTTCTGCTTCCAGCCCTTGAGAAATTTACCTTTGAGATCACAATCGATCCTGAGAAATTTCAAAGCACAACCAGTAAAAGTATAACGTTCAAGCCTAGTTTTTCATCTCAAGATGATCCTTCCGTAGTATATGGAAGCCGTTCACTTTTTGAGGAAAGTGTAAACCTTGACCATTTAGATCCTATCCGAACAGACGAGGCTACGGGTTTTTTAACTTACGAAATTACAGTCAGTGCTGAGTTTTATGGTGGGGCCCCTTCAGATAAAAATCTGAACGTTATTTTCACGATTACGGATGCGACAGGCTGTGTTTTGATTGATAGGGCCTTCACCATTACATGAGGGGTGGTTACGCTACGAAATTCCAGGATCGGAATATTTTTCTGATCCAAATATTAGTAAGGGTTACAGATCTGAATTTAACAGAAATAGAGTGAGATTAGGTTGGATCCTAAAAATCTAGTCCAATTTGGGACCTTACAGTCGACAACAACCTATTGAGAAACTAGTGTATCTTCCGAAGCCCTAACGGCCTTTTCTCTCGGCACAGCAAATAGGTCATACACATCGCATTCGATAATTTCGACTTCGGCGAATTCACCGACGGGTAGTGAAGAGTCTACGTAGACTCGACCATCGATATCCGGAGCGTCGGCTTGACCGCGAGCGATGCCTGGTTCTTCGACGAGGACGCGGATAGTTTTTCCGATAAAGGATTCGCTGACATCAAGGGAGACCTCCTGTTGGGCGGCCATGGCGCGGTGCCAGCGGGCTTCTTTGGTCTCGTCGTCAAGTTGGTCTTCGCGCTTTGCTGCGCGGGTCCCATCTTCCTGTGAGTAGCGGAAAAGTCCTAGGCGTTCGAACTTGGTTTCGGTCATGAAGTCCAATAGTTCCTGGAAGCACTCCTCTGATTCACCGGGGAAGCCTGCTATGAAAGTGGTGCGGATGGCAATGTCGGGAATGCCGGCACGAATACGTGCAATCAGGTCGCGAATGTAATCGCCATCGGTTTCACGTTTCATCTCTGAAAGCATATGATCGGAGATATGCTGAAGCGGAATGTCTATATACCGGGCGACCTTGGGATACTCGGCGATAGTCTGGATGAGTTCATCGCTCCAGTGGGCCGGATGGGTATAGAGCAAGCGTATCCAGAAATCCCCTTCGATGGCATTGAGCTCTCGGAGTAGGGTAGTGAGGGAATCGCCCCGTGTGCTATCCACTTCCGAGCGGGGGTTAGGACGTTGCTCCCAGCGATCCATTCCAAAGTAGGTGGTATCTTGGGAGATGAGGTTAATTTCCTTAACACCCTCAGCTACGAGTTGCCGTGCTTCTTGAACAACTGAATCGATCGTGCGGCTACGGTGTTGTCCGCGGATCTTAGGGATGATGCAAAAGGAGCAGGGGTGATTACAGCCTTCGGCAATTTTAATGTAGGCGAAATGTTTGGGTGTCAGGCGGAACCGAGGTGTATCAAAATCGGGAATGTATTTTGATTTTCCTTCGATATAGTTCTTGGGCGCCTCTTCCGGTTTAGGGTCTTTATCGATCAGGTCCTGGATAACGTCCGTCACCTTGGTCAATTGATCCAGACCGATAAATGCGTCTACTTCAGGGATGAGATTGGGCAACTCATTGGAAAATCTTTGAGCCATACAGCCAGCAACGATGAGCTTTTGGTTTCCGTGGCGTTTGCTTAATCCCCGGTCGCGGTGTGCTTCGAGGATGGTGTTCACGCTTTCCTCGTTGGCCGAGTCGATAAATGAACAGGTGTTAACGATAAGAACATCGGCATCGGCTGGCTCGGGAGTCAATTCCATGCCCGCTTTGTGCATATGGCCAATCATGATCTCAGAATCGATCAGGTTCTTTGCGCAGCCTAAGGAGATGAGGCCAATTTTTGTTTTTTGTGTGGATATTGTGGACACGGTATTTTTAAAAGCCTCGCCAGCGTGGTGACATGCGCAGGCGAGTCAACTATTTCGTTTTTTGATGAATCCAATGTCTTTGGCGACTATTCCGTATTGTGGATTAAGTGTTTACCTTAAATCGGGTATCAAGGTACTGATCTGAAAAGGTCCGATTGACAGCAGTCCAATCTCCGCCTTAGGATTCAGAAACTATGTCGTCGTTTGCTCCTTCCCCGCATGAAGGAAAGATTTTGAAGTGCGGTGGTTTTAATAAAGCACTCCCTCTGTTTCTGATACTGTTTTTTAAGTTGGCGCATGCAAATCATCACCAAGAGGCGCCAACTAATGTAACAGATCCTACGGTCGATGCTTCCAGTTTTGATGCTTTCATTAGTTACGAAGATAAACTCGATAAAGATACTGCTCCGGTAACGGGCGGCTACAGTGTCTTTCACAATCTCATTATTGAGGCTCCAGATGGATTAATAATTTTCCCCATCGCGGGAGCCAGAAATGCATTCAATCATGGTAAAAATATTTTGGAGAGCCCCGATCCAAATATCATCATCAACAGCCTGAATTTTGAGTTTAAATTGAATTCACCTGCCATACCGAGTGGTGTTGACTTGGGTGTGAATATCGAAAAGAGAGATCTGTTAACTCGAAGGCTCTGGTCTGGCAGCGTGGCCACAATCGTAAAACCGGATGATGGAATGCTTCTCGAGGATCGGCCCAATTTTACGGCAAGTGCTGATCCAATAACGCTTACCGATGGGCGCGGTACTGGTGACCTCATGCTGCAATTGAAAAATATGATTCTTTACGACAATTTCTTTAATCCCGTTTTGTTGTCCCGTCCGGGAGTTAAAGCGGGTGAGTATTGTTTCCGCATTCAGCTAACCAACAAATGTGGCTTGGTTAGCACGTACGGATTTACTTTTGGCAATGAGCCATTTCCTGTAGATTTCCCCGCATCATGTACTGTAATTAACTCCGGAGCATTTGACTGCACACCACCTATTCCGGTGGCTTTGACAGCCACTCCAGAGTTTGTGCAAAGTGGAGAAGACGTGAAGGTGAATGTTAGTGTTCGTATAACAGATTTGGGTACCGGATTCCAATTTGGAAATTTGGTGGTTAAAGGTGGTGTTCCTCCAGAAGGATTTTCCAGGACACAAATAGGCAGTAAGTCTATTGGCTTGCCAGGTGTAGATGAAACCTCGGAGGGTACAATCAAGGATTTCACCTTTACGACTGAGTTTGATCTTTCGGCCTCTCAGTTTAGCGGAGACTTCCTTTCCTTCTGTTTGGACCTGACGGATTGTGTTGGAAATACGCGTCGGTACGACTCCAGTATATGTAATTTCAAATTTCAAGCCACCCCACTTCCCTGTGATTATGCACAACTTCTGATCCTTGCTGCCTTTGGTGAAAATGATTACTTAGCTCGTGCTAATATACCTGGAACGTTTAAGGAAGGGACACCACCGGAACTAAGGGTATGGGATGCGGATGCGGACGGCGACTTCCTTATCAATCTATTTGAGATTATTCTAGGAACCGATCCATCAGACCCCAACAGTTTATTCAGAGCCGTTCTTAAGCCTCGACCACCTGTTGTGGCGACCAAATCAAACTCAGCTAATTCCAGTAATCTGCCTGTGGTGAACGCCTCGGATCACGAAGGAGAATTGCGAATAGATTTTAGTCCCTACAATCCAGCCGAGCTCATTTATACACTTTACAATGTTTTTGAGGGTGAAAATAACGACGAGCGTGTTCCTATAGTCGCGACACCCACATTGGATTAATCTACGGGGGATGGTTATTTTCTGCTTCCGTTTAATACAGAGGGACTAACCAACGAACTTGTCGCGGTCGGAGCGGATGATCTCGACTTCGTTCCTTAAACGGAACGGAGATTGGCCCAAGAATACCACTCGAATTATCTACTGCGGAGCCGTAACGCTCCACCGCTTTTTTTGCAATTAGACCCGTAGGACGACACCTCTATTTGGCCGTTCGACTGTGTCCATTTTCTGGATAATTAGCTGCAATTGGAAGGCACTCCGGCTTTGGTCTGATTAATTGTAATTCTTTAGAATCAATTGTTCAGGGTACTTTTTAAGCCAATATGTTTTTGAAAAATACGCTGGAGGTGTCCTTGTAAGATCGCGTTATCGCCAACCCACTTAATTTTTGAGTGAACTAGCTCAAAGAATCTAAAACTTTGCGTCAGGACCGTTAAACCGCAGGTCGTCGGATGGTTTATTGTTATTATACTGATATTGAGTACTTTTAAATTCCTTACTCAACTCTTTGGACAATTCCGGGTTTAGGCTTTCGAGGCCTGAAATTGTTGAAGATGTTTCACCAAGAAATGTTTGATATTGCTCTTGTCGGTAGCGTTCGTTGGCCAGCTTTTCCTGGGATTTCCCAATTAATGGAATATGCCAACGATTTAAGTATTTATTTTCGATTTCAGAAAAATACTTTTCGCTCAAATATAAACCCCCTGATCCAGGGTCGAGTGTATCGAGGTCTTTAAGTTCCGACATCCTCATGAGTGGAGAATACAATTCGCTAATCTGATATTCTCGAAGATCCACTGTGTCTAATCCCAATTCATCTTCAGCTATATCTTTATTGGGGTCATCAATATCCAATGTTGGTACCAGTCGCGCTTCGATAGCGGCTTCTCTTTCAGAGAGTTTCTGGTCAATCGGTTTGAAAGGCGTTTTGTTCTCAACTACGGGTTTGGGAGCTGGGTCCTCTTTGGCTTCTTCCCATGTGTATTTGGAGGACAGAAAGTCTGAAATTGTAGCCTCCTTAAACCCTTCTGGATTCACAGCCTCTTCGGTCTGACCAAAAGTGGGTTGGAGGATAAATGGTAAAAGCAGGACTAGGAATTTTGATTTCATAATTTAATTCGGTAGAAGGCGCCGCTAGAGATTTTAGGAAACTAATAAATTACGACGTTTCAAGCTTTCGTTTTAATCCTTTTAAATTATTGGTTTTAAAAAATTGGGTTATCCTCGGTTTAGAAAGGAAAAATCTCATCTTGTTTCAATTAGCTTAAAATGGGCTAGAGATTTTAGTGATTTTTCGAATTTAAGCAGTGCCTTGGTGGATAGCCACTATCCCAAGCGTCATGCGATGGGCAGATACCTCTGAAAACCCCGCCTGTTTCATTTCCCTTATAATGACCTCTCGCGGTGGAAATGCTTCAATCGAATCTCCCAGATAATCGTAAGCTTCGGGTTTTCTAGTAATCCATCCCGCAATAGACGGCAACAAATACTTTAGATAACTATAATAGATAGGTCGAAACCATCGATAAGGTTGTGAAAACTCCAAAATGAAAAACGTTCCCCCTGGCCGAAGACAACGACGAATGTCTTTCAGTCCCTGAAGGCGATTTTCCAAATTGCGGACGCCAAATGCAACGGTCGCAACATCTACCGAATCAGTATCCAGTGGCAGGTTTTGAATATCACCGATGGCAAAAGTGATGTCTGGAGAAGGTTGCCGGGCCAGCCGTTTTTTTTCGGCCTCATCGAGCATTGGTTGGCAAAAGTCTAAACCGTGGACTGCAACGGTGTTGCCCAGTTTTTTCTTAATCGCAAATGCGACGTCCCCGCTTCCGGTTGCGAGATCTGCTACAACAGATGGATTGGAATGTTCCACCATTTTGACTAAAACGTGCCGCCACCAATAGTCCATACCACCGCTTAGCAAGTGATTGGCCAAGTCGTAGCGTTTGGCGATCCCACCAAACATACTTCGTACCGCTTCAGCTTCAGGCATAATTAGCTCTTATCCGGGTCCGCTTTTTTTGACTCTAGATCTGTTTCATCTTTTCCTTTAATACTTTCGACAACCCATTTCGAGAGCTCTCCATCTGGATCATCGACGGCGTCTGACGAAATAAGGAAAGTCGATTGACCGGAATTTCGATTCACGATTTTCAACCCGTGCTCGTAATCTTTGAAGAGTTGTTCGCAAATTGAATTGGTTGAACGATCTTCTTTGATGGCGAGGTCGACTATCTTGGCGCATGCCTCTTCTGTGAAATCAAGTTCCAGTCCATGCATGTCGTTAAAATGAATTTTAAACTCCTCTACTCGCTTTAAAAGGAATTCATTTTGTGAACTTTCGTTTTTAGCTAACAGCTCCGTTAACGCTTTATTGGGATCCTTAATTGTCTCTGCATTGACATCAAAATTTTTAATCAGGGTTGAAGACAGCTCAAATTTGAAATCGCGAAAGGTTTTCTCGAGTACTGTCATTAATCCTCGTGCACCTGTTTTTTCGCGAGAAGCTCGATCTGCAATTTCAAATATTGCTTCATCATTGATAGAAAAATCGATATTATAGCCTTTGAAGTCGCGATGGTATTGATCGAGGATACTGCCCTCAGAGTTTTTGAGGATCTGCCCAAGATCGTCTGCTGATAAAGATTCACATGCCACACGAACGGGTAGGCGGCCTACGAATTCAGGCTCGAATCCATAATCAATGAAATCACGAGTCTCGGTTAAATTTAAAAAGTGAGAGTCGTTGATTTCTTCTTCTTTTCGTTTGGAGGAAAAACCTATCTGACCTTGATCCAACCGTTTGCGAACGTTTTCGGCCAATTTATCGAACGCACCCGAAACAATAAACAAAATATTCTTAGTACTAAGTGTGCGTTTCTGTTTCTTCGAATCCCGACCCATACTCATCATCGCCTGCATCTGGCTCATCATATCGTTAGGGCTAAACAGGTTTACGTCGGCTTCTTCCATCAATTTCAATAAATTGATTTGCACTCCCCGACCAGACACATCTTTTCCGCCGTTCGAAGCATTGCCTGCAATCTTGTCGATCTCATCTATATATATAATACCGTATTGAGCGAGATCCGCATTGCTATTTGCGACTTTGTAAAGATCGCGAACCAGGTCTTCCACGTCATTGCCCACATAACCGGTCTCACTAAATTTGGTGGCATCTGCTTTGACGAAGGGAACGCCAATGAGTTTCGCAATGTTTCTCATGAGGTAAGTTTTTCCAACACCAGTGGGTCCAAGAAGAAGAATGTTTTGTTTACTGTACTCGTTTTCCGACAAGCGTGGATCATCAATGCATTGGCGTACGTGATTATAATGGTCGCAAATGGCCACTGATAATACTTTTTTGGCCTCATCTTGACGGATTACGTAACGGTCGAGATAATCTCGGATTTCTTTAGGCTTTCGATTGAAGGCACGAATCCGTTTCAAAATTTCATCTTCCTCAGCAACTTCCTGTTGTGACCCGGAGGTAGGAGGTTCTGTTTTTTGAGTAGGAACAAACTGGCTATTTGTTATGTTTGGGTTGCTGGTTTTTAAGAGTTCCTGAAGTTGTTTCTGGATTTCTTCGAACGGATTATTTGTGTCTTTGTCACTCATGTACTTGGAAATTTATGGAGCAAATTTTTCTTTGCCATTGACGTATGGAATTTCGGATTTTTTGGTAGTAGTCAATTTGAAGCATCAAACGGAGCTAAAGTCCTTATGTCAGACAATTTAACTAAGCGTGATATCGTTCTGGATATCTATCAGAAAACCAATTATCCGCAAAAAGAAGTCAAGGAGGTTGTTCAACTTACGTTGGATGCTATCGCCAGTGCATTAAGTAGCGGTCAAAATGTCGAGTTAAGAAACTTCGGCGTTTTTGAAATTCAAGTTCGTAAAGCTCGTATTGGTCGCAATCCGAATAAACCTGAAAAGGATGTCGTAATCCCGACGCGTGCGGTGGTGAAGTTCAAAGCTGGAAAAGAGCTTAAGGCCAATCTCAATGATCTAGAGCTGGATTCTCTGCAATCTTGAGCACACTGATCGCGCGCTATTATTCCGCCGCACTAGATGTTTAAGTCTCTTCCAGGATTTCGGGATTTTTATCCTGAGGACTGTGCAGTTCGAAATCATTTGTTTCGCTTTTGGCGAAAAACAGCCCAGACCTTCAACTTCAAAGAGTACGATGGCCCCATATTGGAGTCCTTGGATCTTTTTAAACAGAAGTCGGGAGATGAAATCGTAGGTCAACTTTTTGCTTTTGAAGATAAAGGTGGCCGCTCGGTTGCGTTGAGGCCAGAGATGACTCCGAGCCTTGCTCGCATGATAGGTGCGCGAGCCAACGCACTCAAACGGCCCATCAAATGGTTTTGCATTGAAGAGAATTTTCGCTACGAGCGAATGCAGAAAGGGAGACTTCGGTCATTTTATCAATTTAATGCCGACATTTTTGGTGAGCCAGGGCCAGGAGCAGATGCCGAAATTGTTGCTACACTAATTCAAAGCCTGACCGTTATGGGGCTAGGGCCCAAAGATTTTGTAATTCGAATCAGCGACCGTCATCTCTGGGTGCTGTATTTAAAGAGTCTGGGTCTCGATGAAGAATCGGTTTTCGAAGTTCTAGGATTGATCGACAAACTCGAGCGGCTCCCCAGGGAGGCCATGGAAGAAAAACTTCGTCCATTTTTTAATGAAGCAACGGGGGATTTTTTGGCCAAAATCGATACACTTACCAATATACGGGAACATGACGATTTGAAGAAGTTTTTCACAGCCCATGTTCAGGATGCCGAATTGGCTTCAGCACTTACTGAACGATTAAACGGTTGGAGTTCTCTTTTTCAGCGACTTCAAGCGATGGGAATGAGCTCATTTATACGAATCGATTTGGGAATAGTTCGGGGCCTGGCCTATTATACCGGGTTCGTTTTTGAAGCTTTCGACATTCAGGGCGACTACCGAGCAATTGCGGGTGGAGGCCGTTACGACCATCTCGTTAAAAAATTAGGTGGACCTGACCTTCCTGCTGTCGGCTTTGCGATGGGGGATGTTGTCATCAAAGACTTTCTTGAAGAAAAAGGGTTGTTACCAAATTATATTCAGTCGCCCGATGTGTACGCTATTATAAGTAGCGACGAAACTCTTTCTACAGGTCTTGAGCACATCCAATTGCTTCGACAGGCTGGCTTTTCGGTTGAATACGCCATCCGCACGGTTGGATTTGGGAAACAGTTCAAGGCTGCGAATGAGAGTGGTGCGCGGTGGGCGGTTATTTTTGGTGAGGATGAGCTTGCTCGAAACGTTGCAAAAATAAAGAATCTGGGCACAGGAGATGAGCTTGAAGTTCCACTGGCTGGATTAAGTGAAAGCTTTATAGACCTGGATCAAAATTAGATTCTGGATGCGTAAGGATGAACTTGCCTGATTTCGTCGTTGCAATTCGAAATTCGCCTTCTTCTATTCATCCGTTTTTGCGTCCCATATCTGATGAAAATACTTGTCGCTGACAAAATCGCCACTAGTGGTGTTGAATTCCTAAGAAACCAAGAAGATCTTGAAGTTATAGAAGCTTACGGATCTTCACCCGAAACGATTCTGGAACTGGCTAAGGATGTGTCGGGGATCATCGTTCGGAGCGAAACCAAAGTAACGAAGGAGGTTTTTGCGGCTGCACCAAACTTGAAGGTCGTGGGTCGAGCAGGTGTTGGGGTCGACAATATCGATATCGATGCCGCTACTGAAAATGGCGTGGTGGTAATGAATACTCCAGGTGGCAACACGATCGCTACTGCTGAGCTTACCTTTACGCATATTCTTTGTGGCGCTCGCCAAGTTGCACAGGCCAATGCATCTATGACTGCTGGTCGATGGGATCGCAAAATTTATGGCGGCGTTGAAGTGTTTCGCAAGACACTTGGGATTTTAGGTCTTGGAAGAATTGGTGCCGAGCTCGCATCCCGTGCCCGAGCATTTGGAATGCGTGTGGTTGCTTACGATCCTTACTTGGTCGAGAGCCGTGCCAAGCAAATGGGAGTCGAAGCAATGACTTTGGAAGGCGTATTTGAAGTAGCCGATTAC
>Ga0209403_10007322_pt1 | contig 10920 bp, 6 predicted proteins | sample ArcticOcean_MG_C_8_FD_187440 | JGI IMG/M metagenome (GOLD analysis project Ga0209403, IMG submission 187440) | Marine microbial communities from western Arctic Ocean - ArcticOcean_MG_CB11_86 (SPAdes) (version 2) | ecosystem: Environmental > Aquatic > Marine > Oceanic | place: Arctic Ocean...
CTGGATGTCGACGGGCTGGCAGCGGCAATTATCGATGGTCCCGTTTGTTTATATTCGCGATGCCGATCGATGGTTTCCTCGAAGGGCCATCTTTCTCAAGCCGCCGGGGGCGCAAGCGGATGCCCTTCACAAAGGCCGCTGGAATAATACGTGTATCGCATGTCATACCACACATGGAGATCCAGCCATCTCTGCTTCTGGAATCCAGACGAAGGTGGCTGAGTTCGGTATTGCGTGTGAAGCGTGTCATGGGCCGGGTGAAAACCATATGCGGTTTCATCAGGGATCCTCGGCCGGTGAGGTGACGGAAATTACGAAGGACGATATTGTGAATCCGTCGTCGTTATCGCATCAGCGAAACGCGGAGGTTTGTGGTCAGTGCCACAGTACTTTTGCGGATGATCTTGCCTCTTTTGTAACCCAGGGTGATCAATATCGACCGGGCGATAGTCTTTGGGAGACGCGGAATGAAGCTGATTTAAATAAAACGGATGCGCAATTCTGGAGCGATGGAATGGTGCGTGTCTCGGGGAGAGAATTCAATGGACTGCTCGATACTGCCTGTTATCAGAGGGGTGAAATGACTTGTGTTTCATGCCACTCGATGCACCAGGAAGATGAAGACTCACGGCCCGCGTCAGAATGGGCAAACGATCAACTTCGTGTAGATGCCCTCGGCAACGACACCTGTTTAGAGTGCCATCAGGAATATCAGGGTGAGTCGCAGCTGACTGCGCACACGCATCACGCTGCAAGCTCCTCAGGCAGTCTGTGCTACAACTGCCATATGCCTCATACCTCTTACGGGTTGCTCAAGGCGATCCGCAGTCATCAGATTTCCAGCCCGGATGTAAGTGTTGATTTGGCGACAGGACGAATGAATGCCTGTAATCTTTGCCATCTCGATAAAACACTCGGTTGGACGGCGGATCACCTCACAAGCTGGTATGGGATAAAGCCTCCTGTTTTGGATGAAGAGCAGAAGAGCATTTCTGCATCAGTGCTTCAATTGCTGACCGGGGATGCCGGTCAACGTGCACTGATGGCGTGGCATCTGGGTTGGCCGGTGGCACAGGCAATTTCAGGAACCGAATGGATAGCACCGCAATTGTCGATCCTGCTTGAGGATCCTTACGACGCGGTGCGGTATATCGCGAATAGATCACTCTCGACGCTCCCCGGTTACGAGCAATGGTCGTTCGATTTTCTGAGTCCCGCAGAAAATCGGGTTGAAGCGCGGAAAGAGGCAGTATCGCTATGGCGTCGTCGACGAACGGGTTCGCCAAACGAATCCAACCCGGCAGTTTTATTGGGTTCCGACGGGGATCTGGAGCAGGCGTCACAACAGCAATTACTACGTCGCCGGTCTGATCGCGAGATTTATCTGCGAGAATAGCGACCATGATTCAAGTTGCGTTTTCACCGTCCGCTCAGGCATCGACCCCCTTTTGTGATTCACGTGGATCGGATTTGCGGGATGTGCCGGTGTAATGACGATTATCCGGCCTCTACGCTCGCACCGAGCAACGATCCGGTCGTTTCTGGTGCGATTTCTGACGCCATACTTTTGGTGTAAGATGACATAGTCATCCGTTGCTCGATCCCATCGACTTCTCTCGGGTCGGAGGGTGGGCTGTTTCAGCGTACCGTTACTATTTTTGGTTCGAACATTCTTTTTTTAACAGGTGGTCTGCTATGCGACACGGCCGTAGCGCGTTTGAAATATTGTTGGTGCTTGTATCAGTCGTAGCAATCGCCCTTTTTCTCTACGGGACCTTCGGCAGCGATAATGGTGCAAAGGGTAACACTATTCTTGTCGTTGATTCGCATCAGGTTTACAAAGACCTCGGTAGGGATCTAACGGATCTACAGGCGCGTCAGCAGGAAAAGACCCGTCTTGAAGCCAAACTGAAAAACGTGCAGGCCGAGATTGCCGAGGAGATGGACGCCAAGAAAGCTGAGTTCGGGGAGAATCCGACGGAGGAGCAACTGGAAATTTTGACCGCGATGGAACGCGATGCCACGGTCCGGATGCAAGGAGAAATCGGCAAAAGTCAGCAAGCCTTGGCAATCCAAGAGCGTCAGTTGCGGCAGCAGTTTCGCAATGCGATCAAACCGATTGCAGATGCCATCGCGGCAGAGAAAGGGGCAAGCCTTGTGCTGATCGCCTCGCCTGAGTTTATTATGAGCGTCGATCAATCAGTGCTTATTACCGATGCAGTGGTTCGAGCGATGCAAGAACAGACTTCAGACGTCGGTTTCTAAGGGTTCTCGGCCCTAACTATGATCGGATGCATGCCCACCTGTAAGTAATTTTGGACGGCGTAGAGCCGAGGGTTAACTCGATGAATGCACCAACAGAAGAGACTTCCGTAGCCAAGCTGACCGTCTGGAAAAAAATGCTTTTTGCGCTGCTTGTTGGCGTGTTATTTTTTGCGGTGATCGAGGGCGTCTTCTGGTTGTTCGGAGTGGAAACAGTTCTCCAAAAAGAAGATCCTTTTCGTGGGTTTTCAAAGTTAGTCAAAGTCTTTCAGGCCGATGGCGACAAGTATCGGACAAGACAAGATTCATCTTATCGGACTTTCAATCAGCAATCGTTTGCGGTCAATAAGGCTGAAAACGGTTTTCGCTTTTTTACCCTTGGCGGGTCGAGTTCTTACGGATATCCCCGAGGTGCGGAGGTTGCATTTTCCGCGATCCTTACCGAGTTGCTCGCCGAGAGCCATCCGGGAAAAGTGATCGAAGGTGTCAACGCCAGCGGAATTTCTTATGGAATGCATCGCCTGAATATCGTTGCAGAAGAATTGTCGCAATATCAACCAGATGTTTTGATTGTTTACAGTGGACACAATGAATTTATTGAACCCGAATTTTTTGAGTCACTGAAAAATCGGGGTATCGCCCGCGAGGGTCTGGAATATGCGTTAGCTAAGTCGAGACTCTATGCACTCATGCGTTCGGTCGCCACCCAGACGCAGAACCCGAAAGCGGCGGATGCTTTTGGGGTAGGTCGGCAAGTTCGTCGAGATCAAACTCAGGTTTACACCCCTGAGGAAAAGCAAAACATTGTCGCGCTCTATCGCCAGGGTTTGCTGCGTTTGGTGAATTTGGCACAGGCAGCGAACGTCCGCGTGCTTCTGGCTACGATCCCGGCAAACCTTCGCGGCTGGCGTCCTGAAGCTTCTACCGGCAGCGGAAAAAATCATCGTGCATGGGTGGAGGCGCTGTCGAGTGGACGCAAGCTCATGAAGGAAGGTAGCTATGAAGAAGCTCTCGATGCGTTGGAGCAGGCGGTTCGACTCGAACCCGGTCATGCGGATACCCATTTTGATCTCGGGGTTTGTTACGAAAAGCTCGGGCAGTGGGAGAATGCAAAAAAAGCATATCAGGAGGCCTGCAACAAAGACGCCTCACCGGTCCGAAGGATTGACGGTATCAATCGGATTATTCGTGATGTCGCTCGAGAAAAAAATACGCTGTTTGTTGATGTCGACAAGATATTTGAACAACTCAGTGAACATGGTCTCGTCGGCTATCGTTTGATTGAAGACTATGTCCATCCCACGCTTGTGGGGCACGAAGCCATTGCCTGGGAAATGTGGAAAGTGATTGAACAGGCGGGCTTGCTCGGCAAAAGTGATGAAGCCGATCGAGAAGTGTTTGAGCGAATCATCGCGGCAAGGCAAGATCTGAGCAAGGAAAAAGACATGCCATGGTTCTATAACCAAGCGGTGGTGCTTGAAAATCAGGGGCAGATTGAGGCAGCGATCGATAACCTGCGTAAGGTCGTCGAGATGGCGCCCACCAACGAAATGGCACTTTTGAATATTGGTAAATCGCTCACGAAACATGGGAAGGCTCAAGAGGCCATACCTATTTTACGCCAAGTGTGCGCCTTAGCTCCAGACAATCCGGAAACCCATGTGAGTCTGGGCACCGCTTTACTTGACACCGGAGACCTGGAGGGAGCAATCGCTGAAATCGAAAAAGGGATTGCACTGAAACCGAACTACCCGAATGCCCACAATAGTCTTGGTGCGGCCCTTGCCCGCAGCGGAGAACTCGCTCAGGCGGTGCAAGAATTGCAAACCGCCGTATTACAAAATCCGGATCATGCGGCCGCACACAATAACCTCGGTAGCGTGCTGGCTGAACAGGGGAAGTGGAATGAGGCTGCCGTTGCGCATCGAAAGGCTTTGCGGATTAATCCGGCATATGCCGCAGCGGCAGAAAATCTTGCTGCCGACTTTTTGGCAATTAATCTAACTGATCAGGCCATCGAGCAGTATGAAGTGGCCCTGAAGATTGCACCCGAATCGCGTAAAACGAGGCAGCGTCAGATTGCCATTCTTTATAATCGTGGTTTGCTCGATGAGGCAATGAATCATTTACGAATTCTCCTTGCGCAGCTTCCGGAGGATGTTAATGTGGTTATTCAATTAGGCGACCTTTGCCTTGAGGCAAAAGATTACAAACAATCGCTGCAGTTGCGCAAACAGGCCTATCAACTGGCACCCGAGAGAGTGGATACGATCAACAATTTGGCATGGCTTCTTGCGGCCACTCCGATCCCTGGCGACCGTAATGTAGCCGAAGCTCTACAGTTGGCCGAGAAGGCAGCTGTCGCGACGGAATATCAGAGTGCGGGTGTTCTGGACACGCTCGCTGTCGCCAGTGCGGCAGTGGGGGATTATGCAAAAGCAATCGAATATCAAGAAAAAGTAATCGCTTTGGTGCCCGAACCACAACTGGCACCTTTTAAGGAACGGTTGGATCTCTATCGCCAGACGCAACCGTATCGACTCCCAGAAAATCGGAGAAAGACGTCCCGATAGAGACGCAGAGTAGGGGAAGCGATTTATCATGATTCATAGCGGAAATAACGCGCTATGCGGATAGAATTAGGCGGATTAATTGTTGGTAATCTGTGGGTGCATTAAACTAGAAGAAGAGAGGCTTAGGTTAGTCCGGCCGACTAAAAAAAATTGCGGCGTATGGTGCAAATGGAGAAGGTGACCGTGTTAGAGGCAAATAAAAAAAACAAGCATCCGCTCGATCTTGTAATCCGTCCACCGGCGCTCCTGCTCGGCTTTTTGATTTTATGTGCACTCGCCGTATGGATTTTCCGTTCGAGTTCTTCGGATCAAAAAGTATCGCAAATTGAAAGTTCGGCAACGCAGCAACCACAAACGCTGACGGAAAATCGATCATCACCGGCACACGTAACCGGCACCGCGTGTCCAGAGAACGAAAATCCGGATGACCCAACGCAGGACGGTTGGCAAACGGAAGTATTTGCCAGTACTGCGAAACATCAATTAGAGGAAATACTCGGTCTGGTTGAGTTGCCCGCAAATGCGATTGAATCGGAGTGTAAGAGGCTTGTCGCAAAGCACTTCAAGGGCGATGGGGTGATTCCGTCGCATCTACAAACCGTCTTCGAAGATCAGAAATTTTTGATTCAAAGACAGGAACCTGAAAGTCAGCAGAAGTCGGAAATTGCGAGCGATTCGGCGAATAATAGTTTTTCCGCCTTCGTGGACTCGCTGCGACAGGCCGCAGCATTTTTTGCAGGCATCGATGATCTGCGGATTGAGGTGAAGGTGGTGGGTGTTGAAACCAGTGCTGAACGGGCAACAACCAAACAGAAAATAGCCCTCAATGGACGAATTGGTTCGAAGCGGGTCGAGCAGCACGCACTTTGGGACGCAGGTTGGTTGCTCACTGAAGATCCTGAGGAGCCACGCCTGGAATCGCTTAATGTCAGTCATTTCGAACAGACGCAAGTTGAAGATCGGGGAACACCCTTGCTTGCCGATTGCACAAAGAGCGTTTTGAGCGACGGTGCATTCATCTCCACACACGTCTTTACAGGATACACGCAACACTTGGATCGGATTCAAGATTGGCGATATTGTGTCCTTCTCGGCACGCCTGGGTTAGCAATCGCGGACGTCAACGGCGATGGACTTGAAGATCTTTATGTCTGTCAGGAAACGGCCATTCCAAATCTGCTTTTAATGCAGCAACCCGACGGATCGGTGAAAAATGAGGCGGCAGCCTGGGACGTTGATTGGCTACACAATTCTCCATCTGCAAGTTTTGCTGATTTCGATAACGATGGTGATCAGGATATTGCTGTGGTTGTCGCGGGTGGAATTATTTTGAGTTCGAATGAGGGGGATCACTTTGAGCAGCGCGCGTTTTTACCGACTGCCGATGACACCCGTTCGCTTGCCGTCGCTGACTACGATTCGGATGGCAAGCTTGACTTATTCGTTTGCGTCTATGGGCCGGATGGAACCATCACTGACCGCGAGTCCGCAATTGCTGGAATCAGCTATCGGGGTTCACTTTACCATGACGCGACAGAGGGCGGTCCCAACGCCCTTTTGCGTAATCTTGGAGATTGGAAATTTGCCGAGACCACAGAAGCGATGGGATTGGGAGAAGCCAATCATCGCCTGACGCTTGCGGCATCGTGGGAAGATTTCGACAACGATGGCGATATGGATCTTTATGTCGCTAACGATTATGCCCCGAATAGTCTATTCCGTAACGATGTTGTCCAATCGAACTCAACCACGAAAGGCTCAACCCGTCACTTTACCGATATTGCGGAGGAAGTGGGGGCATCGGATCAGGCCAATGGCATGTCTGTTTCCTGGGGGGATCCTAATCGAGATGGCTGGATGGATCTTTATGTCGGCAACATGTTTTCTTCTGCCGGAAATCGAGTGACAACCCAGAAAAATTTCAAAGAAGGAGCGGATCAGGAGGTCCGCGCAACACTGAAAAGATTTGCCCGCGGTAATACACTACTGGAAAATCAGGGCGACGGCACGTTTCAGGATACGAGTGAAGCGGCGGGAGTCACAATGGGCCGCTGGGCGTGGAGTAGTCCGTTTGTCGATCTGAATAACGATGGATGGCAAGATATGCTTGTGGTGAATGGATTTATCACGGGCGAAGACAAAAGAGATTTGTGAAGTTTCTACTGGCGACAGGTCGTGTCGCGTTCAAAGGTGAGTAATCGTCAGGGCGATGATGCAGGTTTTGAGCAAGCCCTCAATACACATCGAGATATGTTACTTCAGGGCCGATCTTTCAGTGGCCGAGAACGAAATGTCGCATATTTGAATCTTGGAAAATCGGATCACGATGCGAAATCAACCGGTGGTGAAAAACACGAAAAAGGCAACTCTCAATTTGCCAACGTTTCCGGCGCTATCGGAATCGATTTCCCGGATGACGGTCGTGGTCTTGCAAAAGTCGACTGGGACGGAGATGGAGATCTCGATTTTTGGATATCAAATCGCAGCGCGCCGCGTCTGCGTTTTTTGCGAAATGATATCCCAGCAAAACAGCAAAGCATCTCTTTGCAATTGATTGGCAACGGGACGACAAGTAATCGTGATGCGGTTGGGGCGAGGGTAGAATTGGTTTCTGCAAAACGATCTGCCGACAGCGAACGGGATCGCCATAAATCTGCCCGATTAATTCAAACCGTGGGCGGAAATGAGGGTTTTCTGAGTCAATCGACAAGGCATCTCATTTTCGGTCTGGGTGAAGAGAGTGACCCGCAGCGGGCGCTCGTTCGCTGGCCTGACGGAACAGAGGAAGCATTTGATGCTTTGAATCCGGGAGGTCGTTACACGCTTGTTCAGGGAAGCGGCCGACCGAGAGAAATCGTCCCGAGATCCACCGCGGCGGATTTGCATGCGGAACCGTTTGAGGCAATTTTGCCTTCGGATACTGTGCGGATTCCGCTGATCACACTACTCCCACTTCCAAAAGTGGAGTACGAGTCGGAGGATGGATCGTCTCAAGCTTTTCCCAGCGGTACGCCTCTTCTGGTAAACCTATGGGCGACCTGGTGTGGTCCGTGCCGTGGTGAACTCATGGAAATGACTGAGCGCAAGGAGGATTTCGAAAAGCATGGATTGAATGTCCTGGCACTCTGCATGGATCCCATCAGTAGCGAGCCCACCGAAGACGGAGCTGCAGATAAATTCCTCAACTCGATCAAATTTCCCTTTGTTCGGGGAAATGCCACCGAAGAACTTGCCAGTACTTTTCAATCGCTCCATGATCTTTTGGTGGTGAATGATCGACCACTTCCTGCCCCCAGTAGCTTTTTGATCGATGGCCAGGGGCGGTTAGCAGCAATTTATAAAGGTCGGGTCGATCTGGATCAGGTTTTTAAAGATACAAAGCACGCCTCACTGTCACAAACCGAACGATTTGCCAACAGTGCAACAACGCCGGGTAAATTGCTCGAAAATGAAAAGCTCAGCAAAGATCTGGAAGCACTTCAGCTAACGAATCTGCTTAAAGCGGCTGATAGTTACAGGAAGTTGGGTAATCGTAACGCCGCAAAAGCACAACTTTATGCCGGCATCGCCGTCGACGACAAGCTTGAGTTTCGCAATAACCTGGCCTCGCTCCTGATGGATGAGGGAAGGTTTAGTGAGGCCGATTTTCATCTCAAGAAGGCGATGTTGATCAATCCGGAAGCCCCGGATGTACTAACGAATCTTGCGAATTTACGCCGCAGGCAGCAGCGCGTAGCGGAGGCGGAAAGACATTATCAGCGGGCCCTGGAAATTGATCCCGACGCATCTCTAGCCCGCAATAACTATGCATCGCTTCTTGCATCCCAAGGAGAATTCGAGCGTGCCATCGCCGAATATGAGCGGGTGATCGATCAGGATCCAAAATTCTTTCCCTCGCATTCCATGCTTGCGAATCTATTGCGATCGCGTGGTGATCTTGCCGAATCTTTGCCACATTACGCCCAGGCCGTCGCCTCAGGCCCGCCAAATCCCCGCGTTCATAATAACTGGGGCCTCGCGCTGCTTATGTTGGGCCGCAGCAGCGATGCCGTTATCCAGTTTGAAAAGGCAGTCGATTTGGCCCCGGAATTCGCCGAAGCCAAAAGTAATCTTCGGCGCGCGAAAGTAGCAGTTGGTGACAGAAATAAATAGGCGAGCTATGGCCATTTCATCACGACTACTTCTGTTATGCTTCGCGATGGTGAATGTCTTTTTAGCAGGTTGCGAGAAAGCCAAATCGACCGCAACCTCTCCAGAGACCGGGAAGACCGAATCTTATCTTTACGGATTTGGAAACCACGGGATTTCTCTCCCTTATCAGTCAAACGTTGTCGGTTCGGGTGCCTGCATCGCGTGCCATCAGCAAGAATGTGATCAGCAACATTCTCACCATATGGCGCAGACAGGCAGCGCTATCACGGATGAAACAAAAGATCTTTTTTTTTGCACCGGGAATGCTCGCGTTACCTTACAAGGAAATTGAGGGTCTTCGCGGTACACCCGGTTCGTACCGTGTCGGAGAGGATGGAGTCTGGTTGGAGGTAAAGTCCGGCGATAATAAACAGCATACTGCGATGGCTGAAATTGCGTTCGGGTCGCGTAGCTTTACGATGCTCAGTGTAGAAGATGATCGTCGACTCAGGGAACTGCCGGTGAGTTATTCTGCCGTAAAAAAATGCTGGTTTCAAACACCCGGTCAGGTTGAAGACAGTTTTGGCACGTTAAATACCGTTCAGCACACCGAACATTGTCTGAGTTGTCATGCATCTTTTGTGAGTTGGGAAAATAATCGACTAGATGTGTCCGCTTCGCAGTTCGGCGTCAGTTGCGAAAGGTGTCACGGACCGGGTAGTGCGCACATTGAAGCAGTACATGCCGGCGACGAGGATCTAAAAATATATAATGCCGGCGAATTGTCGCCGGCAAAATTAGTTCAATTTTGCGCTCAATGCCATCGTCAACCGGGCGAACTCAATCCGCGGGATGTGATGAACGTGACCGGCGAACTAGCGCGTCACGCGGGCGCTGGTCTCATGCTCAGCAAGTGCTATACCGATTCACCAGCTGATTCCGCGATTTCTTGTCTCGACTGTCACAATCCGCACATGAATTCCAAAGAGGAAGACTTGGTCGCTCCGGATCGCTATAACGCGTCCTGCCTTCGATGTCATGAAGATCCGGCCACAGAACATCGCACGGTTGATCTGGCGATCAATGCAAATTGCATCGCCTGCCACATGGAGACGGGAGATTACGGGCATGGCTTGATGGAGTTTACGAGTCACTGGATTCGAAATCCAAGCGAAGGTACACCGCTTGGTTCAAGTCAAGAACGGGAAGTTTACGACGCGCTGGCTGACGCCTATCGTGCGTTGCTTGATGATCCCCACGTGGGTACAGAGCGGAAAGCCATTGCCGCAACATCGCTGGCAGAAGTTTTGATCATGACGCAACAACCGGTGGAGGGGATGGAGGCATTGAAGCAATCGATCCAGCTCGATCCGGGGAATCCACTTCCCTTTGAACGGAGGGCCATGCTGTATAGTATGCTCGGCAGAAAAGACGAGGCGATCTCGGATTATGGGAGGGCAATTCAGCTAGCACCGAAGAGTGGCCCGCTTTATTTGGGGCGTGCCGCTCTCTATCAGGAGGTGGGAAATTCCGCCGTAGCGATGGAAGACCTAAAACAGGCTCAGGCGTTGTTTGCAAACGATGACCCTCGACAGGAACAACTCCAAAAAATGATGGAGCAGATGGCACACTAAAGGTTATCAGCGAATCGATGCCGGAATGTTGTGTGTGGTTTTTGGCTGTCTTGTACGGAGAAAGCGAATCATTTCGCGCTGTGCGTCTGGGCTTACCCGCGTGCCATTCAGGTTGACGCGATACACCGCGGGAAGTTCCTTGATGATTTCTAGGCATTCCTCGGTGACTTGAGTGTTGTCTAGGTTGAGATGCTGTAAGTGTTTGCAACCTTCAAGGGCAGCGAGTCCTTCGTCAGTCACAGCCGTTCCCGCAAGATCGAGTTGCGTGAGATATTTTGGTAAATCTAATTTTTCAAGATCATCATTGTTCAGGCCCGTAT